>Ga0209277_10000236_pt1 | contig 29834 bp, 30 predicted proteins | sample JI81AbrownDNA_FD_187503 | JGI IMG/M metagenome (GOLD analysis project Ga0209277, IMG submission 187503) | Wastewater effluent complex algal communities from Wisconsin, to seasonally profile nutrient transformation and Carbon sequestration -... | ecosystem: Engineered > WWTP > Effluent > Algae... | reverse complement strand
CGCTTCACCGCATCACTCCTTCATCGTCACGACCGGTCATTGAACCCATCGGCTTGCGTCGTCAGCTCCCCTGTTATTGGGCCCACTTGGGCGGCGTGCCGTAGCGCTGCGACTTGATCAGCCGCCCGGCCGCCGAGTCGGCGATCAGATCCGCGAGCCGTTTCGCCCGGGTGGCCTCGGTCTTGGCGTCCAGCAACCACACGATGCAGACCCGTCGGTACGAGGCGGTGGCCCGTCCGAAGAAGAACTCCGCCGCAGCCGGATCGGCCCGGATCAGAGCCTCAGCGGCCGCCGGGAGCGGCGGCACGGAGTCCTCGCGGTAGCTGTAGCCAAGGTCGTCGGGCTTGCGTCGCTCGAAGGCCAGCAGCCCCGGCGGACGCATCCGACCCGCCGCCGTCAACTCCGCGACCAGGGCGATGTTCACCTTGCTCCAGTTACTGTTCGGACGCCTCGGCGTCCAGCGCTGCCGGACGGTGTCGTCGTCGATCCGGTGCATGATCGAATCGATCCAGCCCCAGCACAGAGCCACCGGCACCGCCTGCGCCCAGGTCAGGCCCTGGTCGGCGACATGCTTCTTGAACAGCCCCGCCCACAACTCGGGCGCACTGTCGTGGTGCTCGGCCAGCCAGGCGTCCAGGTCGTCCGGGCCCGAGAAGAATCGTGCCGGACGGTCCGCCGTTCCGCCGAGCCAGGTCGCCATGGGGCCATCATGGCACCCATGATCCGAGCCGTCGTTTTCGACCTGGGCCAGGTGCTGTCGTCGCCGCCCGACATACATTCGCACCCGGCCGGGCTGCTGGGCGTGACCACCGAGGCGTTCACCGCCGGCTACTGGACGAGTCGTCAGGCCTATGACGAGGGAGCGGCCGATGCCGACTACTGGGGTCCGCTGCTGACCGGCCTCGGCCTGGCCGCCAGTCCCGAAACCGTCGACCTGCTGGCGACGACGGACGCCACCATCTGGACCCGGATCCGTCCCGAGGCCGAGGCGCTGCTGGCCGACACGAAGGCGACCGGGCTACGCACCGCCCTGCTCTCGAACGCTCCCCGGGCGCTGGGCGCTGCGATCGAGGCGTCTGCGTGGCGCCGGTACTTGGACCGGGTCTACATCTCGGCGTTGATCGGGTCGGCCAAACCCAAGCGGCCGATCTACGACTACGCCGCCAACGATCTCGACGTCGAGCCGTCCGCGATCGCCTTCGTGGACGACCGGCCCGAGAACGTCGACGGTGCTCTCGCGGCCGGCTGGACCGCTCACCTGTGGGTGGACGACACCGATACCCGCGCCTGGCTTCGATCCATCGGCGTGCTGACCTGAGTTGGGTTCGGCTCAGACTGCCTTCAGGAACGTCTTGCATTTCGGTCACGCGACGACAAAGAATGCTGAAATCCAGCACGTGGCGGTTTCGGGACGGGAGCAGGGCGGATGAGAGTTCGGACAGGCATCAGCATCGTGGCAGCGATCGCGATGACCACGATCGCACCGATACCGGCCACGGCCCTGCCGAACGGGCCACGGCTGCCGATGGCGGTGTGCGACGCCAGCACACCGCTGACCGTGCTGAGCTTCAACGACTTCCACGGACGCCTGGCAGCCACCAATCCCGACACGGTCGCCTTCGTCGGCACCATCGAGGAGGAGCGGGCGGCCGCCGGCGGTGATCCGAACACCCTGCTGATCGCGGCCGGCGACAGCCTGGGCGCCACGCTGTTCGCGTCGTTCGCCCAGAACGACGAGCCCACCATCGAGCTGATCAACGTGCTCGACCTGACCGCTTCAGCGGTCGGTAACCACGAGTTCGATCAGGGCTGGCCGGACCTTCGCGACCGCATCGAACCGGGCGTCAACTTTCCGTACCTGGGTGCCAACGTGACCAGCACGGCCACCGGCAAGCCGGTGCTGCCCGCCTACGAAGTGGTCGAGAAGCATGGCCTGCGTATCGGCATCGTGGGTGCCGTGACCGGCGACCTGCCCAGCCTGGTCTCGCCCGCCGGACTCGCCGGACTGACGATCACCAACCCGGTCACCGCCGTCAACAGCGTGATCGCCGAGCTCAAGGACGGCAACACCGCCAACGGCGAGGCCGACGTGATCATCGTCACCGTGCACGAGGGCGCCCCGTTCGGCACCCAGACCCTGGCGCAGAACGTGGCCGCGTCCACCGCGTTCGCCAACCTGGTGAACAACCTCGACTCTCGGGCGCAAGCCGTGATCAATGGCCACACCCACCAGCTGTACGCCTTCGACGCGCCCAACGGCAGCGGCACCCGTCCGATGTACTCGGCGGGCAGTTACGCGTCCAACGTGGGCAAACTCGTGCTCAACCTGGACAACACCACCGGCGCGACCTGCTCGTACCAGACCACGCTGCTGCCGATCACCAAGACGCCGGTCGCGACCCTGCTGTCGACCTACCAGCGGGTGGCCGATGCCAAGGCCATCGTCGATGAGGCCATCGCCACGTCGAACACCATCGGCAAGCAGGTGATCGGCACCGCCACCGGCCCGATCACCCGGGCCCTGCTGACCAACCCAGACGGCTCGATCAGCGACGACCGGGCGCGCGAGTCGACGATGTCGAACCTGGTCGCCCAGATGTTCGCCGACGTGCTCGGCAACGGGTCCAAGACGTTCATCGGCGTGCAGAATCCGGGCGGCAACCGCCAAGATCTCGATGAAGGCGCCGTGACCTACGGCGAGGCTGCCTCGATCCTGCCGTTCGCCAACACGCTGATGACCACCGAACTCACCGGCGCCCAGTTCAAGACGGTGCTCGAGCAGCAGTGGCAACGTGACGACAAGGGCAGCATTCCCTCGCGGCCCTACCTGCAACTCGGCCTCAGCAAGAACGTCACCTACACCTACGACGCCGCTCGACCCGAAGGCAAGCGGATCACCTCGATCATGGTGGGCGGCAAGCCGATCGTCGCCAAGAAGCGGTACACGATCGGTTCGGGATCGTTCCTGATCGCCGGCGGCGACAACTTCCGTGAGGTCGCCAAAGGCATCAACACCAAGGACACCGGCCGCGCCGACCTCGAGGCCTGGGTGGGCTGGATCAAGGACAAGGCCACCCTCTCGCCGTCGTTCGCGAAGCACGCGGTCTCGGTGCACAAACTGCCGACCACGCTGAAGCGCAAGAAGAAGCTGACCTTCAGCCTCGGGGTGCCCCAGGACGAGGTGGCGCTCGACACCCTGGACTTCAAGACCAACGGCTTGCAGAACGACAACGTGATCGCCTGGCTCGACGTCAAGCAGCGCACCTGGTGGGGCATGGGCATCGCGCCGGTCGGCTTCGGCAATGTCACCGATGGCCAGGCGAAGGTCTCAGTGCGCGTACCCGGCTGGGTGAAGCCGCAGAAGGCGACCCTGGTGCTCAAGGCCTACGACTCCGGAACGGTGATCCGCATTCCGGTGACGATCAAGAAGAAGTAGGTAACTCCGCCCGGCTTTGAGCCTGTCGAAACCACGGCTGGTTGAGCCTGTCGAAACCCCGGCTGGTTGAGCTTGTCGAAACCCCGGCTGGTTGAGCCTGTCGAAACCCCGGCTGGTTGAGCTTGTCGAAACCCCGGCTGGTTGAGCCTGTCGAAACCCCCCACGACGACCGAAGGGTCTCGACAAACTCGACCAACCGGGTCTCGGCAAGCTCGACCGACTGAGTCCCGACCGACCGGCGTCCGGGTATCAGGGTCACAGCGATCCGGCTCTTGGCCAGCATGCTGACAGTTCTGGATGCCAAGCGTCCTGCCGTGCTCGTGTTTCCGGAACTCTCCCCCGGGCGAGCCATCGCCCTTCCCCGGCCACCACTGCCCTGGCCGCGCAGCATTGCCACACTCGATGACACCTGCGTCGTGGCCGACCACGCCGGCGGCGGCCTCGCTCGCTGGAATCCGGGCGCCGGGTGGTGGAGCGTGACCCACGCGGGAGTGTTCGCACAGGTGACCGCGATTGCAGCCGGTGCCGACGGACGCCTGCTGGTCGCGGACCGCACCGGGCTCCACCGGATCGAGCTCGACGGATCGATCGTGCCGCTCTACTCGAGCCCGCCCGGCGAACGTTGCATCGGCGTCGCGGTGGCCGGTGACGGCCGCGTGGCGGTGACCCTCAATCCGGCTCGGCTGCTGATCAGCGAAGACGACGGCGCCAGCTGGCTGGAACTCGCCGGCATCGGACGGCCCGGGTCGGTCGCCGGCCTGCCCACCGGATTCGCCGTCGTCGACGCGATGGCACACACGGTCGAGGTGCTGCGCAGCGACGCGCCGCAGGTCTCGATCGGAGCCGCCGGCGGCCTGCACGGTCCGATCGCCGTAGCCCCGACCGAGAACGGCGTGGTGATCGCAGACGCGGTCACTGGCCGCGTCCGTCGCTACGTGCTGATCGCCGAGCTCAGTGTTGCGGCCGAGTTCGTCGACAGCGTGACACTGCCCACCCTGCCCCCGTTCTTCGAGCGAGTGATCGCACTCGCCGCACCCATGCCGACAGGAGTTCTGTGATGAGCGATTCGACTCGCATCCTCACCTACAACGTGCAGTGCCGATCATGGGGCATGGAGGCCCTCGCGGACACGTCCTACATCGATCCGACCACGACGGCCGAGCAGCGTGCCCGAGCGATCGCCGACAACATTCTGGCCAGCCCGCACGACTACGACATCGTCTGCCTCAACGAGGTGTTCGACGAGGACGCCCGCGACATCTTCGTGGCCCGGCTGCGGGGCCGGTTCCCCTACGCCGTGACGAAGGCTGACTACCTCAACCTCGGGGTGATGTGGGGCGGGTTGCCGCCGCTGCCGATCAACCCTGCGGCTGCCGGACTGACCGTCACCGGAATCGCCTACCTGGCCGGCTGGGCCGAGCTCGGCGCACCGAAGTTCGAGGACTCCGGGGTGATGATCTTCTCGCGCTGGCCGTTCGAAGCTCGTCCGCTGACCGACACCATCATCGGCCTGCTCGATCCGTTCGCGATCACCCAACTGACGCCGATCGGCCTGCCCGTGGTGGACTTTTTGGCTTTCGAGGACTCGACCGCCAACGACAAGTGGGCGGCGAAGGGCCTGGTGCATGCCAGGTTCGTCCGTCCGGACGGCAGAACCATCGACGTGTTCGCGACCCACACCCAGGCCGACGAGGATGCCGTCAGCGAAGAGAAGGGCACCCGACTCAAGCAGTTCCGGGCGATGGAACAACGGATCAAAGAGGTGGTCGCCGATCGCGCCGACGACGACTTGTACATCGCACTCGGCGACCTCAACGTTCCCGGCGGCCAGGAGCTGGTGGGCCTCGACGCGACCACGACCGAATGGGGCGAGCTGTTCGGCGCCGGGGGACCCGCAGGCAGTCTGGTGATCGACACCTGGGGCCGCGAGCAGGCGGTCGGCGCACCCGGTCTGCGCGACCCGGGCACCACCGCTAGCGTCGACTACGCACCGCCGCGACAGCGCCTCGACTACGCGTTGCGCAACCCGCGCAGCCCGATCGCCGCCCAGCATGTCTACGTCGACCATGCGGTCGAGACGGCTCCGCCGGGTTTGGACGGTGTGGCCAGCAAGCTGTCCGATCACAGCCCACTCGGCATCGATCTGTTTCGGGGGCACCTCGACAATGCGCCGCAGCGGGCCAAGCTGCTGTTTCCGACGCCGGACGCCACCGATGACGACGACCTCTTCGACGCGCTGGTCCGCTGGTATCGGATCGATGAGGACGGCACCTTCGCGTTCAAGCTGTGGAGCCATCAGCCGATCGGCTACGAGGTGTATCTCGACACCGACCTCAGCCGGCCCTGGCCCCAGTACCGCAAGGAGTTCCATCCCGACTTCGGGGAGAAGTTCGTCCTGCCGGACGCTCCGTTCCTGATCAAGGTCTTCATGCCGAATCGGCGCTCCGAGGCCTACTACCACCTGCGGGTGCGTCGGTTCACCGGAGCGAACCGCTGGGAGGCGATCCAGCTGGTGCCCGGCCAGCCCAAGAAGTACTCCTTCCCCGCGCCGGGAACGCTGCTCAGCACGAACGATCCATCGGTTCCGTGGAACAACCACGACGCCATGTGGTTCCGCTTCGATGCCCCTCAGGTCTCCCTGGATCCGATCCCGATGAAGGTGTCCCTCGCGGGCGGCGGCTCGCCGATGGCCCTGTCCGTCGGCGTCGACGACGGCGTCACCGTGCATCAACTGGACGAGGTGCGCAGCGACGGTGAGCGGGTCAGCGTGCAGTGGAGCGCGCGTCCGGGTGACAAGCACTTCGTCACGGTGCGTCGCGAGGACGTCAACCAGCCCCTCGACTTCGAGATCGAAGGCGACATTCCGGTCACCATCTTCGTCGGCGGCCAGGCCGGCGCACCCGAGATCGTGTGCGCCGAGGAGACCTCGGGGTGGGGCTCGGACGACATCGCCCTGTCGGTGTCTGCGGACGGTGCACTGGTGCGTGACATCAGCAACGACGAGGTCGGCGACATGGACGGGGCCGACGACCGTGGTCTGGCCGGCTTTCTGAAGTCAGACGTGGCCTTCGTCGACAACATGACGATCACCGTGATCGAGGAGGACTGGCCGGACGGGGACGACCGGGGTTCTCGGGCTATCCCGCAGCTGCCCGCAGGCGCAGTCAGCGTCGGCCAGGAACTCGCACCCGGGGTGACGGTGACTGCCACTCCGAGTTGGTTCCAGGCCGATGTGACCGCCAGCATCGACGTGGACGACGGCCGCTACGAGTTTCGTCATCGGCTGGCGAGGTGGAACGGCTGACCGTTTCGTCGTCCGGAGTCGCCAGGTGGCACCTCATCGGCTGATGAAATGCCGAATGCCTCCCTCGATCGTCCGAATGGGCGATTTGCACGATCAAATCAGAATCGAGGGAGGCATTCGGCATTTCGTACGAGCGGTGAATTCGGCTTTCCCGAGATGGACAGCACTTACCGCGACGGTGACGCCGAGGGCTTCGGGTCGGGGGCGCACAGTCTGCCCGCCTGCCCGTGGCCGGTGGTGAAGGTGATCGGCGGCACCATCACCGCCTGGCAGACAGCTCTGGTCAGCTTGCGCGCGCCGTCCAGACCCGTGACCCCGTTGCCCTGGCAGCCCGCGTAGCGCACGCTCACGTCTGCCGCTGTCGAGCCCTTCCAGAGCCGCACGATCACCTCCGTTCTGCCGACCGCCTGACAGGACGGATCGTCAGGGCCGACGCCCTTCGGAGCCGCAGTCAGCGCCTCGAAGACCGGCTGTGCGGTATCGCCGACCAGCACCTTCGAGGCCACCAACTGACGCGTCTTGGCCAGGTCGTACTGGCACAGCGAGACCCGATCGGGACGCACCACCTCCGACCGAACAGGCGAACCGGCCGTGGCCGGGCAGCCATTGGGGTCCACGTCACCGATCGGACGCACCGAGGCCACGATCTCGTCCGCCACCCGTGCCTCCCTGTCGGGGTGCACCACGTCGAGCACATAGCCGCTCATCGCCTTGGAGGTGATCGACCAACCGGACGGCAGGTCCCAACCCCGATCCGTCGCATCAGCCGCCCGCACGGTCACGAACATCGGCAACTGATCGACGGGAATCGCCCGCGGACACAGGATCATTCGGACCGGCCGATCGCCGAGAGCGACGTCCACGATGGCCCCGTACCTCGTCTGCTGCCCGCCGGCGCACCAATCGGACGCGGGCGCCCAGCCGTACCCCCACGAGGTCGGCACCTGGTAGCTGAGCACACGGTGCGACTCCCAGCGCCAGCCGGGAGTGGCAGTCGGCAGGTCGTACCCGGCGGCCGTGCTTCGCGGCGCCCGTTCGGCTTGAGCGTCGGCGGGCACCCCTGCCGTGGGCGCGCCACTCCCGGCGCTTTGAAGCATCAGCGGAATACCCACCACAGCCACTAGCACCAGAGCCGCTGCCGCCGGCACCCAACGCGGCAAGCGCCGCGGCGGCTTGGCGGCCACGTTCAGCCGCAACGGCTCGAAGTGAGGTTCGTTCGCGTGCGCCCCGAGTGCGTCACGCAGGGCGCGCTCGGCGCGGTCGTCCGGTTCAGTCATCGGAGTCGTCCTCGATCAAGGTGGTGCGCAGCCTCGTGAGTGCGCGGTGGACGTGTGAGCGGGCGGTCGCCTCGGCGCAACCGAGAATGGCTGCGATCGCGGAGAAGTCGAGATCGTCGTAGAAGCGCAGCACCACAGCGGCCCGTTGCAATGGCGGCAGCGTTTCGCACAGCTGCCAGGCCACCTCGGCGTCGGTCACCACCCCCGCATGGTCCGGGGTGACGGCGCCCAGGTCGGGTTCGTCGGTGGCGTGCTCCTTGCCGGTGCGCCGCCACTTGGTGATGCTCGCGTTGACGATGCTGCGCTTGACGTAGGCGTCGGGGTTGCCCTCGGTGCTGACCTGCCGCCAGCGTGGGTAGAGCCCGAGCAGCGCGTCCTGCACCAGATCGCGGGCGTCCTCGGCGTTGCGACAGACCAGGTAGGCGAACCGCTGCAGGGCGACCGAGCGCGTGGCAACGTATTCTTCGAACCGGACCGTGGCCACCGGCGCCTCCTGCACGAGCGTCATACCCCTCACACGCAGAGGGGCGGCACAACGTTGCAAGTATCGCCGCACCTGATCGGACGCGGCCGGAAGGAACCCCCATGTTGCTGGCCGAAGACGTGCTGCTGTTGCTCACCGACGACCAGACCGGCAAGTTCGTCGGCCGATACCCCGACCTGGTGGTCTCGGGCGCACTGCTCAGCGACCTCGCGCTCGCCGGCAACGTGCGGGTCACCGAATCGGGCGAGTCGGTGCGCAAGAACCGGGTCGTCACGGTGCCGGACGCCCCTTGGCCGGTCGACCCGCTGCTGGCCGAAGCCCTCGAGATGATCGGACGCAAGGAGCGCCGGTTCACCTCGAACGTCGTCGATCAGATCAGCTACGCCCTGAAGCCACCGAAGGCTGTCTACGAGCGCCTCGCCCAAGCGGAAATGCTCAGCCGGGTGGCCCATCGCGCCCTCGGCCTGATTCCCCTCACCAGGTGGGTCAGCCTCGACGCTCGGCACGAGAACGCGCTGCTTGCCCAACTCGACGAGGTGTTCCTCTTCGATGCCGAACCCGACCCGCACACGGCCGCACTGGCGGCCCTGCTCGCCGCGTCCGGTGCGTTGGTCACCGCCCTCGACCGCGGACGCAAGCTCGACCGCGCCAAGCTGAAGCGGCGCGGCAAGCACTTTCTCAGCCAGTACTGGCCAGCCCAGTCCACCGAACGCTCCATCCAGAACCGGGACGCCGCCGCCGCGGGGTGATCAGTCCACGTTGGCCTCCACGGCGGCCACGCTGAACTGAATGGCGCCGTGAATGATCGAGGTGATGCCCATGGCTGTGGCGACCCCGGCCTTCACCTCGGGGTTCTGGCCAACGGCGCCGGTCACGATCAACGTGTACAGCACCCGTCCGACGTAGGTGCACACGTAACTGACCTCGTCCATCACGGCCATCGTGCGGTCCTTGCCGGCCGGGTCTTCGGCCAGTTCGACGAAGTGCACGATGGTGATCGCCAGGGCCGGAATCACCAGCACCGCATCGATCCCGGCCCCCCACGCCCGGGTGTCGACCTTCGCCGACACCTTGTCGTTCAGGCCGGCCGCACCCCAGGCGATCTTGTTGGCCAGGAACAGGGCGATGAAGAACCGGCTGGCGATGTTGCCGTCGCTGTTGTTGAGCGAGTCGTGCGGCACCAGCAGGTTGCCGGCCGCCCGGCTGCCGCCGCCGACGATGGCCGACGCGATGGTGATGAAGCTGAGCAGCTTGGGCACCTCGAGGGTCGGGATCAGCGACTCGAACGCGTCGACGAAGGCCGACAGCCAGCCCGCCACGCCCGCGATCGAATGCAGCGTCACCGACACCGTAGTGCGCCAATAGAGCGGCAACTCGGGAATGATGCCGCCGACCTGCACCTCCGTGCTGGAGTTCGCCGACACCGTCCGGAGCGCCTTGGGCCGGAATGCCGTCTCCAGTGAGGTGAAGTCGCTGACAGTGGCCAGGAAGGTGGTCTCGGGGCAGTCGGGGAAGGGTGCCCGCGGGTTACCCTCGATGGCGGTGGCGATCTTGTAGCCGATGGTGACCGGCACCGCCGTCACCCAGCACAGCAGGTCGAGCACGGAGAAGTCCGGAATGCCGATCGCGTTGAGAATGTCCGAGATCACCGGAATGTGAATGGGGGCGTCCAGAGCCTCGATGGCTGCCCGCAGCAACATGACCAGCAGGTCGATCAGGGCGTCCATCACCGCCTTGGCGCTGCGCAGAGCGGCCGTGCCGATGATGCCGACCACGGTCTTCAGAATCTGCGCCAGGGTCATGCCCGGGGCCGCCTTGACCAGGTCGTTCAGCTGACGGCCCGCCTCGCCCAGCGTCTTGGACTGGGCCGCCAGCACATCGTTCAACACCTGCATCGGACCCTGGGCCGGTGCAGCGCTGCTCTGGTCGGACGTCGTGCCCTGGGCGGCATTGCCCTGCACGTGATGACTGAGCAGGCTGCCCGCGGCGTCGGGCTTGTCCTTGCTCGCGTTGGTGCTCAATCCCCCGGCCGCCTGGGGGCCCAGCTTCGACAGGTGGTCGTCGATCCCCGCCCACTTGTCGATGTCGGCGATCAAACCCTCGATCATGGTGTCGAGGGTCGTTCGCCCGGACGCGATCACGTCCACCTGGTGGTTGAGGTGCACCAGCACGACGTTCTTCACGACGTCCTTGGTGCGCTTGAAGTCGTCCCAGGTGAACAGGTACTTCAAGAAGTCGATCAGGTCTTCGATCGCCTCGACGATCTTGTCGAAGACCCAACGGATCGCCGAGACGACGTCCTCGATCACGGCCAGGATGCAGCGGTAGATGGCCTCGCCGATCTTGACCACGAACTCCCAGGCGCCCTCGAACCAGCGGATCAGCATCTCCCAGAACGACTCGCCGACCCCCTCGGCCCCCACCGCCGTGCCGTTGACCGCAGCCAGCCGGCGCTGGTGGGTGGCGTGCGCCTCGAGCGACTGGAACAGGTCGCCCGAATCGACCACCGGGGCGTTGTCGGGCACCACGAACGGGTCGGACGGAGCAGCCGCCAGGGCAGCCATCAGCTTCTTGGTCGGCGCCTTCTTGGGGTCGTCATAGACCGCCGAGCACTGCTTGTTCAAGGCGGCCACCTGCTGGAGGGTGCCTACGTCGACGTTCTTCTTCAACAGTGAGGTGGTGACCGGCTTGCCGTCGACGTAGCGGACGATCTGGGCGTCCTGCAGCTTCTTCACCGTCTGCAGGTCGGTCGCCTTGCGAAACGCCTTGTCCATCGGGTTCACGCTCTGCGGAGGCGCGTCGCCGTCGGCGATCTGGGCGGTGAACCGGGTGCCGGTCAGCCTGGGAATCGACTCGACCAGGGTGACGGTGCCGGTGTGGTCGGTCGGAATGTGGGTCGGCCGCGGGCCGATCACGTAGTACAGGTGGTTGACGTACACCCCGGTGACCGATTGGGCCGTAATGGCCAACGGCACCCCGGGTGCGACTTGGTTCTTGTCGTCGGCGAGGTCGATCCGGGTGGTGTAGGAGGTGTACTTGGCGGCGGGCTGAGTCACTTCGGCGGGCGGCAGGTTGACCGAGCGCCACGTCCACAGGCCTGTCTCGGGCGACTTGGCGCCGATCCGCAGGCCCTCCGCGCTCGTGTGCGCCACGATCGTGTTGGCACCGTTGGCCCGGTTGATGAACGACGACACGTGCTGCACACCCTGCTGCAGCGGCAGCGGAAAGCTCCACGCGCCCTTGCCCAGCGACGCCACCGGGCAGCTGGTGTAGAAGACCTGGGCGTCGGCGTTTCGACCCCAGACCACCACGTCATCGCCCTCGGTGATCGCGTGCAGGTCGCTGACCTGGCCGAACAGGGCGTCGCTCAGCACCACTTTTGCAACCGCATCGTTGCTCTGGTTGTCGGCGGCGAATCGGTACAGCACGCCGTCCGAGGCGGCGTACAGGTCGGTGCTGCCGTCGGCCAGCCGGCAGGCGGCCAAGGCGGCGGGCACCTTGTCGCCGGCCTCGGTGAGCTTCAGATAGTCCACCAGCGGACGCTTGCCCGGCCGCAGTTCATTACGCAGCGGTGAGTAGGCCAACTGCGGGCTGCCGCCGATCTGCCCGCCAACGTAGAGCCCGTCAACCCCGGTTCCGCCACGGCGTCCGAGCACGGTGGCGTAGTCGGTGGAGTTGATGTCGATGGTCACGTCGTGCAGTTGCCAGGCGTGCCCGTCCGGTTTGGTCGGATCGACGAAGTAGCGAACGATCGCACTCGAGGGCTGGTCGGGGTTGCGCAGCACGTCGACCACGACGTACTCGGCGTCGGTGGCCTCACTGACCCGCACCCCCGCGATGGTGACCAGCGGACGCTGCACCTTCGGGTCGTCGTACACGAACGACGACCAGGCCGGCTGCTTCACGGTGCCGTCGGCGGCCAGCGTGAGGTCGGCCACGTACAGCGTGTCGCTGGTCTTGGCCCCGCTGAGCGGCTGCAGCACCATCGCGACCCGAATGGAACCGTCCGCGCGCTGGGCCGCCCCAAATGTGCTGCATTTGGTGTTCGGCTGCTGCTGGTTCAGCGACACCGTGGGTGCCCAGCCGTGCGGCAGTCCGGCCACCTCGGCGATGACGTTGAACGAGCCGTTCTGGCCGACCGAGAACAGCAGCGTCTGCCCGTCCGGCTTCTGCAGCGCCTGGAACAACCGGTCGGGCGCCATCGTGGACGCCTGTAGGTAGTTCTCCATCAGCTCGGTGGAGTAGGTGAGGGTGTGGCTGCCCATGACGGGTCTCCTCGCGTGAGGTGTGGGGGGAGGGGGAGGGATGAGGCGCCGGCTCAGCTGGGGTCGGCGTAGGTGATGTGCGTGACCAGGTCCTGGTGGTCGGAGAAGAACGCTTTCTTGAAGTGAAAGCCCTTGCCGCCGGGAAAGACCATGCTGTTCACCAGGGTCAGCGGCACATCGACGGTGGTCTGGTTGATCTGGCCGCGCACGTTGTGCTGCACCGTTCTGAACTGCTGCGACAGCACGGGCGTCAACGCGTTGCCCTCGATCGTGCCCGATTTGTCGTCGGTCTTCGAGGTGCGATCGGCGCTCAGGTGACCGTCATGGGTGCACCCCAACGTGAACGTATCGGTGATCGTCAGGTCGACCAGATTGGCGTCGCGGACGAAGAAGGCCGTCATCTGAATGCGTCCGTACACTACCATGTGCTGGGTGACGGTGAGCACATTCCCACTGCACGTGACGGTGATCGTGTAGTTGGTGTTGCCCCCGATCTGGAACGACCCGAGCGCTGAGCTGTCGTAGCCGTTCGCCTTGAAGGTCCACTCCAACAGCTTCTCGCCGCTGGCCGGCTCGGTGCGGGTCTCGCTGACGTCGTACTTCGACGTGCTGCCCTGATTCCAGGCGGTGTCGAGTTTGACTACGCCGTAGAGCGCGTCGTAGTGCACCAGATCCCAGTGCAGGTGGATATAGATCGGGTCGAGCGCCCACCGGTTGTTCCGGTAGTGGCCGTCGAGTTGGGCGTGCAGGTGCCGGACGAGCTCGGCCCGGTTCAGCGCGCAGACGCCGTCGACGTCGTCCTGCTCCCCCTGGTCGACCCAGGCCCAGCTGAACGGCTTGGCCGCCGGCAGCGTGTGGCCGGCGTCGGCACACAGGTAGTCGAGCGTGACCAACTCGGGCGACACGTTCGACGGGGTCAGCCCGAACTCGGTCTGCAGGCCGACCAGCGGATCGTCGCCGGTCTTGGGCGTGACCATGATCACCGGACGCGCGGCGACGTCCAGTTGTGCGAAGTAGGCGGCCGAGAAGTCCTCGTACAGCTTCTCCTTCAGCACGCGATCGACGCCGTCGATCTCGGGACGCGCGTCCGCCGACGCTTTGATGAAGTCGAACAGCAACTGCTTGATGGTGAAATCCTGCGGCTGTTGGGTGACCTTGGCCCGCACGTCCTGCGGAATGTTGACGAAGGCCGTGGACGCCGCGAACGCCGCGTTGTTGTCGACAGTGTCGTGCTTCAGCGGCACCAGGTATCTGAACACCCACGGCTTCGCGTCGGGCTTGCCCCCGGCCTTGGGCCCCTTGGGCTGGTCGAACTGCTGCAGCACCGACCTCTTGTGCGGAATCGACTTGAGTTCGACGAGGCGGAAGTTGCGGCACAGCAGGGTGTACTGCACCTTGTCGTTGACGGTGGCACCGAGCGTGATGAGTGCCGGAAGAGTGGAGGGGACGTACCCCTCGGGCAGTCCGAGAGCGGCATGGAAGCCAAACATGAAGCCGGCCTGGTCGAGCTGATCGATGGCCGCATCGAGCCCCGGACCCGGCGCGGGTAGGGCGAACGGGTCGGTTCCGTGCGCTTTCGCCACCAGGGCGGCGTGGTCCAGCTGCTTGGGGTCGCCGTTGTCGTCGTAGACGTAGCAGACGTCGACCATGGGCTGACGGGTGTTCATCAGGGCCAGAGCTGCGCCGCTCAGGCTGTCCTGAGTGACCGAGAGCACATAGTCGTAGCCGTAGCCGGCCGAGGTGAGATACGAGTCCTTTGCGCCCATGTCTGGGGCTCCTTCGCGGGGTGGGCGAACAGGCGCCAGGAACGGAAAAGCGTGCCATGCCGGACCAAGATGTGGCCCAGCCATCCCCGAGTTGATCGCGCCTTGCGCAGATCATCGCGGCGTCCAACCCGAAGGGTCAAGGCCTCGGCAGTACCCCCCTTGGGATGTGGTACTTCCTCCCGTGAGCAATGTAGCGAAACTCAGGACGTCAGGAGTCGGGACTGAGCGCGAGCTTCACGAACGATGAAATAGCGGTTGAACTTGTCGAAACCCATCGGATGGTTGAGCTTGTCGAAACCCACCGGCTGGTTGAGCTTGTGGAAACCCACCGGCTGGTTGAGCTTGTCGAAACCCACCGGCTGGTTGAGCTTGTCGAAACCCACCGGCTGGTTGAGCTTGTCGAAACCCATCGGATGGTTGAGCTTGTCGAAACCCATCGGATGGTTGAGCTTGTCGAAACCCATCGGATGGTTGAGCTTGTCGAAACCCACCGGCTGGTTGAGCTTGTCGAAACCCACCGGCTGGTTGAGCTTGTCGAAACCCGGACGCCGCCCACCCGGGTCTCGACAAGCTCGACCGACCGGTACTCAGCGCAACGGGGTCTCGACAAGCTCGACCGACCGACGGGGTTTCGACAAGCTCCACTGACCGATGGTCTCGACAAGCTCGACCGACCGACGGGCTCAACCGACGAATGGGCTCGACGGGCGGACGTCAGCGCGCGAGCGTGGCCACCAGGATCGCCTTGATCGTGTGCAGGCGGTTCTCGGCCTGGTCGAAGACCAGCGAGGCCGGCGACTCGAAGACCTCCTCGGTGACCTCGAAGACCTCCTTGCCGGTCTCGGCCAGGATCTGCTGCGAAACGGTCGTGTCGAGGTCGTGATAGCTGGGCAGGCAGTGCATGAACTTCACGTCCGGATTCTCGGTGCGCTCCAGCAGGTCGGTGGTCACTCGGTACGGCGTCAGCAGCTCGATCCGGTCGGCCCAGACGTTCTTGGGTTCGCCCATCGACACCCAGATGTCGGTGTGTACGAAGTCGACCCCGCGCACCTCTGCGACGTCGTCGGTGATGGTGACCCGGGCACCGGTGGCGGCGCCGATCCGTCGGGCCGTCGCCACCAGTTCGGGGTCGGGCTGCAACGACACGGGGGCGATCAGCCGAACGTCCATGCCCATCATCGCGCCGGCGATCAGCAGCGAACGGCCCTGGTTGAACCGTGCGTCGCCCACGTAGGCGAAGCTGATGTCGCGGTCCTCCAGCCCGGACGATTCACGCATGGTGAACATGTCGCACAGGCTCTGGGTGGGGTGCCACTCGTCGGTCAGGCCGTTCCACACCGGCACCGAGCTGTGCGCGGCCAAGGTTTCGACGATCTGCTGGCGCGATCCCCGGTACTGGATGCCGTCGTAGAACCGGGACAGCACGCGAGCCGTGTCGGCGATCGACTCCTTGTGCCCCATGTGGGCACCGGTCTCGTCGAAGTAGCTGACGTTGGCGCCCTGGTGGTAGGCCGCCACCTCGAACGACGAGCGGGTACGGGTGGACGGCTTCTCGAAGATCAGCGCGAGGGTCAAACCCTCCAGTCGTTTGTGCTCGACCCGGGCCTGGCGCGCCTTCTTCAGCTCGGCGGTGAGGTCGAGCAGCTGCCTCCATTCGGCGGAGGTGTAATCCAGCTCCTTGAGGAAGTGGCGGTTGCGCAGATCCACGTCAGGCCCATCTGTCGGTCGAGTCTTCGATAGGAGAACTGTGCCATGGGACAATTGCCGTCATGTTCATGCGTTTCCTGTTCAGCGCCGCCGCCTTGGCGTTCGCCACCTGGATGATCCCGGGCATCAGCATGTCGAGCAGCGAACCGCAGAACTCGGTGCTCGGAATCCTCGCGGTCGCCATCATCTTCGGCTTGGTTAACTCACTGGTCAAACCTCTCTTCGTCATCGCCAGCGCTCCGCTGCTGCTGCTCAGCCTGGGTGTGTTCCTGATGGTGATCAACGCGCTGCTGCTGTGGCTGACCTCCTGGGTCGCCGACAAGCTGGGCCTCGGCTGGCACGTGGACGGCTTCTGGTCGGCCTTCTGGGGCGCCCTGATCGTGTCGGTGGTGTCGTTCATCCTGAACTCGTCCTTCCTGTCCAAGAGTGACGTCAACCGCTGAGATGACGTCTGTCGTCTTCGTCTGCTGGGGAAACATCTGCCGCTCGCCGATGGCCGAACGGGTCGCGCGAGGCTGGGCCGAGCGCGAGGGACTGCGCGACGTCACCTTCACCTCGTCGGGAGTGTCGAGCGAAGAACTCGGTGAGCCAATCGATTCGCGCGCCCAACGGGTGCTGTCGCAGGCCGGATACACCTCCTCCGGTCACCGGGCGCACCAGACCAGCGCGCACGAGATCCGCTCGGCCGACCTGGTCATCGCCATGGAGGACCACCACCTGTCGCGGCTGCGCCGGCTCGCTCCCGAGGCCGACCACCTGGCCCTGCTCACCGACTTCGACCCCGATGCCGTTCCCGGCTCGGCCGTACCTGATCCGTGGTACGGCTCGGCGTCCGGGTTCGACGCGACGCTGACGGCAATCGAGGCGGCCATGCCCGGCATTATCAGCAAGGTGCGCGAACTGCAGGCCTGACCGTCCCGGCCGGTCACGCACGCGTCGCCGCGCACCGCGTGGCAGGCTGACACCATGCACATCCTCGTTGTCGATGACGATCAGGCCGTCCGAGATTCCCTCGCCCGTTCCTTGCAGTACTCGGGCTATGAGGTGACGGCGGCCGGCGACGGTCTGGAGGCACTCGCCCGGCTGTCGGCGCTGCGTCCCGACGCCGTGATCATGGACGTGATGATGCCGCGGCTCGACGGCCTCGAAACCACCCGCATGCTGCGTTCCACGGGAAACGACGTACCGATTCTGGTGCTGACTGCGCGTGACGCCGTCGGCGACCGGGTCGACGGCCTCGACGCGGGCGCCGATGACTACATGGCCAAGCCGTTCGCCCTGGACGAGTTGCTGGCGCGACTGAGGGCGCTCACCCGGCGCTCCAAGCCGACCGAGGAGGAGCAGGCCGGCACCGAACTGCTCACCTTCGCCGACCTGTCGCTCGACGCCCAGACCCGGGAGGTGCAGCGCGCGAGCCGCCGGATCAGCCTGACCCGCACCGAGTTCGCGCTGCTGCAGACGTTCCTGGAACATCCCCGCAAGGTGCTGGAGCGCGGATGGCTGCTCAACGAGGTCTGGGGTTTCGACTTTCCCACCACCGCGAACTCGCTCGAGGTGTACATCGGCTACCTGCGGCGCAAGACCGAAGGTGAGGGTGAGAGCCGACTGATCCACACCGTCCGCGGCATCGGCTACGTGCTGCGCGAGACCCCCCCGTGAGGGATTGGCTGACCCGGCTGGTCTCGTTGAGGGCCCGGCCACTGCAGGACCGGCTGGCTGTGCTGGTCGCCGCCGCCGTTGCCTCGGCCGTGGCCCTGACCGGTGTCGCGGCCTGGTTTCTGACCAACTTCACCGTCTACAGTCAGTTGGACAGTGAGCTGGTCGACGTCGCCGCCGTCACCGCCAACTGGGTGGCTGTCGACATCGAGGGCATGGGCGGCCTGGACACCAATGCCCTGAAGGCCGCCAACGTGACGGTGATGCTGGTCCGGGCCGACGGACGTCCGACCACGCTGCCGGGCGAGACGGTGTCCCTGGTGCCGGGCGTGCAGGAACTGTCGGTGGCCCGGCGCCAGCAGGGGTCGTCGGCGCGCACCGGTGTCGCGTCCAACGGCGAGCCGTACCGCATCGTCGCGGTGCCGTTCCAGTCCTCGACGGAGAACTTCGCGCTCGTGTTGGGACGGCCGCTGGAGGCGACCAACAACATCATGGGCACGTTGGGTTGGTCGCTGATGCTATTCGGCGTGCTGGGTGCCGGCGTCTCGAGCGCGATCGGTTTTGTGATCGCCCGGGCGGCCATCCGTCCGGTGCTGCGGCTGACCGAAGCGGTCGCACGCGTCACCGACACCAACGACCTGACCCCCATCGCGGTGGACGGCTCTGGCGAACTGTCCGACCTGGGCCGGTCGTTCAACACCATGCTCGGCACCCTTGCCTCGTCCCGCGAACGCCAGAAACGCCTGATCGCGGACGCCGGCCACGAGCTGCGCACCCCCCTCACCTCGCTGCGCACCAACGTCGAGTTGCTCGTCGCGGACGAGCGCAGCCAGATGCTGCCCGAGGGCGCGCGCGCCGACATTCTGCGCGACATCGCCGCCCAGCTGGGCGAGTTCACCACCCTCGTCGGTGACCTGGTGCACCTCAGCCGAGAGGACGTGGTCGAGCCGCACCCCGAGCCGATCGACCTGCGCGACGTGATCAACAGTTCCGTCGCGCGAGCCAAGCGCCGCGGGCCGTCCCTCACCTTCGACGTCGAGGTGAACCCCTTGTTCCTGGTCGGCGAGCCCGACTCGCTGGAGCGCGCGATCACCAACCTGCTCGACAACGCCGTGAAGTTCTCGCCACAAGGGGGAACGATTCATGTGCTGCTCGAGGGTGACCGACTGCGCATCTCGGACCAGGGCCCCGGCATTCCCGACGAAGACCTGCCGCACGTGTTCGACCGGTTCTGGCGCTCACCCTCTGCCCGCAACGCCCCCGGCTCGGGTCTCGGGTTGTCGATCGTGGCTCAGACGATCAAGGCACACGGCGGCTGGGTGAAGGCGGGGCACTCCGCCGAGGGCGGCGCTGAGTTCATCGTCCGGTTGCCGGGCGAGACGAGCCCACCGGGCGAGGACACCGACGACGAATCCACTGTTCTGCTGCCCAAGATCAAGGCCTGACCCCGGCTCGTTGAGCGTGTCGAAACCCCTCGACCACCCACGCCCTGGTCTCGACAAGCTCGACCGACCGAAGACCCGCTGGTTGAGCTTGTCGAAACCTCTCGACCGACTGAGGACTCGACCGGGCTCAGGGCACCTTGGGCATGGCCGTCGCGTTGTGCGACTGGCGCCGGTATTCGCAGTTCTGCGACACGTAGTCCCAGCCGACTGCATGAATGCGGTCGGCCAAGCCCCGGCTGACGTCGAACCAGCGGCGCACCCGCGAGACACGGAGTGCGCGCGCGGTCATTCCGGCTTCTTGGTCGTGGCGCCGAAGGTGAAGGTGCGCACCGTGGTGATCGGCGTCGTGGGCGTGGTCGCGGCCGGCTGGTCGTCGGCCGGGGTCTGCGGCTCGCCAGGCTGCACCGGACGCACACCTTCGCCGAGCGCGGCTCGGATCGCGTCACCGACCGCGTTCGTCGACGGCTGGTACTTACGTGTCTCGGCCATGTCTGGATTCTAGTTCCGGTGCGCCGTGGGCGGCTCGAACCATTCCCGGGCGAGGATCGCCATCAGGTGGGCGTCCACCCAGGCGTCGTCGAAGAGCAACGCCTCGCGCATCGTGCCCTCGACCACGAAGCCGGCCTTCTCGTAGACGCGCCGCGCCCTCGGGTTGAACGCGTACTCCTCCAGCTGCACCCGGTGCAGACCCTCGGTTTCGAAGGCCTGCCCCAACGCCAATCGGGTGGCTTCGGTGCCGAGCCCGCGGCCGGTGGCTCCTGCTATCCAGATCCTGAGGCCGCAGGACTGGTTGCCCTCGTCCAGGTCCGTCAGCAGAACCTCCCCTACCACCGCGTCCGCCGCCCGGTCGACGATGGCCCAGACGTGCCGCTCGGAGCGCTCGGCCCAGCCCGCATAGACCTGCTGTAGCTCCTCGACAGTCCACGGATTGGTGCCTGCAGGCTCGCTGGTGTGGGTCGATCCGGTGAGCACCGTCACCTCACGATCGGCCATCAACGCATGCAGTATCGCGACATCGTCCGACGAGGGGGGCCGCAGCCGCACGAGGGTGCCGGTGATGACCGGCGTCGGGTTGAAGCCCATCACAAAGTCCTGTTCCATGCGGTTTCTGTCAGAGCAGCCTGGCACTATCGAAGGGTCGGAAGGCATGCCTGATGCACCGTAAACACTTCAACCAACTATTGCTGAACACGTTCCTGGCGAACGTGACAGTGGGTTACCTGTGGTTCGCGCTCACCTTCTGGGTCTACCTCGAGACCCGCTCGGTGCTCGCGACGGCCTTCATCGGCGGCGCCTACATGTTGCTCACCGCCGTGGTCGGCGTACCGTTCGGCACCTGGGTCGACCGCACCCGCAAGAAGCGGGTGATGCTGGTCGCTCAGGTGTTCACCACGGTCGCGTTCAGCCTGGCGTTCGCGGTCTACCTGCTCACTCCCCGAGCCGACCTGCTGCGCATCGGCGGCTGGCAGTTCGTACTGTTCGTCAGCCTGACCCTGCTCGGCGCGGTGGTCGAATCGGCGCGCAACATCGCCCTCTCCACCTGCGTCACGCTGATGGTCGACGAGTCCGAACGCGACAAGGTGAACGGCTTGGTCGGCATGGTCAGCGGCCTCGGCTTTGCGGTCACCTCGGTGTTCTCGGGCCTGTCCGTGGGTCAGTTGGGCATGACCTGGACGATCGCGACAGCGGTGGCGCTCACCGTCGTCAGCATGATCCACCTGCTCTTCGTGTCGGTGCCCGAGGCCGAGGTGGTGCACAGTGACGAGGCCCCGAAAATGGTCGACTTCGGCGGGGCGTTCCGCGCTATCCGTGACGTCCCTGGCCTCACCGGCCTGGTGCTGTTCGCCTGCTTCAACAACCTGCTGGGCGGCGTGTTCATGGCCCTGCTCGACCCGTACGGGCTCACCCTGGTGTCCGTCGAGGTCTGGGGGCTGATGTGGGGCGTGCTCAGTTTCGGCTTCATCATCGGTGCCGGCCTGGTATCGCGCAGGGGCTTGGGGCCCCAACCACTGCGGGCCTTGCTGCTCGCCAACCTGGGCATGTGGATCATCGCCATGACGTTCACCATCCGCGAGAACATCTGGGTGCTGGCCGTCGGCACTCTTGCCTACATGGCGCTGATCCCGGTCGCAGAGGCAGCTGAGCAGACCGTGCTGCAGAAGGTCGTGCCCTATGCCAAACAAGGCCGCGTCTTCGGTTTGGCGCAGAGCGTCGAGGTTGCCTCGGCCCCGATCAGTGCCTTCATGATCGGCCCGGTGGCCGAGTTCTGGCTGATCCCGTACGCCAACTCCGACGCCGGACGCGCCCAGCTGGGCTGGCTGCTGGGTGGCGGTCAGGCGCGGGGTATCGCCCTGGTCTTTCTGCTGGCCGGCATCGGCGGCCTGGCGTTGACGCTATTCGCCTTCACCACTCGCTCCTACCGGTTGCTCAGCCGGCGCTACGGCGAGCCGAGCGTCGCCACGCCGGCGGCCGCCTTGGAGGGTGAAGCCGAATCCGTCGGTTGAGCGTGTCGCCAACCGGTTGAGCGTGCCCTGTTCCGACGGCTGAGCGCGTCGAAACCGCCCACCCGCTCAGACGGTCAACTCGAGGTAGGCCATCGAACCCCGCCGCCGCACGGAGGTGTCGAACAGATCGGCCAGGTCGTCCGCCGTCCTCGGCTCGGCCACCTCGCCCAAGCGGTGCAGCACGCGCAGGTACCGAGTTCCGACCGCCGTGGCGGCCACCAGCGAACTGAGGAACACCTGTCCGCCCGGGCGCACCTGGGCCCGCAGCCCGTCCACGAACCCGACCGCGTCGGCGACCAGGTGCAGAAAGCCGAGGCTGACCACGGTGTCGAAACCACCGGGCGCGAACTGCAGGTCGAAAGCATCCGCCTGTACGAACCGCATGCCCGGCCTCAACTGCCCGTCGCCGGCCAGGCGACGGGCTGCCTGGGTCAGCATGTCGCGGGAGGAATCGGTGAGCACGATCATCCGGTCGCTGGTGCGGTAGGCCTCGCAGGTGGCGGACGCCGTGCCTGCGGCCACGTCGAGCAACGGCCCCGGAGCCGAGTCCACGGCTCGCTGGGCGAAGGCCGCGTAGTCGTCGGGTGAGGCGTCCCAGAGCAGCCGGTTGTACCAGCGCGACCCGATCAGCCGGTCGTAGGCGGCCGCCCGACCGTCGTAGACGCTGTCGCCGAACTCTCCGGACGACTCGATCGTCACTGTCATGGCTCTCCCCCTCGGCGCCAGCGTATTGGAGCCCCGCGATCGCCGACGGGGCAGAATGGCCCGGTGGTCGACCTGGGCAAGCTGTGGGACTTCGACGATCCGGCCGGATCGGAGCAACGCCTGCGCACGATGCTGGCGGGCGCGCTCGGTCCCGATCGGGCGGTGCTCCAGACGCAGGTCGCCCGGGCGCTCGGGTTGCAGCAGCGCTATGCCGAGGCTCTGGCGGTGCTGGACGCCGTCGATTCCGACGATCCAGAGGTGCATGTGCGCATCCTGATCGAGCGCGGTCGAGTGAATCGCTCCAGCGGCGACGAGGCCGCGGCAGCGCCGTTGTTCCGAGCTGCCGTCGCATCGGCCGACGGTGCAGGCCTGGAGGCGCTCGCGATCGACGCCATGCACATGGTCGCCCTGACCCTGACCGGCCCCGAGCAGGTGGACTACACCCGGTCGATCCTGCAGCGCGCACGCGCATCGACCGACCCGGGAGCGAACCGTTGGGTCGCCTCGGTGTTGAACAATCTCGGTATGGCCCACAGCGAGCTCGGCCAGTGGCAGCCCGCCCTCGACGCGTTCGAGGAGGCGCTGGCGGAGCGCCGAACGGGCACCGATGAGCAAGCCATCGAGGTTGCCCGATGGATGGTCGCCTGGGCGCTGCGCAATCTCGGCCGCACCGGCGAGGCACTCGCTGCCCAGCGCTCGCTCAAGGTCGACCTGGCCGCGGCTGGTCGCGAGGACCCCTACGTCGACGAGGAACTCGCGCTGCTGGAGGGCCGATGAGCACCCTGCCCGGCAGCGCGACCTGCCCCTGCGGTGGAGGCACCTTCGGGTCGTGTTGCGCACCATTCCTGCGCCGTGAGAGCTGGCCCGAGACAGCAGAGCAGCTGATGCGCTCCCGCTACACGGCGTTCGCCCTCGGTGACTCCGAGCACCTGCTGCGCACCTGGCACCCACGCACTCGGCCCGAGACCCTCGAGCTGGACGAGCGGCAGTGGCTCGAACTGGTGGTCACTGATGTGGTGGACGGATCCGTCGACGACCAGATGGGCATCGTCGGCTTCACCGCACGCTGGACCGAGGGCGGTCAGCGGGGCAGCTTGACCGAGCGGTCGGCGTTCGTTCGTCGGGGCGCGAAATGGGTGTACCTGGCGGCCACCCCCGACGAATAGGCGCACCAGCCGGGCCATTTTTCAGCAACGCCGATAGCTGGATTCGTCAGGCTCAACCACCGGCGCTCGTCCGCCCTATTGTCAGTGGCACGGCGCCGAAACCCGCTCGAAGCATGCCGTCCCGTAGTCGCAGGACCCCAGCCGACATCGACCTCATGCTCCAGAAGTCGGTCGCGGTGGCATGGGCGTCAACGGTCGAGAAACTGCACCAGATTCGCAGGCCGTTGCCGCTCAGCAGGCAGCCACGGGCGTCAATGTGGTGCAGTTTCGCGAAAACTCCGGTGCGTGCTCGCTTGTCCGTCTGGGCATGTGATCCAGATCGGGGCCGCATAGCGGTACACGATCTGGATCTATCTTTGCGCGCCTCCACAGTCAGCGCGGACGCGGGCGCTCAGGCAGCGGAACCGTCCATCACGTTCGTGCCGTCGGACAACACCGGCGAGAGGAACCCGATCACATTGCCGTCCGGGTCGACCAGGTAGGCAAGCCGTCCGACGCCGGGCAGGTCGTCCGGGGGCAGGGCGGCGACCCCACCGAGTTCGAGGCCGTGTGCGTAGGTGCCGTCGACGTCGTCCACCGCGACCACGAGGTTGGCGCCGGCGATCGGCCCGCCCGCCTCAGGACTCGGGCCGCGGCGCCGGGTCAGGCCGCCGTTGATGCCGTGCCCGGGCGCTCCGACCGACATGGAACCCTCGCCGGTCTCGATCGCCCAGTACTCCATCTCGCCGAACTGGCTGAACGTCCAGCCGAAGAGTCCGGAATAGAAGTCGATCAGTTGCTGCGGTTGTGACGCGTGGATCTCGAAGTGCACGACGAGGCTCGCCATGGTTTCTCCCATCGATGTGGTGCAGCGTCGAAGCGAGGCCGCCCCTCATTTTGAGCGCCGAAAGACTGGCTCACAAGAGGCGATCGTGGGGTCAGGACTCGGTTCCACGCATGATGGCGGCCAACTTCTTGCCCCTGGCCAGCTCGTCCACCAGCTTGTCCAGGTAACGAACCTTCTGCATCAGTGGATCCTCGATGTTCTCGACTCGATGGCCGCAGATGACCCCCGTGATCAGCGAGGCGTTCGGGTTGAACGAGGGGGCATCGGCGAAGAAGGATTCGAGGTCGACGTTCTCAGCCAGCACATTGCGCAGCCCGTCGGCGTCATAGCCGGTGAGCCAGCGGATCACCTCATCCAGCTCGTCTCGGCTGCGGCCCTTGCGCTCGGCTTTCGTGACGTAGTGCGGATAGATGCTCGCGAAGCTGGTCGAGAAGATCCGGTGGCGCGCCATCTGAAGACCCTAGCGGCCTCGTCCGGCCCACGAATAGTAAAGCGTTTGCTGTATCGTGTGGCTGTGGGCACCGTTCTGATCGGCCATGCGGAGGCGTTGACCCGGCTGGGCTACGCCCTCTCCGACACCACCCGGGTGCAGATCCTGCTGAAACTCCGTGAGGGTCCGGCGCTGCCGTCCGAACTCGCGGACCTGCTGGCTGCCTCGCGTCAGGTGGTCTCCAACCAGCTCACCTGCCTGCGAGGTTGCGGGCTGGTCGAGTCGGTGCGCGAGGGTCGCAACGTCTGGTACCAACTGGCCGATCCGCATCTCGCGCCGGCGTTCGACGAGCTGCTTCGAGTGGTGCTCGCCGTCGACCCCGACTGCTGCGCCGGGCAGCGGTGTACATGCTCCCGCTAGTCGTCACCGCGGCGCCCAGCCAGGCTCGGCGGCGGGTACTGCGCCGACGAATCCAGCTGCTGGTGGCGGCCACCATCGCCTACAACGTGGTGGAGGCGGTCATCGCACTGGTCGCCGGCAGCGTTGCCTCCTCCAGCGCCCTGGTCGCCTTCGGCCTCGACTCGATCGTCGAAGTGCTGTCGGCGGCGGCGGTTGCCTGGCAATTCGCAGTCGCCGACCATGAACGGCGCGAGCGGGTGGCGCTGAGGCTGATCGCCTGCTCGTTCTTCGGGCTGGCCGCTTTCGTCAGCGTGGACGCGCTGCGCAACCTCGCCACCGGTGCGGTCGCGCAGCATTCGACCGTGGGCATCGCGCTGGCGTGCGTCAGCGTGGTGCTGATGCCGCTGCTGTCGTATGCCGAACGGCGCGCCGGACGCGAACTCGGCTCGCGATCGGCGGTGGCCGACTCCAAGCAGACGCTGCTGTGCACCTACCTGTCGGCGGTTCTGCTGATCGGCCTGGTGACCAACAGCGCGTTCGGTTGGTGGTGGGCCGACTCACTCGCCGCTCTCGTAATCGCTTCGGTGGCGGTGAAGGAGGGGGTCGATGCGTGGCGGGGCGACGCGTGCTGCGCACCCCTCCCGGTCACGTCCGAGGCGGCGCCGTGCACGGAGGACTGCTGCCGCTGAACCTGAGCCTCGCCGGATGTGCGTGCCTCACCAGTCGACGCCCCGGCACGCGCCGCTGTTCTCGGACTCGATCTGCAGGGTCGCGTGCGCGATCTCGAACCGATCCCGCAGGGTGGTGGTGGCGGCCTCGAGCACCAGCGCGGGGGCGGCACTGGCCGCGGTGACCAGATGGGCGGTCGCGACGTCCATGCCCGACGTCAGCCGCCACACATGCAGATCGTGGACGTCGGTCACACCCTCAACCGCGAGCAATGCCTCGGTCAACGCGGCCGGCTCCATGCCTTCTGGGGCGTGCTGGCCGAGCACTGCCAGAACTTCGCGCCCGAGCATGACAGCACGAATCACCACGAAGACGGCGATGGCCAGTGCGATCACCGTGTCCCACCAGGAATAGCCGGTCCAGCCGACGAGCAACGCCGCCACGATCACGCCGACCGATCCGAGCGAATCGGCGATCACCTCGAGGTAGGCGCCCTTTACGTTCAGGCTCTCGGAGGCGCCCGATCGCAACAGCAGCAGGCAGATCACGTTGACCACCAGCCCGATCACGCCGACCAGCAGCATCACCCCGGACGCCAGCTCGGGTGCGGTGCCGATCCGGCCGATCGATTCGACGGCGATGTACACCCCGACGCCGATCATCAGCAGGACCGCCAGCCCGGACGCGAACACCTCCGCTCGATACGAGCCGAAGGTGCGGCGTCCGGTGGTGTCCTTGCGGGTGGCCAGCCGGGTGGCCACCAGGGCGGCACCCAGGGTGGTGACATCGGCGGCCATGTGGCCGGCGTCCGAGAGCAGTGCGAGCGAGCCCGAGTACAGGCCGGCCAGCAGTTCGACGACGAAGAAGACTGCGACCAGTCCGAACGCGACGGCGAGGCGCCAGCGGTGTCGACCGGTCGCGCCGGCGTGATCGTGGGAGTGGCTCACCGGGCGCGCCGGGGCGGTTCGTGGGTGATGTGCTCGCGCGTGACGTCGAGCAGCAGCCGCACATGGGCGTCCGAGAGGCGATAGAAGACGTTGCGCCCTTCCCTGCGACCCGTCACGACACCCGATGCGCGCAGCAGCCGCAGGGCTTGCGACACCGTGGTTTCGGCAGTTGCGGTGGCGGCTGCCAGGTCGCAGACGCAGAGCTCGCCCGCCTCCAGCAGGGCGTAGAGCAGGCGGGCGCGGGTCGGGTCGCCGAGCAACTTGAACACTGCGCTCACCCGATTCAGTTCATCTGCGTCCGGCGCATTGTCGGTGACCAACTGCACCTTCTCCGGGTGCACGCCGCTCACCACACAGCCGTCCAGCCCTCGTATCGCCTCCATGGCGCATCCGTTCATATGATTATCTGCTCAGATGTTAGCAATGCATGCGGTGAGACTCCACCTGCTTCTCAGAGCCGCGGGTCGCCACCTTTGCTGAAGCGTCGGGGGCACATGGTCTACTGCCTGTGTGCTCACGTTCAACGCCGGCCACGCGCTGCTCGACCCGGTCACCGGCGCACCCCTCCAGTTCGTCGACGAAGCGGATCCGGAGCGCAGATTCCTGCTTACTCGCGACCTGCCCTGGCACACCGCTGCGCACCTCTGGGGCTCTGGGCACCTCGTCGCCGCCGGCCGGACGGTTCGTTGGAGCACCCCCGCCGAACAACACCTGGCGTCGAACCTCCAGAGCCTCGAGTTCGACCTCGGCCCCGAACTCCGCCTGGTGGTCGAGCGCTCGGGTGGCGCGGTGCTGACCGAGCGCTATTCGTGGCGCAACTCGTCCGCGCGCGATGTGACGATCACCGGCCTGGGCGTGCAGACTCCGTTCGCCGACCTCTACCCCAGTGCGGCCGAGGCATTGCCGCGGTGCGTGCACGCGCATGTCTTCACCGGTGGATCGTGGGCCTGGGTGCTGGCCCAGCCGATGTCCGGGCGGGGTCGATGCCTCGGACTAATCGTGCGACGAGGGGGCCTGTGGGGCTACTCCATCGAGTCACGCAACACCTCGACGTTCTCGAACGCACGCGGTCACATCGTGTTGCAGGTGACCGACCGAGCTCGAAATGCCGATGCCTTCGGGGGTCAGCCCGAGTTACTGCTGCCGGCCGGCGGCAGCTACGAGTTGGAGTGGACGCTCGGCTGGTACGACGACGTGACGTCGTTTCTGGCCGACACCGAGGCTCCCGCTTCGCTGAGCAGCACGTCGGCCCCGGTCGGCGGCGAGATCACCGTCACTACCGATCGGCCCGTCAGCTGTCCGTCCCCGCACGTGCGGGTGACCGCCACCGGAGCAGGTGCGGCGATCACGTCCGAGCGACCCGGGTCGTACCCGCTGCACTTCGGCGACGCTCGTACCGAGGTGCATTTCCACGTGCCCGTGCGCGATGCCGTACGACGACGTGCGCGCTACATCGTCGACCATCAGCGGCCCATCGATCGTGCGGGATCACTGGCGCACGCGTTCGTTCCCGTCGATACCCGCACCCTGCTCACCATCGACGACGGAGGGTGGGCCGACTGGACCGACGGGTCGGAGCGGGTCGGCATGGCTGTGCTGCTGCAGCGGGCCCGCAATCTGGGCTGGCTCGACGCGTCGTTCGACGCCGTGCTCCAAGGTTGGGCCACCTTCGCCGCTGAACACCTGATCGACCATAGCGGTGCCACCCGGCGCGGGTCGGCCGACCCGTCCTTCGGCACTCGGTTGTACGACGCGCCGTGGTTCGCCGAGTTCTTTCTCGAACGGTTCGCAGCCACCCGGGCGCCCACTGATCTCGCTCTGGCCCGCAAGATCCTGCTGCGCGTCGTCGAGCTCGGAGCGGGCACGTTTCTGGCGATCGGCTATGCCGAGACAGCATCAGCCCTGGCCCATGCCCTGCGGTTGGCCGGCGACCAGCCGGCGTCCGACGCCTTACGCGCCAGCATCATCACCAGCGCCGAGTACTTTCTCGATCGTGGCGAGGCGCTGCCGGAACACGAAGTGGCCTACGAGCAGTCGATCGTCGCTCCCCTACTGAACCTGCTGATCGAGGCCCACCGGCTGACCGGCGACGAACGTTTCTTGCACGGTCTCGAGCAGCGGCTGCCGTGGCTGCTGGCGTTCGGCGGGCCTCAACCCCACGCGCGCCTGTTCGGCATCGCGATCAGGCATTGGGACGGCTACTGGTTCGGCCTCGAACGGCTCTGGGGCGACACGTTTCCACACCACTGGAGCGCACTCACCGCAACGGTGCTCGCCCGGCTGCCCGATCGTCTGCGCACTGCGGACACCGACGCGTTGGCCGGCGCGATCATGCGCGCCAATCTGGCCAACTACGGTGCGGACGGTGGCGCGACCTGCGCGTTCGTGATGCCGAGTTCGGTGGACGGACGCGCAGCCCACCTGGCCGACCCGCTCGCCAACGACCAAGACTGGCACCTGGCGCTCTGGCTGAGGCTCAATCAGCAGGAGGTGTTTCCCCTCGACTGAGCAGGTCGAAGTCGCGCAGCGCGTAGCGCAGGTGCTCCCATTCCTCGCCGAGGATCACGTGCAGGCACGACAACGTGGTCTCGGGGTATTGGGGCGCCCACGGGTTCTTTCGTACGGTCGCGAGTTGCTCCGGCGTGACGGTTGCCAGGAAGTTCGTGATCATCGCCACGCGCCCCGCGCGCACCTTCAGCACCTCGTCGTACGGGGGCGCCTCGGTGACGAACAACGACATGTCCAACCCGTCGTCGGCCGCCTCGGGCATGGCTTGCCCATAGGGGTGGAACGGCTGCTCGATTTCGAGCACTGCGCGTCCGAACCAGGTGTCGGTGGCCAGCACCAG
>Ga0209277_10000235_pt1 | contig 29927 bp, 25 predicted proteins | sample JI81AbrownDNA_FD_187503 | JGI IMG/M metagenome (GOLD analysis project Ga0209277, IMG submission 187503) | Wastewater effluent complex algal communities from Wisconsin, to seasonally profile nutrient transformation and Carbon sequestration -... | ecosystem: Engineered > WWTP > Effluent > Algae... | reverse complement strand
TACAAAAAATAGGATGGTGTGGCATGAGATGGCGTCAGTGGATCCTGATCCTGGGTGTTTCCTTTCTGCTGCACCTTGCTGTTTTCTGGCCGTCGCCTGAGTTTAAGCTTCAAAGTGACGGGCTATCTGCGTTTAGTGTGCGCATTGTTCCGACTGTTTCAGACCCCGGGGTGTCAGATCCGGGTGAGAAGGAAGCTACGCTGCCAGTTTCGACACCTGAGCCTTCGCATGTCTCAAGACCTTCCGAAGCCAAAAGTGACGTGCAGCGGAATGTCGGGGCCAACAAGGGTTTGCCGGATTTGAGGCGTGGCGGCATGCCTGAGGCCTCACCCATTGCAAGCCGGCCTGAGGCGAATTCCACTGGAAAAGGCGATGCGCCGTCGCCGGGGCGAATGGATGCTCCGGTGATATCCGAAACCGGTTCTCTCGCTCGTTATCGGATTGCACTGGCGGCTGCCGCAATCCGGTTGAGGGACAGCGTTACTTCCGCGGATGACGGCTTGATTGGAACTGCGGTGGTCGATGTCCGTTTTTCTGGCTCGACGAGCGTTCCGCAGGTTACGCTTTCCCGTTCCAGTGGGTTTGAGCAGCTAGATAACGAGGCTGTGGCTTTGTTGGCCCGGGCTGTGCATGTGGTTCCTGTTTCCGATGCGGGGCCGGTTGGGGATGTTTCATTGCGCCTGCCAGTTGTGTTCGAATCGGCGGGGAAATGATTTGCGGTTTCAACACGGCTTGCCGGCGGGTGGTTTTAGCGGAATGTACCTGGTGCCGGAATGCTGAGTGCGATGCTGTGAAGATCGAACTTGCCGCGACGCCTGTCTTCGAAGAAACATTTAAGGGTGTAATCGATCGAGCGGAATGCAATTTCATTCCATGGAATTTCTGCTTCGCTGACGAGCGCTGCTTCGAGGGATTCTTCCCCGGGATTGAAGTCGAGGTGCAGGAGTTTTGCCCGATAGATTATGTGAATCTGGCTGATGTGGGGAAGGTCGACAAAGGTGAACATCGGACCGAGCTCGACCCGCGCGCCCGCTTCTTCCAGGGTTTCGCGCAGTGCTGCTTCTCCGCTGGTTTCGTTGTTCTCCATGAATCCGGCAGGTAGCGTCCACATGCCATAGCGTGGCTCGATGGCCCGTCTGCACATCAGAATTTTGTCTTCCCACGTAGCGATGGCGCCGACAACTACTTTCGGATTCTGGTAGTGAATCGTGCCGCATGCTTCACAGATGTGCCGGGGGAGGTTGTCGCCGGGGGGTATCTGGAGGCTTACCGGGGCGCCGCAGTGGGAGCAAAAGTTCATGGCATTGGGACGTGCGTGGACAGTGCTGCAATTCTAATTCAAGGCGCGGCTTGTGCTTGCGATGTCCGGTATTCTGCGACGAGGGGCGGCTCAAGAGTGGGCCGCTTTTTCCGATAAAGCCTGACAGGTAGCTTCTGGCTGCGAAAATTGACGGGAATTTAAATGGTTGTACCACTCGACGTCACGAAGTTCGAACACTTGAAGGCTTCCGGTGACTTGCCTTCGCCTAAGGGTGTTGCGCTGGCGATCATCAGGCTGATCCAGCAGGAAGACAGTTCGATGGGTGATCTGGCCCGGGTCATCAAGACTGACCCGGCCTTTGTCGGACGCCTTATCAAGGCGGCGAATGGTCTGGCAGGCTATAACCGGCGTGCCATCGTGTCCGTCCAGGAGGCTCTTATGGTGCTTGGCCTGCCTGCTGTGCGTACTCTGGCGCTGGGTTTTTCCTTGCTGTCGAGCTATCGGGACGGGAGCTGCAAGAGCTTCGATTATGGTCGTTACTGGACGGGTTGCCTCGTCTACGCGCTGGCGATGCAGGCCATTACGCAGCGCACCCGTGTGGCAGCGGCGGAGGAGACTTTCTGTCTTGGCTTGCTGGTAAGGATCGGCGAGTTGGCGCTCGCCACGCTGTACCCCCAGGATTACGGCAAGGTTTTGCAGCAAACAGTGGAATATCGGGATGTACCGTTGGTGGCGCTGGAACAGAGAGCGTTTGCGCTGAACCACCGGGAGCTTGCTTCGGCAATGCTGGCCGACTGGGGGCTACCACGAATTTTTCATGAGCCTGCTTATTTTGCGGAAGTGCCGGAAGAAGCGGGCTATGCAGACGGTTCGCGGGAGTTCGTCATTGTGCACTCCCTGCATCTGGCTTCGTTCGTGGCCGAGGTCTTTCTGGCCGAGGAGGCCGAGCGGCCGAATTTGATGAGCCGTCTTTTCGAGATCGGCACCCGCCTATCCCTGGACGCGACAACGGTTAACGAGCTGTGCGACGGCGTGGTGAGGGAGTGGCAAGCATGGGGCAGCCTGCTCGAACTTGAAACGCTCGACATTCCCCCGTTCAGTGAGCTGGCAAGCCGTGGTGAGGCCATTGCCGCCAGTCTTGCCACCGTGGCCAGGGCGCGTGAGATAAAGGACGATGGGGCGCCGCGGCTTGAGACGGCCACCCAGGCGCAGCATGGTGGTGAGCAATTGACCCTTTCGGCGGGCGTGCTGCAGCCGATGCGAGTGCTGGTCGTCGATGACGACGGATCCATGCGGGGGCTGGTGCGCAAGGTTCTGGAAACGGTGGGGCATCAGGTTATCGAGGCCGGCGACGGACGTGTCGGAATGGAAATGGCGCTGGAATTCCAGCCGCAGTTGATGATCGTCGATTGGGTGATGCCCGAAATGAATGGTCTGGAGCTGACCCGGGCGTTACGCCAGACAAAGATCGGACGCAGTATCTATATTCTGATCATGACGGGTCTCGAGGATGACGATCGCCTGATCGAGGCCTTTGAGAACGGCGTCGATGATTTCATGAACAAGCCGATCAATCCCCGGGTTCTCGCAGCACGTCTGCGCGCCGGCCAGCGTGTTATTCGCTTGCAGCAGGAGCTTGACCGTGACCGCGAGGAGATTCGTCGCTTCGCAGCCGAGCTCGCGGTATCCAATCGCCGCCTGCAGGAAGTGGCGCTGACCGACTCCCTGACCGGCTTTCCAAACCGGCGCTATGCAATCGAGCGGATACAGCAGGAGTGGTCGGTGTCGTCGCGTACCCGTCGCCCCTTGTCGGGCATGGTCATCGACGTGGACCAGTTCAAGACCTACAACGATTCGCATGGCCACGATGTTGGCGATGCTGTTTTGCGGCAGGTGGCTGTGTCGATAAAGGGGGCGCTCCGTGCCCAGGATATCGTCGCGCGGACCGGTGGGGACGAGTTCCTGGTGATCTGTCCAGATTCGGGCCTGGATGCTGCATTGGCGTGCGCCGAAAGGGTTCGTTTTGCAGTGGAAAGCACTCCGCTCACCGCCGGGGGGCAAACCCACCACATGTCGGTGAGCATCGGTGTGGCAACCCGCGATACCGCGATGACGGATCCCGATGCACTCATAAAACGCGCGGATCAAGCCCTCTATCTGGCCAAGAACAAGGGACGCAACCGGATCATGACGGCGCAGTCGCTTCGTCCGGGGCCGCTCATTCCTCCTCGCTGAAGCTGTCTTGTGGGGCTGGCTGGGGTGTGAGCAGATAAAATTGGACGAAAGAAGCCTGTTCTGGGTGTTTGTATAGGCCGTTTTCTTACTTTTGTTGACGTGTTTGCCCCTACGTAATTTTCCGAAGCCCTCGAATGGCGGATATTGCCGGTAAACGGCAGAATTTGCCGCACATAAATAGAGGTTTGCCGAGGAGATGATCATGCGCGCCAATGGTATGCACGACGAGATCAGGGAGCTGAATCTTGCCTACCTGATGCTGGCCCAGCAGATGCTGCGGGAAGACCGGGCCGCTGCAATCTATCGTCTCGGGATTGGCGATGAGGTTGCCGAAGTGCTCGAAGGGCTGAGTTCGGCGCAGGTGCTCCGGATGGCCAATTCAAACATGGTGCTTTGCCAGTTCCGTTTCAACGACACCATGCTGGTGGATCTGCTTTCGTCCCATGGCCGCGAGCGCGGGGCCGCCCACCTGCATGCAGCGATCCTCGCAGCCGGCCGGCCGGTCGAGCACCTCGCCTGATTCCATGGCTGCATCGGGGAGGGCTGATCGTGCGTAACAAGAGCGTGCTGCAGGAAGCGCAGGATATTCAGAAGGCGGTCGATTTGATTCGCCTGGGTGCCCGCATGCAGATGCTGGAGGTCGAAACCTCGATCAGTCGCGAGCGACTACTCAAGCTTTACAAGGAAGTGAAGGGCGTTTCACCACCGAAAGGCATGTTGCCCTTCTCGACAGACTGGTTCATGTCCTGGCAGCCGAACATCCACGCTTCGCTGTTCATGGCGCTTTTCCGTTTCGTGAAGACTCACGCCAAGTTGCAGGGGCTTGACGCCGTGGTGCATGCCTACCGCCTGTACAACGAGCACATCGAATCGTTCGAGATGGAGCAGGTGCTGTCGCTGACACGAGCCTGGACCTTGATTCGTTTCTTCGACGCGAAGCTGCTTCAGTCGGCGCGCTGCACCTGTTGTGGCGGAGAGTTCGTCGCCCACGCCTTTGATCCAACCCACAATTACGTCTGCGGCCTTTGCCATATCCCCTCCCGAGCGGGCAAAACCCGGCGCGCGCAGGCTGGAGCGGAGGCCGAGGCATCCTGACCCTCCCTCTCGAACGTTGAAGAGGTTATGCCGTCGGCTTTTTTTCGGCGGCATTTTTTTTGCGCTTTTCAGGTGACGACATCCTTGCTTTAAGTGCTCAAGTTTCGGCAGGCAGGGCCGATATCGCCTTTGAAGAATAACGCACCTTTGCGGGCGCTCCGCCGACCCGCCTATCGATTGAGGTTTCGACGATGTTTCTGATCATCGGCTACGTCATCATCCTGGCGTCTGCCTTGGGCACCTACGCGGTGCACGGCAGTCTGGGTGCCCTGTGGGTGCCGACCGAGTACATCGCGATTGTCGGCCTGACCCTCGGTGGCTTTGTCGCCGGTAACGGGCCAAAGGCCATCAAGTCGACAATCGCTGCCTTGCCTACGATCTTCAAGGGCTCGCCCTACAACAAGGCGTTTTACATCGACGTGCTGTGCATGCTTTACGAAATCCTGGCCAAGGTCAGGAAGGAAGGCTTGATGTCCATCGAAGGCGACATCGAGAATCCCGAGGGCAGCCCGATCCTGTCGAAGTATCCGGCTTTCACGGCTGACCACCATGCGGTGGATTTCCTCTGTGACTACCTGCGCATGATGGTGGGCGGCAACCTGAACGCTTTCGAAATTGAAAACCTGATGGACATCGAGATGGAAACCCACCACCACGAAGCTCATACGCCGGTGCACGTGGTCTCCAAGGTCGCCGACGGTGTCCCGGCGTTCGGTATCGTGGTGGCGGTGATGGGGGTGGTGAACGTGATGGGCTCCGTCGGCCAACCGCCGGCGGTGCTCGGCAAGATGATCGGCGGTGCGCTGGTCGGCACCTTCCTCGGTATTCTGGTGGCCTACGGTTTTGTGGCTCCGGTAGCGGGTCAGCTGGAAAGCAAGGTCGAGGAGGGCGGCAAGATCTACCAGTGCATGAAGGCCGTGTTGCTGGCCAGCATGAACGGCTACGCGCCCCAGGTGGCGGTGGAGTTTGGTCGCAAGGTGTTGTTCTCTGCCGACCGGCCGGGGTTCGCCGAGCTGGAAGAGGCGATCAAGAGCAAGAAGTGATGAACGCCCCGATGATGCGGCGTGAAGTGCCCCAGCCTTCCTGGTCAGCCGGACGGATGCCATGAGTGACGATACCCAACAGCCAATCGTCGTCAAGAAGATAAAAAAGGGCGGTGGTGGCGCCCACGGCGGGGCGTGGAAGATCGCCTACGCGGACTTCGTGACGGCCATGATGGCTTTCTTCCTGCTGATGTGGTTGCTGGGCTCGACCGCCCAGGGCGACCTCAAGGGTATTTCCGAGTTCTTCAATTCCCCGCTGAAGGTTGCGATGAGCGGTGGCTCCGGTGCGGGCGATGCGACCAGTCCGATCGTCGGCGGTGGTCAGGATCTGACCCGCTCGGTCGGTCAGGTCAAGCGCGGAGACGTGGATGGCAAGCGCTCCCTGAATATCGAGGCAGCCAAGGGGGCGCCGAAGGCGAGTGGTGATGAGGGGGCTGCGGATGCTGCAAAGAAGGCGGACGAGCGCAAGGAGCGCGCCAAGCTCGAAGACTTGAAGGGGCAGATCGAGGCGATCATCGAGGCCAGTCCCAGTTTGCGACCATTCAAGAACCAGTTGCTGCTCGATATCACGACGGAAGGTTTGCGCATCCAGATCGTGGATGAGCAGAACCGTCCGATGTTCGAGTCATCCGGTTCCACGCTGCGGCCCTATACCCAGGAGTTGCTGCGTGCTATCGGCATGACGCTGAACGGGGTCGACAACAATGTGAGCTTGTCGGGGCATACCGATTCGACCCGCTATGCCGGGGGTGAAAGGGGCTTCTCGAATTGGGAGCTTTCGGCCAATCGGGCCAATGCCTCGCGACGCGAGCTGGTTGCCGGTGGCCTGGCTGAAGGGAAGATGGTCAGGGTGATCGGTCTGGCCGATACGCTGCCACTGGACCCGGCCAATCCCAATGGGGCGATCAACCGCCGGATCAGCATCATTGTCCTCAACAAGCAGGCTGAAGCGGCAATGCGCAGTGGCGGAAAAAAAATCGACGTGAGTGCAGAAGATGGCGTGGATGTGGGCGATATCCGCTCGGGTCTTGTCGCCCCACCCAGCCCAGCCCGGCGGGCGCCCTAAAGAATTGGCCTGTGAGTGACGATATGTCCCCTACTGTCACGAACTTGAACTAATGATCATGAAATTCTCCCGGACAACCGCACTTATGCTTGGACTGTTGTGGTCGGGCGCTGTGCTGGGTGTCGCGGTCTACTTTCAAGCGGGCGTTCTGGACACTGCCGCGGTACAGGTAGTGACTGCACTTGGCTGGGTCGCGCTGATGCTACGTTTGCCCGTGGCCGAGGCGTTGGCCGAGGATGCGGGCAAGCCGGAGCCCTCGCAGGAAGTGCTGGCCGCAGTGGGAGAGGTGCCGCGCGAATTCGTGGCGGCGGTTCAGCAGCAGCATCAGGCGATTCGCGAAGAGGCGGATCGGGTGCAAGAGATCTTGAGCACGGCTATCGCGTCGTTGATGGGGAGTTTCAATGGCCTGCTCGAGGCTACCCACGCCCAGCAGTCCATTGCTGTCGGTCTGGCCCAGGACGACGACGATCAGGAGGGCGCGACGGGCTTTGACGAGTTTGTGTCGAATACCGCGGGGGTGATGCAGCGGGTCGTTGATAACGTGATCATGAACAGCAAGCTCGGCATGGAGCTTGTCGAACTGACCGACCGGATTTCCAGGCGTGCAAGTGAAGTTGAAGGCTTTCTCGGCGAGATCTCCAATATTTCCAAGCAGACCAATCTGCTTGCGCTCAATGCTGCCATCGAGGCTGCGAGGGCGGGCGAGGCCGGTCGGGGGTTCGCCGTGGTTGCCGACGAGGTGCGCGACCTATCTACCCGAACCGCCCAGTTCAGCCAGCAGATCTCGGCGGTCATGATATCCATGCGGGAAGGCGTGAGAGGCGCCGAAAACGCGATCGAGCGGCTCGCCTCGACGGACATGAATTTCGCGCTTGAATCGAAACAGCAGGTCCAGCAGGTGCTGGTTTCGCTCGAGAGCATCAACCAGCAGCGCGGCAGGGCCATCGTGAGTCTCGGTCGGCATGCAAAAGTCATGGATGCCGAAGTGCATCGGGCCGTAACTGCGCTGCAGTTTCAGGATCTGGTTTCCCAGCTTATCGGGCATGTGGATCGGCGGGTGGATGGACTCAGCCAGGTGCTGATGGAGTTCGAATCTCTCGCCGGCCTGATGAAGCAGACCATGGTCTCGGGCGATGTCGAGCCCCTGAAGCGTGCTGCCGAAGCGACCCGGATACAAATTTCCACCCTCGGCGAACGGCTCGGGGGCGGCCCGGTGAGCCAGCAGGATGTTTCGCATGGCGACATCGACTTGTTTTAGCTTTAGAACTCTAGGAAATGACAATGGCCAAAACCGTACTTACCGTTGATGATTCTGCCTCCATCCGGCAGATGGTGTCCTTCACCCTGAAAAGCGCCGGCTACGAAGTGGTCGAAGCTGTCGATGGCATGGATGGCCTCGACAAGGCGAAGTCCAAGGCCTTCAATCTTGTCCTCACCGATCAGAACATGCCCCGCATGGATGGTTTGTCCCTTATCAAGTCTTTGCGGGCCATGCCGAGTTTCCGGACGGTGCCGATCCTGATGCTGACCACGGAATCGTCCGATGCGATGAAATCACAGGGCAGGGCCGCCGGCGCCACCGGGTGGCTCGTGAAGCCTTTCGATCCGCAAAAGCTCATCGAGGTGGTCAAGAAAGTCATTGGCTAAGCCGGCGTCGGCGAGCGGTGCATCACGGGAGGTACGCATGGCCATAGACATGAGCCAGTTCTATCAGGTGTTTTTCGAGGAAGCCGCCGAGCACCTGGCAAGCATGGAAGCATTGCTGCTTGCCATCGATCCGGCTGCGCCGGACACGGAGGAGGTGAACGCCCTCTTCAGGGCTGCGCATTCCATCAAGGGCTCGAGTGGCACCTTCGGCTTCCAGGACATGATGGAAGTCACGCACATTCTCGAAACCATGCTCGACCGGGTGCGCAAGGGCGAAGCGCCGCTCACCGACGATATGGTGGACGCCTCGCTGGTGGCCGGTGATGTATTGAAAAACCTGCTGGCAGCCCATCGGGGCGAGGACGAAGCGGATCGTGCGGCGGCAGAGGCCATCTGCCACCGTCTCGAGGCACTGTGTCGTGCCCTCGAAGCACCCTCTGCGCCCCCACCGGTTCCGGTGCCTGCTGCCAGGACTGTGTCTGCGCCGGTTTGCTCGACGGGCTTCGACCTGTATTTCACCCTCTCCGGCGATTCCACTGCAGCGGTCGATGGTTTTGGCCATCTGGTGGACGAGCTGGGCAGTTTCGGCCTGGTGGAAACCCTCGCTGCACCGACACCCGCAAATCGCGAGTGCCACCTGCGGATCATTACCGAGGTGGATGCGGAGACGCTGCGCGGGGTGATCGATTTTGTTGCCGATGCGGCTTCGGTACGCATCGAAGCCTTCGACCGTTCCGCTGGCGAAGGCGAGGCCTACGGTTTCTTCTCCGAGGTGCAGGCTCCTGTCGAGGAGGCTTACGGCCTGTTTGAGCCCTTGCCCGAGGCTGCTGGCTCGTCGGGTGGCGAAGCCTACGGTTTTTTCTCTGATCTGCCGGTGGTCGCCGAGCCTTACGGTTTCTTCACCGAGCTGCCTCCTTTTTCGGAAGCGCCTGCCGTGGCGGTGCCGGAAGAAACGGCCTATGGCCTCTTCGAACCCGTGGCTGTGCCGGCTGCCGAGCCGGAGACGGCTTCACCCGTTGAGGTTTCGCCCGCGCCGGTGGCGGCGTCTGCGGTGGTCAAGAAGCCCGCAGCCCGCCCGGCCGCCAGTGATAGCGGTTCGATCCGGGTCAGTGTCGAGAAGGTGGACCAGATGATCAACCTGGTTGGCGAACTGGTGATTACCCAGGCCATGCTGACCCAGGCCGCCAGCAACGTGGACCCGGTCATTTTCGAGCGTCTGATCAACGGACTGGCCCAGCTGGAGCGTAATACCCGCGATTTGCAGGAATCCGTGATGTCGATCCGGATGATGCCGATATCGGTGGTTTTCAGTCGCTTCCCGCGGGTCGTGCGCGATCTGTCGCAGAAGCTCGGCAAGCAGGTTGAGCTGAAGACGATCGGTGAAACCACTGAAATGGACAAGAGTCTGGTCGAGCGCATCACCGATCCGCTTACCCACCTGGTTCGCAACAGCCTCGACCATGGCCTCGAAACGCCCGAAAGGCGTCGCGCAGCCGGTAAGCCGGAAACCGGCACGATCACCCTTTCGGCCTATCACCAGAGCGGAAATATCGTCATTGAAGTGAGTGATGACGGAGCCGGCCTGAATCGTGCCCGCATTCTGGCCAAGGCCAAGGAGCGCGGCATGCCGGTGACTGATGTGATGACCGACCAGGAGGTCTGGCAGCTGATCATGGAGCCGGGCTTCTCGACGGCAGAGCAGGTGACCGAAGTGTCGGGGCGTGGCGTCGGCATGGATGTGGTCAAGAAGAACATCTCTGCGATGGGCGGCCGCATCGAGCTCGACTCGGTGACCGGTGTGGGCACCCGCATCACCGTGCGTCTGCCGCTGACGCTGGCGATCCTCGATGGCATGAGCGTGGGTGTCGGCAAGGAAACCTACATCATCCCGCTGGGCTACGTGATGGAGTCCATGCAGCCCGAGCGCGGCATGATGAAGAGCGTCTCGGGCGTCGAACGCCTGATCCAGGTGCGCGACGAATACCTGCCGGTGATCTGCCTGCACGACGTGTTCCGCATCCAGGGGGCGATCACCGACTGGTCAAAGGGAATCATGGTCGTACTCGAAGCCGACGGCCAGAGTGCGGCGCTCTTCATCGACCAGTTGATCGGCCAGCACCAGGTGGTCATCAAGAGCCTGGAAGCCAATTACCGGCGCGTGCCGGGCGTGGGCGGGGCAACCATCATGGGAGATGGCCGGGTTGCGCTGATTCTGGATGTTCCGATGCTCGTGGGTATGGCGCGGAGGGTCTTGCCGGCCGCTGCCTGATGTTTTTTGCAGGGCTTTCCGGCCGTTTCTGCCGGGTCAGGGCCGCCTTCGGGCGGCCTTTGTTTTGTCTGCATTCCGCTGCGGCGAGACGCCTTCAGAAAGAAATCGCGCTGCCGTAAATGAATCATTCCCAACGAGGACTATCCCTATGCTGCAGGCTACCCAGACCGCTGCCGCCCTGGAGTCGGAAGTCTCCGGCTTTGCCCAGGAGCTCCTGACTTTCACCCTCGGCGCCGAAGAATATGCGATTGATATTCTCAAGGTGCAGGAGATTCGTGGGTACGACGCAGTCACCACCATTGCCAACGCACCCAGCTTCATCAAGGGTGTCATCAACCTGCGCGGAACGATCGTGCCGATCGTCGATTTGCGCATCAAGTTTGCCGTAGGGGTGGCCGAGTACACCCCATTCACCGTGGTGATCATCCTCAATATCGGCGGGCGCGTGGTCGGGATGGTGGTGGATGCGGTGTCCGACGTGATCTCCCTGAAGCCCGAGCAGATCCGCCCTGCGCCGGATTTTGCCTCATCGGTCGACACCGCCTACATCCGGGGCCTCGGTGCGCTCGGCGAACGCATGTTGATCGTTGTGGATATCGAGCGCCTGATGCTTTCCAGCGAAATGGCGCTGGTTGACGAAGTCGCCAATTAAGGCCGAGTTGGCACCTGCCGATTAATACCCAAGCCGAAAGTGATTGTCATGAGTGGAATTCTCTCTCCCGCCGTCGGTGTAATGAACCGTCTGTCGGTACAGGGCAAACTGGCCCTTCTCGGTCTGGTGGCGATGGTGCCCGTCGTCGTGCTGGCTTACATGCTGATCAACCGCGTCCAGGGCGATATCGATTTTGCCCGCAAGGAGACGCAGACCGTGCCGGTTGTGATGCCGGCGCGGCAGCTGATGCAGGCGGTGCAGGCGCATCGCGGCGTGTCGCAAGTCGTGATCGGTGGCAACACGGCGCAGGCTAGCCGCCTTGGCGAATTGCGCGTGAAGGTGGATGCGGCCCTCAAGGCGGGCGATGCCATCAATGCGCAGATCGGGGAAGGCCTTGGCAGCGCCCCGGAGTGGCAGGCGATCCGTAATGGGTGGGATGCGGTCCAGTCCCGCGCGGTGACGGTCAGCGCGCCGGAGAGCTTCCGGATCCACAGCGAATATATTGTCCTCGTCCGGGATTTCATCACCAGCGTCGCCGACAAGACCAACGCGACCCTCGATCCCGAGCTCGAAACCTACTACCTGATGGACATTTTCCTGGCCCGTCTGCCTGCCCTGGCCGAGGATGCCGGGCGCGGGCGGGCACTGGGTTCCGGCCAGGCCAGCCGTCAGAAGCTGACCGAGGCCGAACGCATTGAAATGAGTGTTCTGGTGCGGAGAATGACCGACGGGCGCAGTGCCGTCGAGGCTGCGGTGCGCAAGGCCGGCAGTTTCGACGCAGGTCTGCGGGCTCGCCTCGGCGACGTCATCAAGCCGCTTGAGGCGGCCTTGCTCGGTTTTGTCGAACTGATCGACACCCGGCTGCTCAAGCCGGCAGAGATCGACATTCTCCCTGCCCGCGTCTTCGAGACCGGTACCCAGGCTGTGGATGGGGCCTACGCGCTTTTCGACATGGCGGCGCGAGAGTTCGACCTGCGCCTGACGGAGAGGCTGTCCCATCTTGAGCGGGTCCGCACGCTGGCCATTGGCGTGATTCTCGTCAGCCTGCTGGTGGCCGGCTACCTGTTCCTCGGCCTGCGTCGCGCCATGCTCGACGCTATCGGCCAGATTCAGGCAGGGGTCGGGCGGATTTCCCAGGGCCGGCTGGATGAGCGCCTTTCGGTGTCGTCGCACGATGCCTTTGGTGAAATCTCCAATGCCCTCAACGGCATGCAAACCAGCCTGCTGGCCAAGATCAAGGCCGACGCGGAAGTGGCTGCGACCAACCTGCGGGTGCGTAATGCACTCGACAAGGCCTCCACCAACATCATGCTGGCGGACAACGATGGCCTGATTGTCTACTGCAACGAAGCGGTGCTCGTCATGCTGCGCGGCGCCGAGAGCGACATCCGCAAGGAGCTGCCGGCCTTCAGTGCGGAAGGCCTGGTGGGGCGCAATTTCGATACTTTCCACAAGAATCCGTCCCACCAGCGCAACGTGCTGGGGCACCTCACCGGCGAGCACAAGGCCGAGGTGAAGATCGGCGGTCGAGTTTTCTCGCTGGTTGCCAACCCGGTGTCGAACGCCGAAGGCGTGCGGCTGGGAACGGTTGTCGAATGGCTGGATCGCACCAGTGAAGTCCGGGCCGAGGAGGAGATGGCCGGTCTGTTGCAGGCCGCCATGTCCGGCGATTTTGCCCGCCGCCTCTCGCTGAGTGGCAAGACCGGCTTCTTCGTGACCCTCTCCGAAGGCATGAACCGCCTGATGGGCATCGTTGCCACCAACCTCGAAGACGTGGCGCGCGTTCTTAACGCGATTGCCCGCGGCGACCTGACGGAAAAGATCACGGCCGACTACGGCGGCACCTTCGGCCAGCTGAAGGACGACACCAACACGACGGTCGAGCGCCTGCGTGAAGTGGTGGGTCAGATCAAGGACGCTTCCGAATCGATCAACGTCGCGGCACAGGAAATTGCCGCGGGCAACTCCGACCTGTCGGCGCGCACCGAAGAGCAGGCCAGCAGCCTCGAAGAAACCGCCAGCTCGATGGAGCAGCTCAACGCAACGGTCAAGCAGAACGCGGACAACGCCCGCCAGGCGCGGGAGCTGGCCAGTTCCAGCAACGCCGTGGCGGAGCAGGGCGGCGAGATGGTGAACCGGGTGGTCGGCACGATGGGCTCGATCCAGGAGAGCTCGAAGAAGATCTCCGACATCATCGGCGTGATCGACTCGATCGCCTTCCAGACCAACATCCTGGCGCTCAACGCGGCGGTGGAAGCCGCGCGCGCCGGCGAGCAGGGCCGCGGTTTTGCGGTGGTGGCGAGCGAAGTGCGCAGTCTCGCGCAGAGGAGCGCGCAGGCCGCCCGTGAGATCAAGGCACTGATCGCCGACAGCGTGGACAAGGTTGAGGACGGCGCCAAGCTGGTGAACGAAGCCGGGGAGACGATGGAAGAAGTGGTGACCAACTTCCAGCGGCTGTCGGCGCTGGTCACCGAGATTGCCGAGGCGAGCCAGGAGCAGAGCGGCGGGATCGAGCAGGTGACGCAGGCGGTGGGCCAGATGGACGAGGTGACGCAGCAGAACGCGGCGCTGGTCGAAGAGGCCGCCGCCGCCGCCGAAAGCCTTCAGGAGCAATCCCAGTCGCTGGTGCGCTCCGTGGCGCATTTTCAGCTGAAAGCCGGCAGTGCGTCGGCGGCGCTGTCCCCGCTGGACTTCGATGGCGTCATCCAGGCCCATATGAACTGGAAGCACAAGCTGCGCAGCTTCCTGGCCGGAGAGGGTGAAGCCCTCGACCCCGATGTGGTCTCCCGCGATGACAAATGCGCACTCGGTTGCTGGATTCACGGCGAAGGGCAACGGCATGACGCGGATGAGGGTTTGGGTCGCCTGCGCAAGAGCCACACCGAATTCCATCGCTGCGCCGGCAGTGTGGTCCGCGCCAAGCTGGCGGGGGATGAAGTGGGGGCCAAGCGCCTGCTGCTCAATGACTTTGCCGTGCTGTCCGACGAGACAATCAATGAAATCCGCAAAATGAAGACCGCCCATGGCGATTCCGCGCCAGCGTCGCGGCCCGTAGCCGTAAAGGCTGCCGGCGGGCGTGTTTCGCCGCTGCCCTTGCGTGGGGCAAAGGCCGCGAGGCCGGGCACGGCGCTGCCCAAAGTCAGGCAGCAGGCCGCCAATCTTGCCGAAGACGAATGGGAAGAGTTCTGAACGTTCTCCGGGCGCTGTTTGCAGCGCCCTGTTTCAACCGTGAAGTCTCATCGGCCGTTGCGGTCCGGTGCAAGTTTTGAAGCCTTGATGGCCTTGGAAGACACCAGAGTGTGATCAAAAGGCCTGGCCCATAAGGAACGAAAAATGAAAATCAACATGCCAGTCACACAGTGCGAGCTTGAGCTGCCGGAGAACTGTCTGATCGTCTCGAAGACTGATCTGAAGGGGCAGATCACCTACGTCAACCGCGAATTTGTGGTGATCAGCGGTTTTGCCGAAAGCGAATTGATCGGTCAGCCCCACAACATCGTGCGCCATCCGGATATGCCGGTCGAAGCCTTCGCGGACTTCTGGCGTGTTCTGAAGGACGGGCGGCCGTGGGTTGGCATGGTCAAGAACCGCTGCAAGAACGGCGACCATTACTGGGTCGAGGCCCATGCCTCACCGATTTTCGAAAGCGGTCGGGTTACCGGCTACATGTCGGTACGGCGCAAGGCCTCGGCAGACAAGATCAGCGCGGCCGAGGCCGCTTACGCCCGGTTCCGTGAAGGCAAGGCCGGCGGCACAACGATTGTTGACGGGCACGTGAAATCGTCCGGCGTGCTGCAGCGCGTCAGAGCCTGGGCCGGCGGCCTCTCCCTCGCGACGCGGACCGCCCTGGCTGCGACACTGGCGCTGGTGGTAATCCTGGGGGCCGGCTCCTTGGCGATGCGCGAATGGTCGAATCGCGCCCTGGAAGAGCAGAACCTGGCGGTCGTGAGTGACAAAGTCGGCCTGGTGCGGAGCATGGTGGAGTCCAAGGCGCAGAGCCTGCGGGCGGAAACCGAGAGACTGGGTGACATCTTCGCCGCGAGCTTCGGCGAGAACTTCAGCGTCAATGCCAGCGGAGACGGGATGCCGGTGCTGCTGCATGGCAGCACGGTCATGAACCTGCGGACCCAGGAGGTCGATCGCTTTACCGCAACCAGCGGCGCCACGGCAACCCTGTTTGCCCGCAAGGGTGATGAGTTTTACCGGGTAGCCACCTCGGTGAAGAAGGAAAACGGCGAGCGCGCGGTGGGGACGCCACTGGCTCACGACCAACCGGCCTACGCCCGCCTGATGGCCGGCGAGCGCTATATAGGCAAGGCGGTGCTGTTCGGCAGCGATACCTACACCGGCTACGCACCGATCAAGGACAGCGGCGGCAAGGTGGTTGGCGCGACCTTCGTCGGCCGCAAGTTCTCCGACGAGATGGCTATGCTGAACAAGCAGATCAAGACCGTCCACTTTGGAGACACTGGTTACATTTACGTGCTCGATTCGGCTCCCGGCAAGAACTTCGGTGCGTTGGTGGTCCATCCGGCGAAGCAGGGGCAGAACATCCTCGAGTCCAAGGATGCGGGCGGCCGGTTCTTCATCCGTGAAATCCTCGAGCGCAAGCAGGGGGTGATTCGCTACCCCTGGCTGAATGCCGAGCTGAACGAAAGCACCCCACGGGAAAAGGTGGTGGCCTTCGATACCTTCCCCGAATGGAACTGGGTCATTGCGGGTGGCACTTACACGGATGAGTTTGAAAGTGTCTCGCGCAACATCGGTTTCATGCTTCTGGGGATGAGCTTTGTCGCTGCGCTGGTGTTGGCGGCGCTCATCTTCGTGCTGATGCGTACCCTTGTGGCCCGGCCCCTGCGTGGCATGGTCAGCACCGCCCAGGAGGTGGCCAGCGGGCGCTACGACAACTTCATCGATCTGGGCCGCGGCGACGAAATCGGCCATGTGCTGAATGCGCTGGAGTCGATGCAGATCCGGCTGGGCAGCGACATTGCCGAACAGCAGCGCATCGGCAACGAGAATGCGCGCATCCGCCAGGCGCTGGACAGCGTCGAGACCAATGTGCGGATCGCCGATCCCGAGGGCCTGGTGATCTACGCCAACCCGGCGCTCATCAAGACGATTCGCGCCATCGAGAGCGAAATTTGCAAAGATGCACCTGGCTTCAGTGTCGATACCTTCGTGGGCAGCAGCATCGGACGGCTGTATGCCGATCCTGACGCCGCCCTGAAGCGTCTGGCCACGCTGAGTCAGACCACGCGCACCCAGATGATGATCGGCGGGCGCACCTTCGATGTGGTGACCAGCCCGATCGCCAGTGCTACCGGTGAGCGTCTCGGTTCCGTTGGTGAATGGCGTGACCGCACCGATGAACTGGCCGCCCAGACGGAAGTCCAGTCCATCGTGTCGGCTGCTGCCGATGGCGATTTCTCGGCGCGTCTCGAGAGTGGCGGCAAGACCGGTTTCTTCCTCGATCTTTCCAGTGGCATGAACCGCCTGATGGAAGGTGTCGCCCGCAGCCTGAACGACCTTGGCCGGGTGATGAACGCGATTGCCCGCGGCGACCTGACGGAAAAGATCACGGCCGACTACGGCGGCACCTTCGGCCAGCTGAAGGACGACACCAACACGACGGTCGAGCGCCTGCGTGAAGTGGTGGGCCAGATCAAGGAAGCCTCCGAATCGATCAACGTCGCGGCACAGGAAATTGCCGCGGGCAACTCCGACCTGTCGGCGCGCACCGAAGAGCAGGCCAGCAGCCTCGAAGAAACCGCCAGCTCGATGGAGCAGCTCAACGCAACGGTCAAGCAGAACGCGGACAACGCCCGCCAGGCGCGGGAGCTGGCCAGTTCCAGCAACGCCGTGGCGGAGCAGGGCGGCGAGATGGTGAACCGGGTGGTCGGCACGATGGGCTCGATCCAGGAGAGCTCGAAGAAGATCTCCGACATCATCGGCGTGATCGACTCGATCGCCTTCCAGACCAACATCCTGGCGCTCAACGCGGCGGTGGAAGCCGCGCGCGCCGGCGAGCAGGGCCGCGGTTTTGCGGTGGTGGCGAGCGAAGTGCGCAGTCTCGCGCAGAGGAGCGCGCAGGCCGCCCGTGAGATCAAGGCACTGATCGCCGACAGCGTGGACAAGGTTGAGGACGGCGCCAAGCTGGTGAACGAAGCCGGGGAGACGATGGAAGAAGTGGTGACCAACTTCCAGCGGCTGTCGGCGCTGGTCACCGAGATTGCCGAGGCGAGCCAGGAGCAGAGCGGCGGGATCGAGCAGGTGACGCAGGCGGTGGGCCAGATGGACGAGGTGACGCAGCAGAACGCGGCGCTGGTCGAAGAGGCCGCCGCCGCCGCCGAAAGCCTGGAAGATCAGTCCCGTACGCTGGTTCGTGCCGTGTCGATGTTCCGCCTGAAAGCCGACGGCGCTCAGGCCTTCGACGCCACGCCGGTCATTCGCGACAACGTCGCCCACCTTCCAGAGCGGACGAGCCGTCCGGCTGCGCCGCGATCCGTCGCTGCGGTACCCAAGGTGCGACGGGCGGCAGCGGGCAGTGTCGCGAATGAAATCGATGATGAATGGGAAGAATTTTAGAAAGTCCCCGCCATGACTGAAAAACTCTCTCCCCGCAGCCCGCTGTCGCCTGCTTCGACAGGTGGCAGGCGCCCGGCAAGCCCTCGGCCGGCTGCGCCGGAGCGTGTTTCGGGCGAGGCCTTGTCCGACCGGGAGTTCGCGTTCTCGGCGGCAGATTTCGAGCGGGTGCGGGCGCTGATCTACAAGCACGCCGGCATCTCGCTGTCGCCGGTCAAGCAGGACATGGTTTACAGCCGCCTGGCGCGGCGCCTGCGGGCGCGCGGCGACCGGACTTTCACCGCCTACCTCGACCGCGCCGAACGGGAGCCGGAAGAGTGGGAGACTTTCGTCAATAGCCTGACCACCAACCTCACGTCGTTTTTCCGCGAGGCGCATCACTTCGAGCTTCTCGCCGAACGCATGAAAAAGCACGTCGGCCGCAATCCGCTGCGCATCTGGTGCAGCGCTGCATCGACTGGCGAGGAGCCCTACAGCCTTGCCATCACCGCCTGCGAAGCTTTCAATTCAACGACTCCGCCGGTGCAGATCATCGCCACCGACATCGATACCAACGTTCTGGCCACCGCCGACAAGGGGGTCTACGGGCTGGACCGGGTGGACCGCTTGTCCCGGGAGCGCATGCAGCGCTTCTTCCTCAAGGGAACCGGCACCCAGGCCGGTTTTGCCCGGGTGCGCCCGGAGTTGCGGCGCCTCATCGAGTTCAAGCCGCTCAACCTGCTCGACAGAAGCTGGGCGCTGCAGGGGCCGTTCGACATCATGTTCTGTCGCAACGTGATGATTTATTTCGACAAGCCGACCCAATACACGATCCTCAAGCGCTTCATGCCGCTGCTCAAGCAGGATGGCCTGCTGTTTGCCGGGCATTCCGAGAGCTTCCTGCATGCGGCTGACATCTTCCGCTCGCTGGGGCGGACGGTTTACGAAAGGACGGATGCCCGTGCCCGTTGATGCCGGATATGTGGAGCATCTGGCGACCAATCGCTATTTCGACCGCACTTTCGATTGCGATGCAGTCAAGGTGTTGCCGGGCGAATACTTTGTCACGACCGCCGACATGCTGCTGGTCACCGTACTGGGTTCCTGCGTAACGGCCTGTATCCGCGACCGCGACAAGGGGCTGGGCGGGATGAATCATTTCATGCTGCCCGACTGTGCGGACTCGGGGGTGCTGTCGTCGTCGGCCCGTTATGGTGCCTACGCGATGGAGGTGCTGTTGAACCATCTGCTCAAACTGGGCGCAAGGCGCAGCAGCCTCGAAGCCAAGGTATTCGGTGGCGGCAAGGTGCTGGCCAGCCTGACCCAGGCCCAGGTCGGCGAGAAGAATTCAGAGTTTGTTCTCGACTATCTGGCGACCGAACGGATACCGATCGTTGCCCAGGATCTGCTCGATATCTACCCGCGGAAGGTCTATTTTTTTCCGGCCAGCGGGCGGGTAATGATGAAAAAATTGGTTCGCGTGAAAAATGACACGCTTATCGAGCGTGAGCGCGAATACGAAGCCCGACTTCGACGTGACAATGTGCAAGGCGACGTCGAGCTATTTGGTTGACGGGGTTTGGATATCCCGTCTGACACTGGAAGCTGAGCATGCCAATCAAGGTTCTTATCGTCGACGATTCCGCGCTGATGCGCAGCATGCTGACCGAGGTGATCAATTCGGCGCCTGATCTGGAGGTGGTGGGCGCAGCGCCCGATCCCATCGTGGCACGGGAGATGATCAAGACCTACAGTCCCGATGTGCTGACCCTCGATATCGAGATGCCGAAGATGGACGGCCTTGATTTCCTGGCGCGGCTGATGCGTTTGAGGCCGATGCCGGTGGTCATGATTTCGAGTCTGACCAAGCGCGGCTCGGAGGCGACCCTGCAGGCCCTCGAACTGGGTGCGGTGGACTTCCTGCCCAAGCCGAAGATGGATTCGGCGGGGAGCGTGGAGCTCTATCGTGTAGAAATTTGTGAAAAGGTCAGGGCCGCATACAGCGCACGGCCGAGGGTGCCGTTAAAGACCCAGAGCCAGTCGAAACCCTTGCGGCGAGAGCCCTGCGAGGCTGTCGGAGGGGGTGGCGGAACACTGTCGGAGAAGGCTTTGCAGGACCGGTTGGTGGTGATTGGTGCCTCGACCGGTGGCACCGAGGCGATCAAGGAAGTGCTATGTTCTCTGCCCGGGCAAATGCCGGGTATTCTGATTGTGCAGCACATGCCGGAGATGTTTACGGCCTCGTTTGCCAAGCGGCTCGACAGTCTGTGCCACGTGCGGGTCAAGGAAGCGGAGCACGGCGAGAAGGTTTTGCCCGGTACCGCGTACCTGGCACCGGGGCATTCTCACCTGTCGGTGCGGCGCGTGGCGGGGGGCTATGTTTGCGAACTCGCCCAGTCCGAGCCGGTGAATCGCCATCGACCAGCCGTTGATGTGCTGTTCAACTCGGTGGCCCGTCAGGCGGGTGGCAATGCGTTGGGTGTGATTCTCACCGGCATGGGCAAGGATGGCGCCCAGGGTTTGCTGGCGATGAAGGAGGCTGGTGCCTGGACGATCGGGCAGGATCAGGAGTCATGCGTGGTTTATGGCATGCCGCGGGAGGCCGCAGCAATTGGCGCCCTCGATGACGTGGCGCCGTTGAAAGACATCGGGCAACGCGTGCTGTCCCGCCTCCGCGGGTCTGAACGTCGGGGCCTCAAGACGTGAATGGATGGTGGCGGATTTGTGCCGGCACAGTTGTAAGTAGAACGGTTATTTAGAGGCAAGAAATGGACACCAACGTCAGCACCCTGCAGAGTCAGGCCAGGATTCAACTCTCCGGGCGTTTCGATTTCAACTCTCATCGGGAATTTCGCGATGCGGTAGACCGTGCCCTGAGCAGCCCGGGTACGACCGAAGTCGCGGTGGATCTCGGCAACGTCGCCTATCTCGACAGTTCTGCCCTTGGCATGCTGCTGATGCTGCGCGACAAGGCCAAGACCTCCGGCAAGACGGTGTGTCTGGCCAATGCCAAAGGCAGCGTCCGCCAAGTGCTCGACATCGCCAACTTCGGCAAGCTTTTTCCGATCGTGTAGCGGTGGCGGAGCGGGCTTCCGAATCTCTCTTCATCCTTGTTGTAGATGACAATCCCGATGATCTTTTCCTGATTCGTCGGGATCTGGTGGCTCTCGGCCACCGTGTCGCCGGGGTCAGCACGGCCAGCGAAGCGCTTGATCACATCGCCCGAGCTTATCCCGACGTTCTGATGACGGACGTCGGCTTGCCCGGAATGGACGGCATCGAGCTGCTCCAGACGGTTCGTGCGCGCACCGACGGCAGTTGGATCCCCAGTCTTGTTTTTACCGGCAGCCTCGACGAGGCAACCCAGATGCGGGCCCTCGAGGCGGGTGCCGACGCCTATCTGTGCAAGCCGGCCTCCCGCGAAATGCTCCACGCCAAGCTCGGCGTGATCCTGCGGCTCAAGGCCATGCAGCGCCAGGCCGAGGAGCGCAACCGCGAACTCGCCCACTACCGCAGTCTCCAGGAAGAGGAGCAGCGGCTGGCACGTTTCGTGATGGAGCGCCTGATCAACCGGGAGGCGCTTGGCGATCCGGCGGTTTCCCACTTCATCGCCGCCGCCGCCGAGTTCAGCGGCGACCTCATCGCCGCCGCGCGGACTCCGGGCAACGTGCTGCACGTGTTGCTGGCGGACGGCGCCGGCCACGGCCTGGCGGCCTCGCTCAATGTACTGCCGGTTACCGCACCGTTCTATCGCATGACCGAACGGGGTTTCGGCATCGATGCCATCGCCCGCGAGATCAACAGCAAGGTGCGGGCCCTGCTGCCCGTCGATCGTTTCATCGCCGCCACGCTGGTCGCGGTCAATTTTCGCGAACGCTACGTGACGGTCTGGAACGGGGGTAATCCCGGCCCCTTGCTGGTGCGTCCGGATGGCGGTGTGCGCATCCATTTCAACCGCCATCATTTCCCCCTCGGGGTTGTCGATGACGACGAGTTCGACGGTACCGTCGATGCCCACGTGGTCAATCCCCACGATCACCTGCTGCTGTTTTCCGATGGACTCATCGAACTCGAGGACGAGAGCGGCGCAGCGCTTGGCGTTGACGGTCTGGGAACAGCGCTGAACGGCCTGCCGGCTGCCCGGCGTTTGCCCCGCCTGACCGAGATCGTCCACTGTCTGACCGGCGGCAAGCCGCCTCGCGACGATATTTCGATTGCCCAGATCGCCCTTACCGATACCCCCAATCCCGTGCCGGCTGCGCCTTCCGGTGAAGCGCAGATGCCGTTTACGACCAGTGACTGGAGGCTCGTACTGCGCCTGGGGGCCACCGATTTGAAGCGTCTGGATGCGGTGCCGCTGATCCTCGGCGCCATCGAGCAGTTTGAAGGCGTGCGGCCCTTTGCCGGGCGGCTCTTCCTGGTGCTGTCCGAGCTGTTCAACAACGCGCTCGACCATGGCCTGCTGCGCCTGCCCTCGTCTCTCAAGGTGGGCATCGAGGGCATGGACGTTTATCTTGACGAACGTTCCCGGCGACTGACCCGGCTGGCCGTGGGGGCGGTGGAGTTTGAACTCACACTGCGCCAGAACTTCGGCCAGTCGCCGGTGCTGCACATTGGCTGTGCGGATACGGGGCCGGGTTTCGACCACGAAGTACAAGTCCAGGCGGCGCTGCGCGAGCCCAGCTCCGAAGACATGCTCAAGGGGCACGGCCGCGGAATTCCGCTACTGCTGCGGGTGTGCGAGGAGGTTCGCTATAGCGGCGCGGGTAACCGCGTGGACGTGATGTTCCGGCTCTCCGAGCGCAGCGCCGACAGCCAAAAATAGCCCGGCATCTGTCGTCGGGCAGGCGTCCGCGCCGCGATTCGCAGGGCTATCCCGACCCTCAAGATTATTTGTCCCCAGCCGATATTGCTCACAGGTCGGCGCCTGTCCCATCGGGATGGCAGGCGGTCAGCGACGGAGATAGAAGCATGTCGGAACTTCTCAAGAACATTGACGCGCGTACCAGGCTGGCAGGCACCAACAAGCTGGAGATCCTGCTATTCACCCTGGGTGCGGACCCCCGCACCGGCCGGCGCGAAACCTTCGGGATCAATGTCTTCAAAGTTCGCGAGGTCATGCGCACGCCACCCATCACTGCTGCGCCGGACATGCCGTCCTCGGTGGAGGGCATGGTCAGTCTTCGCGGCGTGCTGGTTCCGGTGGTCGACCTGGCCAAGTATGCCGGCATGGGGACCGACAGCCCCCGCGAGATCATGATCGTCACCGAGTACAACGGCCACACCCAGGGTTTCCTGGTCGAGGCGGTGGATACCATCCTGCGTCTCGACTGGTCGCAGATGCGCGTGCCGCCAGACATGCTGACGGCCAACCTGGGCGGGCTCGTCACCGCGGTGACCGAGTTGCCCGGCCCCAAGCTGGTCATGCTGCTCGACGTGGAAAAGGTGCTTTCCGAAACCACCCGCTACGACGACGAGTTCCTTTTCAAGGGCATCGAGCCGATTGCCGTCGAAGAGCCGCTCACCGTCTATTTTGCCGACGATTCGTCGGTGGCCAGAAAGCAGATCGAGCGGACGCTGGATGCCCTCGGGGTGCGCTATGTCGGTTCGGTGAATGGTCGCCAGGCCTGGACCGAGCTGGAAAAAGTGGCGTCCTACGCCTCGTCGTCGGGCCGCAAGGTCAAGGACCTGGTGGCGCTGATTCTCACCGACGTGGAAATGCCCGAGATGGACGGCTATATCCTTACCAAGAGAATCAAGACCGACCCGCGCTTCGAAGGGGTGCCCGTGATCATGCACTCGTCCCTGTCTGGTATGTCCAACCAGCAGCTCGGCCGTTCGGTCGGCGTCGATGAATACGTCGCGAAGTTCGAGCCGCAGCGTCTGGCGGAAGTGCTCCGCCGCCTGATCACCCAGCATGCCGGCCCGGACAAGGCCGCCTGAGCCAAGAGGAGCAAGATGAACATGGATCGCGTCGATCGCGGTTTGCTGGAATCCGTAGATGCCCGAACCAAGCTGGCGGGCTCGAACCGGATGGAGATTCTGCTTTTCTCGCTGGGAACCCAGGAGATTTTCGGGATCAACGTCTTCAAGGTTCGCGAGGTGTCCCGCACGCCCTTCATTACCAAGGCGCCCAACATGCCGATTGGCGTGGAAGGCCTCATTTCCCTGCGCGGCAACGTGATTCCGGTGCTGGCGCTGGCCAAGGTCATGGGTATCGCCGAGCCCGGCGAGCCCCTCGGCAATTCGATGATGGTGACCGAGTACAGCAAGCGCACCCTGGGTTTTCTCGTCCACGAGGTGGATCGGATCATCCGCGTCGATTGGGACAAGGTTCGGGCGCCGGACAACGTCACTTCAAGCAGCCATAACTTCATCACGGCCATCACCGAATTGCAGGACGGCAAGCTGGTGTCGATTCTCGACGTGGAAACCATTCTCGCCAGCACCTTCGGCGAGGCTGTGGTGGGCCAGATCCATCCGCTCGAAGGCGCCCACGACGTCACGGTCTTCTTCGTCGACGACTCGTCGGTGGCCCGCAAGAAAATCGCCGAGACCCTCGACAAGCTCGGCGTCAAGCACAAACATGCCCTCAACGGCCTGGAAGCCTGGACCCGCCTGGAAGGCATGGCCGGCCACGCCCAGCAGCGCCGCCTGAGCCTGCGCGACGAAGTCAGCCTGATTCTCGTCGATGCGGAAATGCCGGAAATGGACGGCTACGTGCTTACCCGCAACATAAAACTGGATGCCCGCTTCGAGGGCATTCCGGTTGTCATGCATTCATCCCTGTCGTCCGAGGCCAACCGGGCGATGGGCAAGAGTGTCGGTGTCGATGCCTATGTCGCCAAGTTCGACGCCGATGTTCTGGCCGAAACCCTGCGCCCCCTGCTGATGCGGACCTATCGGGACTGAACGGAGATCAACAACATGTCGGACCCCAAGATGAAATTTCTCGTTGTAGATGACTTTTCGACCATGCGGCGGATCGTCCGCAACCTGCTGAAAGAACTCGGCTTCACCAACGTGGATGAAGCCGAGGATGGGCAGGTGGCGTTGCAGAAGCTCAATTCGCTGCCCTTCGACTTCGTCGTCACCGACTGGAACATGCCCAACATGGATGGTCTGACGCTGCTGCAGAACATTCGCGCGACGCCTTCCCTCAAGCATTTGCCGGTGCTGATGATCACAGCCGAGGCCAAGAAGGAAAACATCATCGCGGCAGCCCAGGCCGGCGCGAGCGGGTACATCGTCAAGCCCTTCACGGCGGCGACCCTTTCGGAAAAACTCGAGAAGATCTTCGAGAAGATGGGCAAGAAGGCGGCCTGACGGCCCCGACAGGACGGAGTTCCATCATGGCAAAACGTCTCAAATTCGATGAATCGGGCGACAGCGACGACCTGCAGGCGCTCTTCGACAGCATCTCCGGATCCCCTGCGGCCGCGGCGGTTGTGCAGCCTCGACTGGAAGTGGTTTCCGCTGCCGGAAGCAGTGGCGACGACGACGATCTGCAGGCCCTTTTCGATTCCGTGTCCAGTGAATATTCCGCTGGCGAAAGCGACGCCGTATCTCCGGATGCGCCGCAAACCCACCGCAGCGACAACGTTTTCAACAGGATCGGCGTGATGACTCGCCAGCTCCACGACACCCTGCGCGAACTCGGCTACGACCGCAATCTGCAGGAGGCGGCCCACGCCATTCCCGACGCCCGTCAGCGCCTGACCTACATCGCGGAGATGACCGAGCAGGCGGCGAGCAAGGTGCTCAACGCCACGGACATCGCCAAGCCCATCCAGGACAAGGTACAGGCTGGCGCCGAAAGCCTGCGTGGCCGCTGGGACAGGCTCTACGCCAACCAGATGAGCCCGGACGAGTTCCGTGCGCTGGCCGGCGAAACGCGTGATTTCCTCGGTTCGGTGGTCGCCGGCACCCGCGAGACCAACGCCCAGCTGATGGAAATCATGATGGCCCAGGACTTCCAGGATCTCACCGGGCAGGTCATCAAGAAGGTTGTCGACCTTGCCCAGGGCCTGGAGCAGCAGCTCCTGAGCGTGCTGATCGAGGCCATGCCGGAAGAGCGCAAGGCCGAAGCCCCCGAAGGGCTCATGAACGGCCCGGTGATCACCGCCGTGGGGCGCGACGACGTAGTGTCCAACCAGGGACAGGTAGACGACCTGCTGGAAAGCCTCGGCTTTTAAGCGCGAGGGCATTTTCCGGAGAGCAGGCGATAGCGGGCAGGCCCGCAAGGAGTGATAGCAATGAGCGATTTTTCCGGGATGGAAGATCTTCTGCAGGACTTCCTCGTGGAGGCGGGAGATCTCCTGTCTGGCGTGGACAACAAGCTGGTGGACCTCGAACGGTCCCCGGCCGACAAGGGTCTGCTGAACGACATTTTCCGCGGCTTCCACACCATCAAGGGTGGTGCCGGCTTCCTTAACGCGGCCGAACTCGTCACGCTTTGCCATCTGACCGAGAACCTTTTCGACAAGCTGCGCAACGGCGAGCTGGTGGTGACGCCCGAGGTCATGGACGTGATCCTCTCCTCGACCGGGGCCGTGCGCGACATGTTCGGCCGCCTGGAGCAAGGGGTGCAGCCTGCCGCGGCGGATCCCGGCCTGATCGAGGATCTGCGTCATGCCATCGCCGGCAAGCTCGCCGAGGACGTGCCTGCGGTCGCCCTGGCGACGCTTGTGCCGCCTGCGCATGCCGCCAGCGAAGACGGGGTGGACTGGGATGCGCTTTTCGAAGTCGTCACCGGCAACGCGCCTCCGGCGGTTGTGGCGGCTCCATCGCCGCCCGTCGTCATGCACCAGAGCGCCGCAGCGCTGGCGAGCAAGACGCCGGAAGATGTCATCAAGGCCGCCGTGGGCCGCCGGGCTACCGACCGGCCGGGCGCCGGTGGGCCGGTGGGCCGGCGTGACACCGAAAAGCAGCGCGACAACTCGATCCGCGTCGATACCGCGCGGCTCGACCAGGTGCTCAACCTGTCGGGCGAAATCGGCCTGACCAAGAACCGCCTGAATGCGCTACGCAGCGACATCCTCAACGGCCGTAGCGACACCGAAACCCTGCACGCCCTCGACCTGGCGGTGAGCCAGCTCGACCTGCTGGTGTCCGATCTGCAGAACGCGGTCATGAAGACGCGCATGCAGCCCATCGGCCGGCTGTTCCAGAAATATCCGCGGATTGCCCGCGATCTGGCCCGCAATCTGGGCAAGGACGTGGAGCTGGTGTTGTCGGGCGAGGAAACCGAGATCGACAAGACGATGATCGAGGATCTGTCCGACCCGATCATTCACCTGATCCGCAACGCCGTGGACCACGGCGTCGAGGAAACCCAGGAGCGCCTCGCCAACGGCAAGCCCGAAAAATCCAACGTCCGCCTTGAAGCCCGCCAGGAAGGTGACCACATCGTGATCCTGGTGGCCGACGACGGCCGCGGCATGAACGCCGAGCGCCTGCGCGCCAAGGCCGTCGAGAAAGGCCTCATCACCGATGAGGAGGCCAACACGATGGACGAGCGCCAGAGCTACAACCTGGTGTTCCTGCCCGGCTTCTCGATGGCCAGCCAGATATCCGACGTGTCCGGCCGCGGCGTCGGCATGGACGTGGTGCGCACCAACATCCAGAAGCTCAATGGCTCCATCGACATCCGTTCGAGTCTGGGCAAGGGCACCACGTTCGTCATCAGCCTGCCGCTGACCCTGGCCATTCTGCCGGTGCTGCTGGTGCGCCTTGGCGACCAGCCCTTTGCCGTGCCCCTGTCGATGGTGCGCGAAATCCTTCCCATCGAGCCATCGGAAGTCCAGGAAGTGGGCGGCAAGGCGACGATGGTTGTCCGCGGCGAAGTGCTGCCGATCATGCCCTTGTCGACGCTGTTGGGCTGGGAGCAGACCCTGACGCCGGAGTATGGCGTGCTGATGCAGAGTGCCGAACAGAGCTTCATTCTCGCCATCGACAGCTTCGCCGGGCGCGAGGATGCGGTGATCAAGTCCCTCGACGATTTCCGTCCGAAGGGCGTTGCCGGTGTCACCACGCTGTCCAACGGCCAGATCGTGCTGATCCTCGACATGAAGGAGTTGCTGGGCGCCATGGGCGACACCCGTGGCGTGTCCCGCCGCGTGCTGCTCGCCCAGATGACGATGCCGGCCCTCGCCGCATAAGGGCTTTCGCTGCGCCGTCACACTCTGCAACAGAGTAGCGTGACGTATGCCATCCGTTCCCGGGCGGGGCTCGGTCAGGATCTTTCCTGACTGCCCTGCCCGTTGCCTTTCCGGCAACCGGATGTCGGAAAGGCAGTCCGCGGAGGGGGCATGGACGGCTTCGATTTCGATTACTGGAAAAACCTGGCGGAACGGGACCCGGCGGCTTATTTCCGTGCCCGTGACGATGTTCTGCGTGAGTGCATCGCAGAACATCCCGGCTACGTGGCGGGCCTCTCCGAGCTCCAGCGCCACATCGACGCGACCCGGGCGCTGGGCGGCAGTCCGCTGCAGGCCAGCAGGGCGCTCTTCGGCCTGATGGAAGATCAGCTCCAGCGTCTTGGTGCAGCGCTGGCCGAGCTTCGGCGCGAAACCGAGGGCCTGCGGACGCTGCTGGCCCCGAAAGGCAAATAGCCACCTCAAACCCGGTCTTTTTGGCGTCTTGGCGGCGCATGTAGAGGCGTATCGTTCGGGCATCTGAACGATAGTCGGGCTGGCCGTGGCCGAAGACAGCGATCTCGAGAAAACCGAATCAGCCTCATCGCGAAGGCTGGAACAGGCACGTGAAGAAGGCCAGGTTCCCCAGTCGCGGGAGCTGGCGACCTTCATCTCGCTGATGGTGGGCGTGGTGGGCCTCTATGTGCTCGGGCGCTGGAGCGGGCACCGGATGATGGAGATTGTCCGTTCCGGCCTCAATTTCGAGCGCCGCCTGGCCTTCGAGCCTGGAGGGATGGGGCAGGTGATGTCGTCCCTGGCAACCGATGCCCTGTTTACCGTTGCTCCGCTGCTCGCCGCCTCGGTGATCGCGGCGCTGGCCACGCCCTTCCTGATGGGCGGCTGGGTCTTTTCCACCAATGTGCTGCGCTTCGACCTGAGCCGGCTTGATCCGATGCAGGGGCTCGGGCGCATGTTCTCGACCCACGGCCTTGTCGAACTCGTCAAGGCCAGCCTCAAGGCCGTGCTGGTGGCCAGCGTGGGCGTGTGGGTGGTGTGGCGGGAGCGCGACCACCTGTTCGCGCTGATGCTCCAGCCCCTTGAAACCAGCATGGACGACTTTGCCGCGCTGGTGCTGCTGTCGGCATTGCTGATTGTCAGCAGTCTGGCGCTGATTGCCGCCATCGACGTGCCCTTCCAGCTGTGGGAATACCACCGCCGCCTGCGCATGACCAAGGAGGAGGTGCGCCAGGAAATGAAGGAGCAGGAGGGCGATCCGCAGATCAAGGCCCGCATCCGCGCCGCCCAGCGGGAAATGTCGCGTCGCCGCATGATGACCCAGGTGCCCACTGCCGACGTGGTGGTGACCAACCCGACCCACTATGCCGTGGCCCTCAAGTACGACCCCGACAAGGCCGGCGCGCCGATCGTGGTGGCCAAGGGCATGAACCTGATCGCCCTCAACATTCGCGAGCTGGCCCGCGAGAACAGCGTGCCCATCCTCGAGGCGCCGCCGCTGGCCCGTGCCCTCTACGCCAACTGCGAGCTGGAGCAGCCGATCCCGACGGCGCTTTATACGGTGGTGGCCGAGGTGATGGCCTGGGTTTTCCAGCTCAACCACTGGATGGCAGAGGGCGGCCTGCCGCCTGAACAGCCCACCGGCCTTGCGGTGCCTGAAGGCATGGACCCGGCGGCGGGCGAGGCCACGACCTGAATCCCGTGGGATGGCGGGCCGAGGCGCGGTCTGCCGATGTGCTTTCGTGTCGGTCAGCGTCTCATCGCCGCTAGAATGACGTTCGACCGATCAATTCACCCGTCCGGCATTCCTTGCCGGTCTGCGCCGAACGCCGATCATGACTCTCCGCTGGCTGCACATCTCCGACTTCCACTTTCGGGGCGGCGACCCCTACGACCGTGACGTGGTCCTGCGTGCGCTGGTTTGCGCGGTGCGCACCTACCGCG
>Ga0209277_10000234_pt1 | contig 30011 bp, 26 predicted proteins | sample JI81AbrownDNA_FD_187503 | JGI IMG/M metagenome (GOLD analysis project Ga0209277, IMG submission 187503) | Wastewater effluent complex algal communities from Wisconsin, to seasonally profile nutrient transformation and Carbon sequestration -... | ecosystem: Engineered > WWTP > Effluent > Algae... | reverse complement strand
CTTGTTGAAAAAGCGATGGACGGCGTGACGCATATTTTGCATCTCGCAACCGTCAAAGAAACGCCCGAGCAAATTATGGATGTGGCGGTCAAAGGTCTCTTCTGGCTGCTCGAAGCCTGCCGCACCTCCCCCACTTTTCAACAGTTCATCATGGTCGGCGGCGATGCGGGCATGGGGCACTTCGTTTATCCGCACCCCATCCCCGTCACTGAAACGCAAAAGCATTCCGCCTATCAAGGCTGTTACGCGCTCTCCAAAGTTCTCGAAGAGGTCATGCTCGAACAGTATTACATCCAATACAACTTGAACGGCTGCTGCCTGCGCGCCCCGTGGATCATGGAAAAGGATGATTTCAAATATCAACTCTCTTTTGGAGAGGATGTCTTCGGCGGTCCGCGCTGGCGTGATTTTGTGGATGAGAAAACTGCGGATGAATACGTGCGGACGCAGACCATCCCGATCATGCTTAATCTGGAAGCTGTTCCCATTAAAAGAAACTTTGTCCACGTTGACGATTTGGTCAGCGCGATTCTGGCTGCCATCGACCACCCCAAAGCCCGCCAGCAACTCTTCAACATCTGCATGGACGAACCCGTCGACTACGGCGAGATGGGCAAATATCTAAATTCAACTCGCGGCTTCCCCACCGTGGAGATCAAAACCGAATTCCACTCCACATGGCTCGATAACACCAAAGCAAAGTTTTTACTCGGCTGGCGTCCTGAATATGATTTGAAGAAATTAATTGACTCAGCATTTGACTACGTCCGTACGGAAAACGATTCGCGCAAGATTTGGTACCCTGGATAAACAGATTATAGACGACGGACGATTGACCATGGTCTACGGTCTGTTGTCCGAACTACAGGAGATATAAATGAATAAAAACGAAATCAAAAAATCAATCGAAAGCGGAAAGACCGTTCTTGGCATTGAACTTGGTTCCACCCGCATCAAGGCGGTGTTGATCGGTGAAGATCATGCGCCGATCGCATCAGGGAGTTTCGAATGGGAAAACCAATACGAGCACGGCGTCTGGACATATAGCCTGGACAATGTCTGGAAAGGCTTGCAGGAGAGTTATCAGAACCTCAGCAAAGAGGTCTCTGAGAAGTACGGCGTCACGCTCAAGACCGTCGGCGCGATGGGATTCAGCGCAATGATGCATGGCTATCTGGCGTTCGACAAGGGCGGTAATCTACTCGTCCCCTTCCGCACGTGGCGCAATACGATGACGGGACAAGCCGCCGAGAAACTCACCAACCTCTTCCAATTCAATATCCCGCAGCGCTGGAGCATTGCTCATCTTTATCAGGCGATATTGAACAAGGAAGCGCATATCAAAGACATCAGCCACCAGACCACGCTGGCGGGCTATGTCCACTGGAAGTTGACGGGGCAAAAGGTGATGGGAGTTGGCGAAGCCTCAGGCATGTTCCCCATCGACAGCAAGATCAATGACTATGACAAAAAGATGCTAGGGCAATTCAATGACTTGCTCAAAGCCGAAAAAATCTCATGGACGTTGCAAGACATTCTGCCCAAGGTTTTGGTGGCGGGCGAATCCGCGGGCGTCCTGACCGAAGAAGGCGCGAAACTGCTCGACCCCAGCGGAACACTCAAGGCTGGCATTCCGCTCTGTCCGCCTGAAGGAGATGCAGGTACGGGCATGGTCGCAACTAACAGCGTGGCAGAGCGAACGGGTAATGTCTCGGCTGGGACGTCCGTCTTCGCCATGATCGTGCTGGAGAAGGCATTATCCAAACTCTATCCCGAAATTGACATGGTCACCACGCCCACGGGCAAGCCTGTGGCAATGGTCCACGCCAACAACTGCACATCCGACTTGAACGCATGGGTGGGGCTCTTCCACGAATTTACCAAAGCCCTTGGCGTGGAAATCAGCCAGTCCCAGCTGTTTGAGATGCTTTACAAATCAGCGCTCGCGGGCGATGCCGATGGCGGCGGATTGCTCGCCTATAACTACCTCTCAGGTGAATCCATCACAGACTTAACCGAAGGAAGACCGTTATTTATCCGCACCCCTGAAAGCCGCTTCACTTTGCCGAACTTTATGCGTACACACTTGTTCTCGTCGGTGGGCACGTTGAAGATCGGCATGGATATTCTCGCTCAGGAAAACGTAAAACTCAATCAACTGCTGGGGCATGGCGGGTTCTTCAAAACCGAAGGCGTTGGGCAAAAAATCATGGCGGCGGCGATGAACACCTCCGTCTCGGTAATGGAAACCGCGGGTGAAGGCGGCGCATGGGGCATGGCTCTGCTGGCTGCGTATGTGCTCAATAAAACTGGAAAAGAAACGCTCGAAGATTATTTGAATGGCAAAGTATTTGCCAACGAAAAAAGTTCCACCATTGCGCCCGACTCAAAGGATGTGGATGGTTTTGCCGCGTTCATGGAACGCTACAAAGCAGGGCTTGGGATTGAGCGTGCGGCGGTGGAAGGAATGAAGTAAGCCATGCTCAAAAAATTAAAAGAACTAGTCTTTCAAGCAAACCTACTTCTTCCCAAACACGGGCTGGTCACATTCACCTGGGGCAATGTCTCTGGCATTGATCGTGAAAGGGGACTGGTCGTCATCAAGCCTTCGGGTGTTCCGTACGAGACAATGAAACGGGATGACATGGTCATTTTGGAATTGGAGACTGGCAAGGTCGTGAACGGCGAACTCAAGCCATCTTCTGATACACCTACGCATCTGGAACTGTACAAAGCCTTTCCGAACATCGGCGGCATTGTCCACACTCACAGCAGATGGGCAACCAGTTTTGCACAAGCAGGGCGTGGCATTGCGGCGCTGGGAACGACGCACGGTGATTATTTTTACGGCGAAATCCCCTGCACAAGAAAAATGACTGTCGAGGAGATTCAGGCTGAGTACGAGAAAGAGACGGGGACCGTCATCATTGAAACCTTCAAAGATAAAAATCCAGATGTCATCCCTGGCGTGGTGGTGTACAGTCACGGTCCATTTGCATGGGGCAAGGATGCGATGGATGCGGTTCACAACGCGGTGGTGATGGAAGAAGTGGCGTTCATGAATATTCAAACCATGCTGCTTAACTCAAACATTCAACCCATGCAGCAGGAATTGTTGGATAAACACTATTTGAGGAAACACGGCGCAAACGCCTATTACGGACAGTAGACGATGGACGACCGACCATGGACGATGGTTGTCAATGGTCAATCGTCTATGGTCTATGGTCAGATACTAAACAAGGAGATTAATCATGATCGATCTGAAACAATATGAAATTTGGTTCATTACGGGGAGTCAGCACTTGTATGGTCCTAAAACCTTAGAGCAGGTTGCCGAGCACTCGAAAGAGATCGCGGCGGCGCTTGGTGCTTCCAAGCACATTCCTGTAAAGGTGGTGTTCAAACCCGTCCTCACCACACCCGATGCGATTCGAGATTTATGCCTTGAAGCGAATTCGTCCAAGAGTTGCATTGGTCTCATCGCGTGGATGCACACCTTCTCCCCCGCCAAGATGTGGATCTCTGGCTTGACCCTGCTCAAGAAACCGTTCGCGCATTTGCATACACAATACAACCGCGAAATTCCGTGGTCAACCATTGACATGGATTTCATGAACCTGAACCAGTCTGCACATGGCGACCGCGAGTTCGGTTTCATCGGCAGCCGCCTGCGCATCGAACGCAAGGTGGTCGTCGGTCACTGGGCAGACAATGAAGTACAAAGACAGTTAGGCGTGTGGGCTCGTGCCGCATCTGCATGGGTAGATTGGCAAGGCGGCAAAGTCGCCCGCTTCGGTGACAACATGCGCGAGGTCGCTGTGACCGAAGGCGACAAGGTTCAATCTGAAATTCAATTTGGTTATTCCACCAATGGATATGGAATTGGCGACCTTGTGAAATACGTCAACGATGCCACCGACGCAGAAGTGGATACGCTCATCAAGACCTACCTCGACGAATATGATGTCGTCGCTGAACTCAAACCTGGCGGAGCAAAGCACTCGTCCCTGTGCGATGGCGCCCGCATCGAACTCGGTCTGCGCGGATTCTTGAAAGACGGCGGCTTCATGGCGTTCACTGACACCTTCCAAGACCTGCATGGATTGAAGCAATTGCCTGGTCTCGCGGTGCAGCGTCTCATGCGCGATGGCTACGGCTTTGGCGCCGAAGGCGATTGGAAAACATCCGCCCTTGTGCGTGCCATGAAGGTCATGAACGCGGGTCTGCCTGGCGGCGTTTCGTTCATGGAAGATTACACCTATCATTTCAGCGCCAACGGTGACAAGGACCTCGGCGCACACATGCTTGAAATTTGTGAATCCATCGCGGCGCACAAACCCAAGCTGGAAATTCATCCGCTCGGCATCGGTGGGAAGGAAGACCCCGTGCGCCTCGTATTTGACTCGCAGTTGGGTGCCGCGGTCGGAGCCTCCATCGTCCACATGGGCAATCGCTTCCGCATGGTTGCCAGCGTGGTGGATGTCGTCCCGAACGATGCTCCGCTTCCCAACTTGCCTGTGGCGCGTGCGCTCTGGGTTCCGCGCCCGAATCTCTCCGTCGCTGCCGCAGCATGGATCTACGCAGGCGGCGCACATCACACCAGCTTCAGTTACTCGCTCACCACCGAACACCTGCAAGACTTCGCAGACATGGCGGGCATCGAGTTCCTCGTCATCGACGAGAACACCCGCGTACAGGAATTCCGCGAGAAACTGCGCTGGAACGATCTGTACTATCACTTGAACAAAGGCTTGTAAATGATGGCACCCGTAGGGGCGACCCGTTTAGGCAAGATTGGATACTTCTCTACAAGAAAGGGTCGCCCTTTGCTCAGAATAATTTCAAAACACGGGTGGGTCGCCCCTACGATGAAATCGCATAAGGGTAGATCGTAAAACGAGAGTTCAGGGGAAGGCGTACGCCTTCCCCTGATTTTAAAGTTGAGGTGACATGCAATACAGAGAGATTAGTGGTATCAACAAACCCGTAGCCCGCATCATTCAAGGAACGACCATGATCGGCAGTGACTTGAACGAAGCCGAAAGTTTCGCCCTGCTCGATCAGGTCTATGAACTTGGTGGCAACACCTTGGACACTGCACATGTCTATGCAGGCGGACAAAGCGAACGCATCATCGGCAACTGGCTGCAAGCGCGAAACCTGCGCGAGAAGATGGTCATCATCACCAAAGGCGGAGCGCACTCCGAAGACCGCCGCAGGATGACTCCTTTTGACATCACCGCAGACCTGTTCGATTCACTGGCGCGCCTCAAAACGGATCACATCGACTTGTACCTGCTTCACCGCGATGATCCGAATCTACCCGTGGAACCGATCATCAACGCCTTGAACGAGCATCAGCAAGCAGGTCGCATCCATGTCTTTGGGGCATCGAACTGGTCCCATCAGCGCATTGAAGAAGCGAACCGCTACGCACAAACAAACGGACTTGCATCCTTTGTCGCCAGCAGTCCGCAATACAGCCTGGCAGAGTCTCACACCGAGCCGTGGCCTCTCTGCCTCAGCATCAGCGGAGACGAAGGCACAGAAGCACGCGAATGGTATACAAAAACGGAAATGCCACTGCTGGTTTGGTCACCTCTTGCAAGTGGATTCTTCTCCGGCAAGTTCCGCCGCGACAATTTGCATACCTTTGGCGAACGGGAATGGGATGAAGTCGTAGTGCGGACGTATGCCAAAGAAGCAAACTTCCAACGGCTTGACCGTGCAACTACTCTTGCAAGCGAAAAGGGAGTATCTGCCGCCCAAATCGCGCTGGCTTTCGTGATGAACCAACCCATGAATATGTTCGCGGTGGTGGGTCCACATGGCAAAAAGAAATTTGAAGAAAATATCGAAGCGGCAGAAATCAGGCTTACCACGCAAGAGATGGACTGGCTCGATCTAAAAAAAGATAACCGATAAAAAAGTATTGAGGACATCATGCAATATCACGAACTTGGACGGACAGGGTGGAAAGTTTCAACAATTTCATTTGGGGCATGGGCAATCGGCGGCTCGTGGGGTAATGTGGATGATAAAGATTCACTGGCAGCTTTACATCGCTCGATAGACTTGGGAGTCAACTTCATCGACACCGCCGATGTCTACGGCGATGGACGTTCAGAACGTCTGGTGTCGCAGCTTCGCAAGGAGCGCAGCGAGACCATTTATGTGGCAACCAAAGCCGGACGCAGGTTAGACCCGCATGTGGCGGGCGGGTACAGCCGTGCAAATCTCACGGCTTTTGTGGAGCGCAGTCTCAAAAATCTGAACACCGAAGCCATCGACCTTTTGCAACTCCACTGCCCACCTACCGAAGTCTTTTACATGCCCGAGACCTTCGGCGTGCTGGATGATCTCGTCCACGCGGGCAAGCTGCGCCATTACGGTGTGAGCGTAGAAAAAGTGGAAGAGGCGCTCAAGGCGATTGAATATCCCAATGTTAAAACTGTGCAGATCATTTTCAATATCTTCCGCCAACGACCTTCCGAGTTGTTCTTCGCTGAAGCCATCCGCCGCAAGATCGGAATTCTCGCACGCGTCCCGCTTGCCAGTGGAATGTTGACTGGTAAATTAACTTTCAAGTCCACCTTTGAAGCGGACGATCACCGCGCATTCAATCGCTACGGCGAAGCATTTGACCGCGGCGAAACCTTCTCAGGTGTGGATTACGAAACAGGCTTGCAAGCTATTGAGGAATTGCGCGCACTTGTCCCAGCAGGTTGGACGATGCCGCAATTTGCTCTGCGCTGGATTTTGATGCACGATGCAATCACCTGCGCCATCCCCGGTGCGAAGAACCCCGCTCAAGCGGAGGATAATGTCAAAGCGGCAGACCTGCCGTCCCTAAGTCCCGAGGCGATGGAAAAAATCCGCGCAATCTACAATGACCATATCCGCGATCTGGTTCACAATCACTGGTAAATGCCGATGAATAAGCGCATCTTGAAGAACGACTTTTTGCAAATCGAATATCTCACAAACTCGTTACGTGTCAGCGGGCTTATGCCGGCTGGCAAGGCCAACATGCTGGTTGATCTCAGCAGCCTTCCGCCTGTGCCCACACCCTGGGGAGATTTTCACTTTCGCGGCGGGCATCGTCTTTGGCATTCTCCCGAAGCCATGCCGCGCACGTATGCCCCAGACACCGGCGAGTTGAAGATCAATGAAATTCCAAATGGTGTGGACCTTGAAACGCAAACCGAACCCGGCACAGGCATTCGCAAACGAATCGAAATTCACCTCGCCGCCGATAAGCCATCCGTCACACTAACCCATACACTCATCAACGATGGGCTTTGGCCCGTCGAACTCGCCCCGTGGACGATCACTCAATTTCGTTTGGGCGGCACCGTGATCTTGCCGATGCCTATCGGGAATGTGGACGCTGCGGGACTTTTGCCCAACCGACAAATTTCCCTCTGGCCCTATGCTCGCATCAATGATCCGCGCCTCGGCCTGAGAGATGACTATATCATTTTCAAAGCTGACGCATTGCCGCCCTTCAAGTTAGGCTACTTCAATCCCCACGGTTGGCTGGCATATTGGTTCGATGGCGTCCTGTTCCGCAAGACATTTGGCGCAAGCAGCGCAGCAACATACCCAGATAACAACTGCAATGCAGAGATCTATTGCAACGATCAATTTGTGGAGCTTGAAAGCCTCGCTCCGCTGACTATGTTGAACCCGGGCGCAGCGGTGACACATGTAGAAACGTGGGATGTACAAGATGGAATAAAGTCTCTGCCGGAAGAAGTCCAACAAATTCTGGCAGTTTGATATAACCGGAGTTCGCAGTAAAGCTTGCGAACTCCGGTTTGTTTATCGGGTGGAATACGCAAGTTTATGGCTGGTAGGCTGGGGGAAGTTTGAAGCGAGCGTTACGATATAATCCCATTAATTAAAATCAATCTTCAATCTTTATTGGAGGACGCTACTTATGATTCCAGCAGATCTATTCAGTGCATCAAAAAATTTTTCTTCTCTTGATGATGTTCTCAACGCGCTCAAAGGGATGAAGGATGACCCGCTCGCAAAGGCAGGCACAAATGTGGTTATCAGCCGTGGGAACCCGAGCGCAAAGTTATTGATCGTTGGCGAAGCGCCCGGGCCGCAGGAAAATATCAAGGGGAAGCCTTTCGTTGGGCCAGCAGGCCAACTGCTCGATAAAATTTTACAGGCTGGTAATTTTGATTCTGAGCAGGATGTGTACATTACGAACTCGGTGTTTCGCATGCCGCCAGGGGATGATGGCAAGTCGTTCCGCAAGCCGAACGATGCCGAAATCGAGTATTACCGCCCGTTCGTGCTTGAGATCGTACGCCTGATTAACCCGCATATCGTTCTGCTGACTGGGAATGTAGCCTGCCAATCCATTCTCAAAAAGACGGGTATCACTTCCCTGCGCGGGCAATGGACAAAGATCGAGAGTCATTGGATCATGCCGATTTATCATCCTTCTTACTTGTTGAGAAATCAATCGCGTGAGCCTGGTTCTCCCAAAGCGCAAATGTGGGAAGATATAAAAGAGGTTCGCAGAAAGTACGATGAGTTGGCTGCTTAAGAAAAAATGACGGAGAAATTTCTCCGTCATTTTTTCTATATTGATTCTTTAAGGCTCCGGCAACGGGCATTTCCATTCGGGCTGGGGCGAACGCATGTACACATGGCTCGGGTCGGATAATTCGAAGACAATTAAACCATCCATGTTTTTTTGATTCTTGCATCCTACCACGACCACATCCGCAGCTTGTGTCAAAAATTCAGATGGATCGCCAGCGATAATTAGATTCTGTCTTCCACTGCCAAATGGGCCTATTACAATAAACACATTTCGCTCGTATTTGAGAGGCAGATAGGGATGATGACGGTCCATTTCCCCTTTACCAGCCGGATAATAACGCGGGTAAAGCAGCCTGCCAACAAGGATATCTGCCTGGGGGTCAGAAAGAAATTGTTCGAGGTCATTTCTATTAAAACTGGCTTGCTCAAATATCCCTTTTTGTTCCAACATGGCAAGGGTATCATCCACTGAAGCAGCCGGATATCGTCTTTCAAAAGGTTTTTCAGCAAGAGGAATCAATGAGCCAATCGCAAACACCAGTACAAACGCAGAAATTATCCCAGAAAATCTTTGAGAAGATTGAGGCAGTGAGAATTTCGGTTCAAGGTCAAACGATAAAATTTCAGAAGAGATATGCCACCCTGCCCATTTTAGAGTCCAGGTAATTATTTGCAGCAACCCGGCAATATAATAGATACAAATGATCCAATCCACTGGAACAACATATCGTCCACCTGATGTAAAAGCTAGTGCATTAGAAAAAATATAAGTCAGAAAAAAACTTACAGGGAGCAGAGATACAATTCTATTGCGCGCCCACATTGCGCCAAATCCCAGGGAAACCAAAGCCATGTTTATAAAAAGAAAAATACCTTTGGTTAAACCCAGTCCCTCCCCTAGCCAGTTATTTTTCCAATAGGGTGTGCTTAGTTTGATCGTATTCCACAGATCATCAAACACAAATGAAGTAGGTAGAAAGAGGAATGATGTTATGAAATTGTGAAAAAAATGATTGGTGATCCTGCACAAAAAAGAATCGCAAACATCTGGCTGTAATGAACTAGAAATACGCTGTCGCGTTATATTTCCAACCTGCCCTAAAAACCGAGAGTTCTGAACATCGGCAAGTATCAAAGGAGTTTCAGGGATAAATGTATCTTTCTGCACCCCGTAGCGGGCACGTAAAACTTCCTGAATTCGGTAATAGTACACATAGAACATGGGCGTCCCATTTTCACGATTCCGTAAATCCCACGGTGTTGTGGCAGCCAGCATCCCCAAGATAAGTAAGACCGTACCAATTGCAGCATAGCCCCAATGTGGTCGCAGGCGGATCCACAAATAAAAGATCAACACAGGTACCAGCATGAGTACATGCGTCCGAAGCATAATCGTTAACCCAAGCGCCCCACCCGCCCATAACGCAAGATGACGTTTTGAAGGTTCTCTAAGCCATTTCAAAGCCAAAAGCATGAAAATGGCAACTCCAATGGCGGTGGCAAAATCTGTCAAAATCATTTTGGGGCTAGCGAGGTCGATCCACTTTGAAGCGATCAATGAATTCAAACCGCGCAGCAGGATCAATACAGCGGCAGAAATGCCCAACGCGCGGCTATGTAACTCCCTGCCTATCAAGTAAATCACCATCGGAAATACCGCAAACAATGTTGCCTGTGCTGTCATCATTAGATCAATATTTTGCCCGAATGCCATGTGCAAATAGGTTAATAATGAAATATAGAGCGCACGATCAAAATACTGCCCGTTGAAAATACCCTGTCCGATCAACGCAAACTGGCTTCCAATATCAAACGTCGCGCTATCTGAATATGGGTACATTAAATTATCGAGAGTATCTGGCATGAAGAAATTTGGGCGAAGAGGCTCACGCCCCCACAACCATGCAGTAACAAGCCATAATCCCAGACAAATCAGCACATCAAGGAACGACAGAGACCTCCCCCACACAACTTCTACTCTCATTAAAAATATACCTATTGCAAGTGCAAAAAGAATTTGTAATCCCAATACTGGCACACCAGTAGCATACCAATAATCCCCAGGGTGTTGAATTCCAATACCCGTAGAAGTAACAATCCCACCTGCTAGAACAAATAACAACAAAACGATAATTGCGGCGAAAACTGAATGTCTATTGCCAAGAATGACCGACCCGATGGATTCTTTGCCATTCTCAAGTAGGATAATCAGCATCGTCACCGCACTGACAACTGCCAGCCAGACAATGACATCTTTCAACTGACTGACATATCCTGATATGCCAGCAAGGCGATAGTATGGCAGAAACAAAATTACCCAGCAACTGATAAAAACAGCAAACACAATCCATATCAAAATTGTAGATGCTGACCGGGCACGAAAAACAACTTCCCAGAAATGACGCGCCAATTCGGGTTGAAGGCTTAGTTTTACCGTCAATGCGATGAATAAAAGAAATAAAAAGAGAAGCCCTGTACCAAGCAGCATTTTCTCAAGCGAATATCCAAGGAAAAAAGCACTTTCCGCTTCAGACTTTGATCGAAATATTGACACAAAAGTATATAATGCCCCAAGTGATAAAAAAGCTGTGTAAATGACGGGCAGCACGTGCTGCCGCCGCCATTGGGTAAAGTATACGGAGAATTTATGCACTTTTATTTCCTTCAGCCTGCTCATCCAATGTTGGCCTTCGTTCCAACCATAATAAAGCAACAAGTCCACAGAATATTGCTAGAAAGAAAATCAACATGGCAATAAATGGAGATAGATAGAGGGTTAAGAATGCCAGACAACTAACAAATAAAGAAGCCATGTGGGTTATAAGGACAGAAAACTTTGGAGAATACCCCAGGGCAATTAAGCGATGATAGGTATGGTCACGTCTGCCACTACCTATTGCCTGCCCTCTTTTATATCGGGATAAAACAACAAGTGTGGTATCAAAAATTGGAACGCCTAATAACATAATCGGCACAATCCATGAGGACTCGGGATTGCGATTAAGAGGATTATACATGATGCCAAAGGAGGCAAGCAAAAAGCCTATAGTCTGCGCTCCCGAATCGCCAAGAAAGAATTTAGATGCTAATTTATTCCAAAAATATAGCCCCGCACTAATTCCCAATAAAACAGCAGACCAAATTGCAAGCGTGGTTTGATCTGCCAACATCGCTGCCCCTAAAAAAATGGCAAAAGCGATGACCCCAAGGCCTGCCACAATCCCATCCATACTGTCTATCATATTCATTGCGTTCGTAATACCGATCACCCAGAACATGGTGATGAGAATATTTAATGCCTCGGCAACAAATATGGGGATATTTCCGGTCTCAGCAAAAAAAGTCATGAAATGAACTTGAACCCCTAATAAAATCAATATCGTGGCCGCGATAAATTGGCCAACCAATTTAGGGCGAGCCGCCAGCCCTTTACGATCATCCCAAAGGCCGAATAAAAAAACAACTGCCGCCCCAGAAAAAACTACTAGAATTTCCCGTTTAAGATATTGGCGAAAAAGAAACGAGGCAATGACCAGCGTGCATATCAACAGGATGCCCCCAGCAAGCGGAGTGGGGTGTAAATGCACTTTGTGAGAAGCAGACCCAGGGATGTCGATCAAATTTAGCTGCTGTGCTAAAAGCATGGCAGGATATCCCAAAATAATACTAATTAACAGACCAACAACCAGAGAATACAATGGAACGCCCATGATTTTGTTTTACAAAAACCTTTTCAATCAATTTTTTATATTTAAACGACGATCTTCTTGCAGCCTCCACTTATCTTATAAAGAAAAGGCGAGTAAGTTTTAAAACAAAGACTCACACGCCTTCACACAAAACCTTATATTCCCTTGGGAAATTTTAAAATTTTATTTTGAGAGTTATGAAGGTTTACGAGTACCTACAATTTTTTCACGGCTCAATAATACTACCATAAGATTAAACATCATCTTGGCTAACATTGCTAAATAATAAAACGGGTGGAACCAAAAAGGGTAATCTTTTGCCAGGTTCTTCCGATAATATAAATAATAAGACCGATGCCATTGATATACGCCAAAGTATGGATTAACGCTCGATCCTCCCTTGCCCCCGTAGTGTATTACCCGAGCTGTGGGCACAAAATATACCTTCCATCCCGCCTCTCGTGCCTGAAGGCAATAATCGGTATCTTCCTGATACGCAAAGTAACGTTCATCCAAATAGCCGATTTGGTCAATGACTTTGCGGCGAATCAACATGCAGGAGCCGGAAACAGCCTTTACTTCATTAATTTTTTCATTATCAAGATGATTTAATAAATACCCAGTAAAGCGTTGGTCGTTGGGGAAAAGGCGAGAAAGCCCAAGAAAGTATGAAAACACCTCCCAAGGGCGAGCCTCTCCACGACGGCACTGGTATTGCAATGTTCCATCACTATTCAGAACTTTGGGAATACAAATGCCCGCCTGCGAGTTTTCATCCATAAATTGGAGAAGAGTCCGCATAGCATTATCAAGAATAATCGTATCCGGATTTAGCAAGAGATAATACTGCGCATCCAATATCCTCAATCCCTGGTTAACTGCGCGAGAGAAACCGAGATTCTCATTATTCAGAATCAGTTTGACAGCGGGGAATCTGAGGCGGATTTCATCAACTGTACCATCCTGGGAATCATTATCAACCACCACAACTTGTATATCCATTCCTTGGCTTTTATCAAAAAGCGAAGACAGGCAATTAATCACCTCTTCTTTTGATCGCCGAGTTACAATGCAAACTCCGAGTTCATTCATTTTGATGCATTCCGATTTAAAAATTCACGATACGGCTCAAGAAGACCGGTTGACATAATTTGCAGCAAATCTCGTGGGTTGATCTCTATATCTTTTTGAATATGTTTTCGCTTGGCAAGGACATTTGGTAATCCATACAGAGCATCCCAAATTGCACGAGAGATTGCCTTTCCCTGACCGCGCGCTGTTAAGTATAAGAAAAAGAAAATTAGTGTACTAACATGAAGCGGCAAAAATAGCCAAATATAAGGGGAAGGCATGTCTTTGATGAAAGTCCAAATCAAGTTTCGATAGCCATAATAGACTGAGAAATCGCTGCGTTTTCCTGTGCTTGCGCTTCCAACATGGCGGACAACTGCATCTGGAACATATAGGCATTTTGCTCCACTCAATCGGAGTCGAAATCCCAGGTCCACATCCTCAAAATAGGAAAAATAGTCTTCGTCAAAACCGTCCACTTTAAGAAATTCTTCACGGGAGTATAACGCAGCTGCAGCACAAGGACTGAAAACTTCTTTTTGCATTACCCCATATTCATTCGCAGGGTAATTATAGTAGTTACGCCAAGCAAGCCCACTGACATGATAAGCATCACCGGCGCCATCCAAATAATCAGGTAAATTGTATTGAATCTGGCGGGAGGAGAACATGCTATATTGCGGATTTTGTTCTGCAGCATTCAAAAGCTTTTCCAACCAATCTGGTTCAGGAAACGCATCTGCGTTGAGGAGAGCAATCCATTTTCCGCGCGCCAAGTGGACACCTAAATTGTTGGCGATAGCAAAGCCGAAATTAGCATCTAAGTACTGGATGATTAAGTGAAGTTCAGGCCAGCCTTTTTCGGCTTGGAGCATTGAATCATCCGTGGATTTGTTATCAATCACGATCACTTCAAAATCCGACAAAGACTGGGCAGCGAGTGCAGAGAGACAGTTTGGCAGATAGACTCCGCTATTCCAAGTGACTAGGATAACCGAGACTAAAGGGACAGAATACATAATACACCATTATACCCAGGCTGGATATTACCAACACACTTACTATTTTGCGAGAGCACCTAACAACGAAAACAGAATAGAACAAGAAGCAGGAGTGACTTCATTTGTCCTCAATCTTAGGTACTCTCAAATTACGCACCAATATTTTCTGATATTTTATATTTCCCTCCTCAATACGCAAAAACATTTTGCTATACACCATCCAGTTTCACATGTTCATCGAACTAATTTTTTTATAAAAGCGAGGCTATCAGACGCAAGCCCTTGAAATCTTCTTATTAGCCAAATGAATGCTGGGGGTACAAAGAATTTCAGAAAATACAGTGCCTGCTCCATCCAAAGCCTTTTTTTAATCATCAATCTGTTTTCCGAAGCAAATATAAGGTTATCTGCATGTTTGTCTTGAAATTGTCTCAGACTGTTAATCATATTCCTCCTGTCAGTGATCATACTTCCAGGATGAAGTCGAATCAGAGTCCTTGTTTCTGGCAGACAACCACAATGTTGAAAAACTACTCCATTGGCTGCACATCTGAAATGAAAGTCCCAGTCTTCGTTCGCGCTAAGTTCTTCATCAAAATAGCCTATTTTTTGAAAAACTTTTTTATGATATAAAGGTGCGCTTACAACCATCGGATTCCTCTTGGCAAAGAGTTTGACCAAATCTTTTTTATCATCTCTGCAGATCGTCACCTCAGGCAACAATTCAGCTGGGCCAAATATCAGCAACTGCATCGTTTTGTCAGAGTCTTGAAAATATCGATAGCCGGACACAAGTATATCAATACCGCCACCCTGATCATTTAGATAATTCAATTGATAGTTAATCTTATTTCGTTCCAACACATCATCTGCATCCAAAAGCTGGATATATTCCCCAATTGCTGCTCTCAAGCCTGCATTGCGAGCAGAGCTTAAACCTCCGTTCTCCTTTTTTATATATTTAAAACGACTATCCCTTGCTAACCATTCTTGCGTCACCTGTTCAGTGTTATCAGGGCTGCCATCATTGACAATGATACATTCCCAATACGAATAAGTCTGTGACAAGATGCTATCCAGAGCGTCCGGTAGGTATTGTGCTTGTTTATAGCAGGGAATTATTATACTTACTAGATTACGCATCAATGAATAACCTTTTATATGCCTTACGCATATCCTCTATATTGAATTTCTTCACCGCATATTGTCTAGCATTATTAGCAATATCACTATACAGTTTTTCGTTATTCGCCAACAAATCAATCTTCTGATAACAGAAATCTAGAAACGCTTCAGAATCATAAGCATCCGCAACATATCCGTTAAAGTCATTTATTACATGCTCCTGTATGCTTCCAACATTTGTTGAAATCACCGGTATACCCAACTCCATCGCCTCCATAATCACAAGTGGAAATCCTTCTCTGATAGACGTGATTATCAAGACAGAAATCATAGAGAATTCCGTTCTGATTCTAGCTGGATCATTAACGCCTATAATCAAATTTAGGTCTGGATAATCCAAGATTGAAGCATCAAATCTATCCGATATCATCTTCGCTGAGCATTGAAAACTATAACGCTTCCTTGACAATGCGAGGAAAAGCTCAGGCCTTTTTTCCAAAGAAAATCTACCAACATATCCGATAGTAAAATCCCTATACCGCTTCTGTATTAATTCCTCGTCAAAGTTATTGATATTAACGCCGTTTGGAATTATCTGAAACCGCTGCATGTATCTCAAGTCTATTCCCTCTTTGAGATACTGGCTCCAGTAGTCATCCAAAGTCCTCCTATTAATTACAACTCGCTTAGTAATAAGAGGAACATAATGCTTTGCATAATCCTCAATCCCAGGATCCGGAAAGGAAAATGCATGTGTAAGATCTATAGTGACTGTCTTTTTATGCACTAAAGAGAGCAACTTAAAGAAAAAATAACTATTACACCCAAAAATAGTCAACGGCAATATCCAACTTAACAATACGATAGACACCATACATACCACTCGCTTAAGCTTCGACTTTCCGATAGTAATGTATGTGAAGTCATCGAAATCCTGAGAAACAGGACTACTATCTGTATAATCAAAAAGAATTACAATTCTTTTAAGAGTACCTACTGCTTTAACTATTTCCGCATGCACTCTTTCTGCTCCACCAACAAGATGGTGCGGAATTATAAAAATAATCATGGATATCGTACCTGATCGAAATTCCCTTCAGTTATTGGAACCAACCTATATGCGATATTACTTAGATTTGCACGCGATAAGACGCAAGGAAAGATATTTTATAACCAGATATATGAAGGAAGATTCACTATTTTTGTGAACAAAATAATAAGATCTAAATGAAACATATTCAATATATCTACAACTTTCGGCTGCATAATGCTCTATGTAGAGAGGTCTTTCATACTTATAGATTTTACTATACATATTTCTATGATAATCACAATAGATCTTTTTATCGATAAAATCCTTATTCCTTGCTATAAAAGCTATACAAGAATCCAATTTAAAGTCCTTCCCCGCATGATATTCCCAATGCACAACTATCGTAGGCACAGGGTCTACCTCTAAGGTGAATTTCTCGGAAAATCGAACCATAAAATCTAAATCCTGATGCCTCTCCAACATTTCATCCCATAAAACAGCCTTAGCAGCAGGAGTTTTATAGAAATGGGACGGCGTAGGAGCAAATCCATCTGAAAGAAGATAATTTATGATTCGCTCGTTTTTCCGCAGGGGTCTGCTGTGCAGTATCTTTTTCTGCCCATTTTCGAGCACATAGGCGCTACCAAAAATCCCATCACACTTCCATTCTGCCATTTTCTCTAGCCTATGTTCTAGATGCTCACGAATAAACTCATCGTCCGAGTCCAGCATGGCAATATATTCCCCTTTGGCTTCTTTGATGCCCTTATTCCGGGCAACGTTGGCATTTGTATGGTGGCTATTCCTAAAATATCGAATACGATCATCTTGGAATGAATCACAAACCGTCTTTATATCTGCATCCGAACCGTCATCAACAACCAGAATCTCAAAGTTTTGCCAGGATTGACAGAGTACGCTCTGAATTGCCCTCTCCAGTTCAGAGACACGATTATATACCGGTATAATCACTGAAATTAAAGTATTTACCATGCTTCTATCCAACAAATACCTCCAAATAAGAGAAAATCAAACATTTCCAATAGGCAGCATTAAACCTCTTACATATCCAAAAGAAGCCGTGAAAAAACCTCTTAAAGACCTATAACAGCTTTTTCTCAGCGTCTTATTAACTTTCAGTCCATATTTAAAGTTTGGGACATTTATAGGGGTTCTTTTCCGAGAGCGAATAAACTAGAAGTGATATGAAGTCAACAAGGTGAAAGGCATATTTAGGATAGAGGTGTTTCATAATCTGACGCTGGTTGTAACAATACACGAAGAGGTGCAGATTTCTAGCAAGTGCTTGTATTCGCCGTGAGAAGCACCTGGATTTACGAGCTAATCGCTTCCATTGTTCATTGGATAAGTCGCCACGATTTCCCATGTCGACCAGTTTAATTACTTTTTTACATACAGACCCTAGCCTAAAAAAGTCATCCCCTCTTTCTTTGCTCTGCTAATATTATCAAAAATATTTTTTTTATTAAGAAAATAAAATCTCAGTTCACCAAATAAAAACTTGACTTGTCGCAGGCGAAAAAACAACAGGTCCTTAATAATTGAAACTACCAAATCTCTAATATTTTTATTAAACTTATTTTCTCCTTCTGGATCCAGCAAACCAGCCAAGATTGTCGTTCTTAACACTATTTGTTTTTTTTCATCTGTATCATATTGGGGCCTACCATGATAAACTTTGGCTAATGGCACAAAACCTATTTTAAGGCGAAAATATTTGCATCGATTTACATAATCCTGATCTTCGCCATACTGAAAAAAAAGAGGATTGAAACCACCGACTTTCTCTATTGTCTTCCGTGAAAGTAACCATGCAGCAGCATTAACAAAATCAATGCGATAAATATTATTTAGTTCAGCTTTTGGCTTTAGATAAAAATCCGAAAGATGAATCTTTTCTTTGCTCCCACAAAGACAGTTCATAAAACCATAATCAAATGCATTGCCATCGCCATTCAAATGAACTGGGCTTATAATCCCGAACCCTGAAAACATCTTATCTACGCGAATAAGATTTTCTATTGTGTCTGGATCAACCCATGCATCTTGGTTAAGCAAGAAAATGTAATCTGCACCTGCCTTTTGAGCAATTGCAATGCCAACATTATTTGCCCCTCCAAAACCTAAGTTTTTATTCAACCCAACAATCTCAACGCTAGGGAATTTTCCTCGAAGTAGATCTAATGTATTATCTGAAGAACAATTATCAACAGCAATAATCTTAACTGGGAATGTAGAATTTAATAGCCCGCCAAAACACTTATCAACCCATTTAGATCCATTATAAGTTACAACAATTGCATAGCATAACATTTTGATATTCCCTAAATTCTCTATCTTTCTTCAATTTAGCATTTTTTATGCTAAAGACGCGTAAATTTACGCAACAAACTAAATGCTTCTTTTCCAAATTTCACAAATGGAACCGAATTCACCCTTTCCAATTCCCTAGAAATAATCTGTTTACTTACCACTTGGTTCTCCACTTTAAATATACCCGAAATAACTATCTTTTGAAAACGCCCGCTTACAGGAATATCTATAGTAGGACCAAAGGTTTTAAAAGTTAAATAACTATCTGCCTGCAAAATACCATTTGACCTTATCTTTTTAATATCAACTCTTATATCCTGACAATCGAAATCCTGCAAACTGATACTGTTTAACTTAACACCACCAACACCTGTGTCGAAGGGATATAGCTGGATTCGTTCAAATTCAGGCATATCACTCAAATCAAATTCCATCTCAATCAGGGAAACTCCATCGGTTACGTATCGCCGGGTCACCATATTTTTGTAATTAAATCCACTTCCTGTGTCTGCCATCAATTTTGCATAAAAGACTGTAGCGTGCTTTTTAAAAGAGAAAGCTGGGTCGGCATAAATATCCCGCTCAAAAAGCACTTCACAATTCATATTACGTTTATAAAGTACGTATATAAAGCTAATCTGATCCCTTCGGCTAAAATTCTCTATCATCCACCACCATTCATCCATTAGATGAATCACTTCGCGGTTTTGATGTTTACGATATATAATCATCAGCGCATAAAGCCCTGCATCCCGAGGTAAACCGCTGGTCTTCATATAATCAATCTGCCGCAATATCACCCCTAGGTCATCCTTCCCTAAATTAATACATGCATTTGCTTCTTCATAGGCACAAGTCCGTTGAGGGTGTATATTCGCTGCCATTAAAGAATCACTATCAATCAACTCTATTACCCTTTTTTCTAAGCTATTATCCAGGACATCGATATTTCCATCGATCCAAACACTATAGAGATGGTCCGGGAATAATGCATTCGGAAAAAATTTGTAATATTTTGCCTTACGAACATCATCCAAAAAGGTGTCTTGCATCAGGCGAACCTCCCACATACCTGGCTCATCTATCGGACAATCAGAAAAACATACATAATCGAATTCCGGGCTTCGATATTGATGCTGAATTAAACCATCCCCCCCTCCCGCGATTGCAGTATATATTACGACTTTATTTCGTCTCATAACAATTTCATCCAAGATTCAGTGCGCCTTTTTAATTTCAAACAAAATTAAGAAATTCAAAAAAATAATCCCTATTCTTCAAGCCAAGCAGCGCTTCACGGTTACGATCAAGATCATCATAGGTCATTGCATCCACCTGAGCAGCAGATAAAGCTAAGCTCTCTTCTGCATCGCCTCTCGTAATAATTCCTAATCCATAATCAGTATCCAACACAAAAACACGAAGATCCTTCCTAGTACTCCGAAGAAGGCAAATTGTTTTCCAGACATCTCCACACCACTCATTTGTCCAACTAGATAGATTTGCAGCCGCAGCCTCTTCAATACTTTGAGATGGATATGCAGCAGTTTTATGAGGCGGGTTACAATCATGCATCACAATTACCCCGTTCTCTTTCAAGATTTTCAAAGCATTAAGTACATCCCTCAGCGATTGAGCATATGTATGCAGTCCATCTATAAGTACAACATCCTTTTTTTGCGACATGTCAATAGTTTCAAAAAAATTGTCGCTTGTTGTTTGATAATATTTTGCAGTTAGATTAAAGGGGTTTTTTAATATCCAGCGAAGCCTGTCCTTAACGGAGAATGTAAACTTCGGGTCTACAGCTGTTTTGTTGCTGCTCGCTATTTTAAAAAAATTTTTTCCGGTCTGCACCCCGATTTCAAGATAAGCGGGGTTTTTCTTCTTGTTCAACAATGCTTGAATGACATCTGTTCGAAACATAAAATTACATATCTCCTGGCTATGCTCTTTTGTGATACAGATCTGCATCACACGCACCTAAAAAAACTCATAGTATCCATCTATGCTCAATCATTAAGAAATTTTCTTCTTACAAACAAGGCTAACGGCTTAAAGAATTGTTTTATTTTCGGATATTCAGTCAAGTGTAATGCTACTAAATCGAACGATCTTAGAATCATTCTTTTTATTCCAGGAAGAGAGAGATCGCCATACAGAAGGAAAATATACTGCCATGCATAAAAAGCTCTCTTTCTTATCACCAAGGTTTTAGTTTGCAACAAATGCCAGGCAGTATCTGCTGCCCGCTCTTTCATACTATACATTCGATCATCCGAAAACAAGCCTGCCAGCAGCACCTTGGATTCAAAATTATACACCAGCAAGTCAACCGGATCTGCCCCTGAAAAAATGCCCCCGGCATGTTCTCTATATACTGCCACAACCTCATCAAGGCAGCGAAAGGTCCCATTCGGATTTTTAGCCAACAAATAATGAACAAGTCTATAATCACGAAAATAATTCAAAGGGACGCTTAACATCAATTCCTTTGGCGTCATTCTAGTGCAGTTTTTCACCCAATTACCCCCGTAAAAAAATTGCTTTGGTGTCATACAAGCTATATCTTTATCCTGCGCTGGTGAAACATTAGTGAACTCCTTTTTGCCCTCACTCCATATTTTTGCGCGAGCGCCGCAAATAATCGTATCTGGATGGTTATTAAAGATATCCACCTGCTTCTGCAATTTCAAGGGATCGATCCAATAATCATCGCCTTCACATACGGCAATATAGTTTCCACGGGCATGGGAAACAAGAAATTTCGAGAAAGGGTTAATTCCTTGTGAAAACTGATTCTCGTTTTGATATAGTGGCAGAATTAATTCAGGAATTCTCTTTTCATAGTCCCGCACTATTTCTGCTGTTCCATCGTTTGATGCATCATCATAAATTAAGATCTCAACCGGAAAAGTAGTTTTCTGGGCGAGAAAGCCTTCTATTGCTTCACTAATAAAATATTGATGATTGTAAGTAATACAGAAAATACTAACTAAAGGCTTTGTACCTTCTGACCATTTCTGCTTGACGATAGAAACGGGATCAGTCAAAAAGTGATTACAGTTTATATTATTAGGCATTATTTAATTAATCCACAGAGAGTGTCAAATATCATGAGCCAACGAAGTTCACAATGTGAGCAGCATAATTTGGAAAGCGTTGCTTATGAAGTTGCCTGCTGTTGAAGGCAAAAACAAATAAGCATAGCGCCATTCAAGAGCATAAGGACACCGAGAAAAGCAACGTGATTTGCGAGCAAGGCGAGTCAGATAATGACGGAGTTCGGCATTATCGGCTTCGACAGAATAAGTATCTGCCTTGCCCTTTAAAACTTCATATGTACCCAAGTGATACCAAAGCCATTGGTAAGCATCAAACCCATCACTGCAATATTGTTTCGCTTTTGGTGCTTGGTCAACGGCATTCTGTATTGCTTCTTGGGTGGGTACTCAGACCACTGCACGGCCCAAAATACATCTGATTTCCCTGGCGCCGCCAGGGTAGGTGTGCGATCTACAATGGTCAGAGTGTAAATTCTGTTTTTTTGTCACGGATAAAAGTAAAGATTTCATCCATTTCGGCTTCTTTGGCTTCCTGTGGGACAGGCGCATTGGGCAGTGCCTCTGCCACTTCCATTACCGATAACAAGACCGTTTGAGGTGAAACCTTCAGATGGCGGCCAATCCGCCGCAAGTTGCCGCCACCCACGTACATTTCGGCAGCCCTCTTTCGCAGGCATTTCGGGATAGCTGTGATATTTCGAGGCGGGCGCGTACTTACGCTGACACTACATACACCAAAACCTTTGTGAGCCCACATAGGTTTTGCCAGCTTTTTTATGTCTGGTCGTTGCATGGCATTTTGCATCGCTCTATTTTAGCCCATCTTTTTGGACATTCGCTCTTCACTTACAAAAGCAAAATACTCCAGCAACAGCTATGAATGTGGAAGTTTACATAGATTCTTTGCTCCTGTTTTTAAACAGCCATAATAATAATCATTAAAGCCTGCTTTATCCATTAAATCAAAGACTTTCTGCATCTCATATTCCACTCGATGCAGTGAAAAGTTTCCATCATACACCGCAAATGCTGCTCTAGGATCATTATCTCTGGGTTGACCTACAGAGCCAGGATTACAATAAATTTTCCTACCAAACTGTTGTACCATTTGAACATGTGAATGTCCTGAAACAAAGATGTTGCCAGATATCTGAGAAAAATAGTCTTCAGTAGGATTTAGGTATTCATCAATTGGATTTGACCATCCTCCATGAAGCATGTGAATACCGCCCACCCACATTTGAGCAGGTAAACTTCGTAACCATTCAACATTTACACGCTTAATTACTTTTCTTTGATATTCCAAGCAATCATTAACACTCTTTGATCTTGGACAAAAGCCACCACTAACCATGTACCAATCATGGTTTCCCATAACGCAAGGAATGCTACGTGCCCTAAGCTCATCGCAACATTCATTGACTTGAGAATAATACCCAACCACATCGCCTAAGCAATAGATATCAGATACATTCATACAATCAAGTTCATTCAGAACCGCTTTTAGTGCTTCATAATTTCCATGGATATCAGCGATCAGGCCTAGTTTCATAAAAGATCAAATCCTCAGTATATCTCACTGCTTTGCCTCGTTTAATAAAAGGTTGCTTTGGTTTTATATTCTCCAAGAAAAATTCAACAGCCATCAAACTTTCATTATAACCGAATGCTGTTCTTATTGAAGTTGCCGAAGAAATCCTAGGGTTAATTTCCAGTAATTTCAGCAAGTTATTATGTAATCTAAATTGAAAATTAGTGGGGCCTACCGGCTTAAAATGCTGAGATAAAGTCAACAAAGCCTCATCTATTCCATCCACCTCAACAACTTCTGCCTTTTCTGTAAAACCATCTTTTGACAATTTTCTTTTGAGAGTGATACTTGCACAAACCCCACCATTACCGTCACAAAAGGCTGCAGTGGTATATTCCTGATCATCACTTCCAATTATTGGCTGTGCCATTAGAACTTTCCCAATATCTTTTTTGTGTCTCAAAAAAACACCCTCACTATCCACTTTAATTATGCCTCTAGAGCCATATCCTGAACGCGGTTTAAAAAGAAACGGTAGACCAAAATTCTCTACAAGAAAATCATAATTAGGATTTAGGGAAGTTTCAATAGCCATTGGCGTATTAATTCTACAAAGCTCCTCGTAAAAAGCCCACTTATCCTTTGTTAGAAATATTAATTCAATGTTGTTCACCATAATTTTGGAACGGCTATTCCTTAATATGGAGATAGATTCGGCCCATTTGTGCATATCGGCTTCTATACCCGGAATAATTAGTTCGACATCATATTTACGAATCATATATAAAAGCCATTCAATATATTCAGCATCACTAGTTGGAGGGGCCAGCTCAAAAATATCACAAAATCCTTGTGCAGCAGAGTCACTATAAATAGTGGAGCCGATTAGGCGCAATGGCAGTTTAGTAGCCTTAAGTGAACGAAGGATTCCATAGCCAACAACACCACTTGCGCCAGAGACAAGAATGGTTTTCATAATTGGGCATCTCTATAGTGCGCAATTCTTGCCATACCATCATTAATAGAAATTTTAGGATAAAAACCGATCTTTTGATAAAGCAAATCATCTTTCTCAAATATGTTATCCAATATATCTTCTTTATCTTTTAAAAAGCGAACGGTCCCCATGCTATTAAATGCTGAAATGGCAGCCTGAGCAATTTCCGAAAAAGTTATATCTATTGGATGCAAACAGGAATATGTTCCCTCAATTCTACCCAAAGCAACTTTTAAGATAATCTCAGCTAAATCTTCGACGTGAATGAAATTTCGTCGCGGATCATGCGAGCCATAGATTTCAATATCTTCTCCTTTTGCCGCCTTATCAACCATTAAATAGAACAAAGGCTGATGTTTTCTAAAAGATTCTTGGGTATCGTAAATCTGTGAAGGACGCAGAATCGTTAGAGGAAGGATATGAGAAGAAAAATAAAATCTGGCAAGATCCTCTGCATGCCTTTTAGAGAGAGCATAAATATTATAGTATTCAGATTTCTCATCTAAACACGAATATATGCTGGAAATCATTATAAAATGTTTGGCACTTGCCCGAGAAGCCAATTGACAAAGCTTTAAGGTTCCTAAGGCATTTATCTTCTCTGCATCCAGGATATCAGTATCTGTTGCACCTCCAAAACTTGCAGCAGTATGAATAATCATGTCCAAACCATCTGGAATATTCATATTTTCAACGGAATCATTAAGATTTAAGGGAATATCACAATTATTTCTTCCTGCAGTAATGGTCTCCCCAAATTTTGAAAAAACTTGTTTCAAAGCAATACCTAGGGACGATGTACCACCTATAAGCAGTGTTCTCATGTACGCACCCTCAACTGTGCTAAAATACCGCAAGAGAGTTCCGGATACTCGATACCCATAGTACATAGCGCATCAATGATTTTCTTATCAAGATCTAGTGACATTATCTGTTTGGTAGTAAATGGTTTTAGGTATATACCCTCCAGACGCTCTACTTCATAGCCAACACTTTCCACTTCCTTGCGTAAGGTATCAACGGTGTAACATCTTCTATGTCCAAGTAAGTTATCGTTCTCTGATAATTCATATAAATCAGGAAGGATACCAGCCAAATTACCCAGTCGTCTATTCAGCGCCTGTGCATTTGGAACTGATACAAATATTTTTCCATTGGGTGCTAGATTATTTCGGTAATTAGACAGAATCCGAGCAGGGTCTTCAACATGTTCAAGGATAAAGCCCAATACAATAACATCAAACTTTTCATTGGTTATAAATTTTTCAAAATAGGTCTCGATAATTTGAGCATTACAATCAGGAAAGATCTTTTTAAATCTTTTTATAACTGCGGGGGATCCATCCAATACCACATGGCGGCTAAAGTGCTTAGAGAAGACGTTTGTAGTATAACCATGCCCTACACCTAACTCTAAAATTGATTTCGCTCCTTTTGTTAGCTCAACAACTCTATTAGAGTACCAATCTAACATAATTTTATTGTCAAATTCGTACAAGCTCTGAACTTCATAGGCTTTAATCTGTTGATCCAAATTGTTTTCCATAAAAATTTTATATACTCCTATAATGAAAGGTCTTAGCAGTCTTAATTTCTTATCAAATCCATTAAAATATTTTTCAAATTCACGAATCCTCCTTACCCAATCTCGAGAAAACAATTCTGTGCGATGAATCTTTGAACAAATAGCATCATGCTTTTAACAAAAAAACAATCACAGCCTAATTTCTTTATTCCCGCAATCTCAATTCAATCATATTTGTATATTTATACATATCATAAAATCTCAAAACAACTTAATGCTACTTGCAAATTCTCATAAGAATTAAACATGATTAAATCTATAATAGAAAGATTTTCAACAAAAGCATTGCGAAATTGGCTATAAATTATTGACTTGGGTCGCAAGAAAGAAAGATTAATTCTATTCTCCACAAAAGTTTCTTTCTTATATAACTCGACCCCACCAATCGGATTAATGTAGTCAAAGGCAGAATTAGCCTTGCATATTGCAATTAACCTTTTCTCTAATTTAAGATTAACTGTTTGCGCATAATCTTTGCTACTGAACTCGAATTTGGTATCTATCCCAAGATAATTACAAGATTGAATTACAGAGTACGACGCTAATTCACTTATCCTATCAGTTTTAAAATCAAGTATTCCTTCAACAAGCGGCCAAACACTTTTGAAATAAGGCGCCCTGCTATAAGCATTCACTATAGTTTTCTTAATCTTACTTCTATTATCAATAATCTCAATTTCGTTAATCAGTTTGTTTTGACTTGCCCCCTTTTGGTGAATGGTAATATAGTGCGCTTCTCCATTTAGCAAAACTCGATTTCTGTTGATCCATCCCCTTGTTATATAATTCACATCATCATAAAAAATAAACTTATCCACTGCCTTGATGAGTTGAAAATAACCAATATATGGAAAAAAATAAGGCTGCATTATGGCAAGTTTCATGGTTGGTCTTTAATAACGGAACAAATAAACTGAACTTCATCATTTTCAAGATCTGGGTATATGGGCAGGCAAAGAACTTGTTCAGCAGCTGTTGTAGCATTCGAAAGGTTCTCCGCTCTGGCGCTTGGCAATTTACAATATGGCTCAAAAACGCTGATCAGGGGATAGAAATATCTACGCGCGTAGATGTCTTTTTCCTTAAGCTTCGCATATAAGGCATCACGGCTTATTCCATATTTTTCTTCTTCGATCATCACTGGAAAATATGCATACCCTTGTGTAACATGCGTATTCTCAGGAATAAGGTAAAGCCCGGGAACATCAGCCAACAACATACGGTACAACTGGGCAATAACTCTGCGTCTTTCAATCAGTCTATCAACATATTTTAATTGTAACAACCCATACGCGGCCTGTACTTCATTAAGCTTGGCATTAATTCCCGGTTCCTCCACGGTCATTTCATCCCGAAATCCGAAATTCTTGAGGTTATCAAGATGATGTTTCATCTCAGGAGTGTGGCATATCACGGCGCCACCCTCGATTGTGCTATACACCTTGGTCGCATGAAAACTTACCACTGACAAATCCCCGTAGTTAAGAACTGAATTTTCGTCTTTCTTCACTCCAAACGCATGCGCAGCATCATATATCACCTTTAATCCATAGTGATCCGCAATACGTTTTATTTCATCAACATCGCATGGAGCACCATAGACATGCACAGGCAGAATGGCGGTAGTATGGGGAGTAATGGCCGCCTCAATTTTCATCGGATCCAGATTCAGGTAATTGGGCTCAATATCTACGAACACAGGGGTAATTTTATTCCACCACAAAGCATGAGAGGTAGCCACAAAACTATATGGAGTGGTTATTACTTCGCCACTAATACCCAAGGCTTGCAGCGCGGTAACCAAGCCAAGTGTGGCATTGGCAAACAGTGAAATATACTTAACGCCAAGATATTCAGCCAACTCGGTTTCCAATTGTTTATGAAAAGGACCGTTATTGGTAAGCTGTTTGTTCTTCCAAATCTGTTCCAGATATGGAAGATACTCTTCAAGCGGAGGCAAAAATGGTTTAGTAACGGTTAACATGTGTATTACTTTATCCTTAATAGTTCAACTCAAACAGCAATTGTTTCTTATTTCCAACTCACTACTAACTGGATCTATTCAGATGTACGCTATATCCATTTTCCACATTAATTCTAAAAAAGTGGCCCATCTTCTGCCACAAGCCATTATCTTCAAGCCGTGCATTAAATAATCTACACATATCATGGCGCTGAAAGAAAAGTTTGACTTCTTTGTTCCTTACTACATAGAAGTTCGTGTAATGTTCTCGTTGCTCTTCACCTAAAGGCAGAGCATTGTCAACGATATTTGTGTATGCATTTTCATATCCTGAAGCCGTTTCATGGAACTCTCCCAATCTTTGGTACTGAGCACAATGAATATGTGTATTCCCTAAAGTTCTTCCTTTGGAATGTGTAACCATGGAATCAAACCACTTATTAGGATCTCTCTCCAATAAGATAAATTTAGACTTTGGAAATCGGTGATATAAAACTTTGTAAAAGTCATTTAACCACCATGGGTCATCTTCAAAAACCTGCGAATTTATGAATTCTTTTGATTTAAAAACTTTTTCATAGTCACCCTGAGTGTGACTCAGGGTCCAAAGGTTCTTCTTACTCACGCTATAGGTTGCCACCAAATATCCATGATCTTTAAAAAACTGGCCTGTTGATGTCGTCCCCGTCCTTTGTAGTGACACACAAAATATCTTTTCTCCTTTGTTAAACAAAAATCTCTGCGCGAATCTTCTCAATTTGCGATTTATCTTTCCAGAAAGGCCCATACTTTTCTTCATTTTATTTCTCTCTTGAATTACTATTTCTATTCAACTATAGTAGTTTTTTTATACCACACTCCCTCCAACTCTAATGGAGGCCAGACATCATATTTTGAAGAAACTTGAAATGCTTTAATATTATTTAGTCTAGCTACAGGTTTTGATACTATTGTCTCAGATAATGTAAAAGTTATATAATAAATGCCCTTGGAAAGATTAATGCGGGGAATCTTTACATTCAATACAAGCCTCGTTCTCCCATTGCTGCGACTTACTATCTCTCCAATATAATTAATTGGCTTTTCCTCCATACATATTCCGATTGATTTTTGTTCATGATCAAAAAGGATTATGGAAGGGACTGCAGTTTCAAACGCGCTATTAATCTCAACATCCAAAGTAATTACCAAATCATCCAAGCGTCTTAAAAAAGGTAATTCATCCCCGCTCTCATTAATAGTAACTTTTAGGAGATTAAGTCCAGAGTCAGCATGAATAAAATCTGCGTGCCCTCCTCCCAAGCTTTGATAGTATTTGTCTATTCCTTCAGAAACATTTTCCCCTAAGTATTTCTCATGGCCGTTTTCCATAAAAAATACTCGATTGCACATACGAGAGATATATTGCATAGAATGCGAAACAAAGATAACGCTACAACGTTCTATTAATCGATCAAGCACATTAAAGCTTTTAAGTTTAAATCTAAGATCACCAACCGCTAACACTTCATCAATCAAAAGGATATCTGGTTCCATGTGTGCTGCCACAGCAAAGCCAAGTCGCACTTTCATGCCAGAACTATAATTTTGCACAGGAGTGTCAAGGAAATCTCCAATCTCGGCAAAATCCACAATAGCATCAAATTTTTGATCGATCTCTTTTTTTGTAAACCCCAGCACCGCTCCGTTGTTATAAACATTCTCACGGCCAGTCAGGATGGGATTAAACCCGGTACCTAGCTCGATCAGCGCACCAACACGCCCCCTCATAGTAATGCGCCCTTTATCTGGCTTGATCAAACCATTCAGCATCTTGAGCAAGGTGGATTTGCCTGCGCCATTATGACCAATCAGCCCCAAACACTCACCACGGCGTAATTCAAAACTAACATCGTTCACTGCCCAAAACTCATCACGGCGAAGTTGAGGTGCTTTTCTGCGACCGATCAACTCAGCGCCAACATCCTGGGCGCCGTACCATAACGAACGTTTAAGGCTGCGGCAAAATTTTTTAGAAACGGACTCAGCCTGAATTAAAATATCGTTATT
>Ga0209277_10000231_pt1 | contig 30040 bp, 30 predicted proteins | sample JI81AbrownDNA_FD_187503 | JGI IMG/M metagenome (GOLD analysis project Ga0209277, IMG submission 187503) | Wastewater effluent complex algal communities from Wisconsin, to seasonally profile nutrient transformation and Carbon sequestration -... | ecosystem: Engineered > WWTP > Effluent > Algae... | reverse complement strand
CCCGAGCGCGGACGGCCACTACATTTGCTGCCTTTTCCTTGTCGCCGACAACCAGCAGATAAGGCAGCTTACGAACGCTATGTTCGCGTATTTTATAAGTAATCTTCTCGTTGCGCAAATCGGCCTCCACCCGGAATCCGCGCGAGCGCAAGGTTTTGACAACTTCTGTGACGTAATCCGCCTGCGCTTCCGAAATATTCAGCACCACGGCCTGCACTGGCGACAACCACAGCGGCAGGGCGCCAGCGTGGTTCTCGATCAGGATGCCGATGAAGCGCTCAAGGGACCCGAGGATCGCCCGATGCAACATGACCGGCCGGCGACGGGAATTATCCTCGGCGACGTACTCGGCATCCAGGCGCTCGGGAAGCACGAAATCAAGCTGCATGGTGCCGCACTGCCAGGAGCGACCCAGTGCATCCTTGACGTGATACTCGATCTTCGGACCGTAGAAAGCACCCTCACCCGGCAACTCCTCCCACTGATGTCCGGATGCGGCAAGGGCCTGACGCAGCCCCGCCTCGGCCTTATCCCAGACCCCATCATCACCCGCACGCTTCTCAGGGCGCAGGGACAACTTGACCGCCACATCCGTAAAACCGAAATCCCGATAGACGCGGGACAGCAACTCATTGAAGGCCGTCACCTCGGAAACGATCTGATCCTCGGTACAGAAGATGTGCGCATCATCCTGCACAAAACCGCGCACACGCATCAGACCATGCAAAGCGCCGGAGGGCTCGTTGCGATGGCATGAACCAAACTCGGCCAGACGCAGGGGCAAATCCCGGTAGGAATGCAGACCGTGGTTGTAGATCTGGACATGCCCCGGACAGTTCATCGGCTTGATCGCGTAATCACGCTTTTCCGACTCCGTGGTGAACATGTTGTCCCGGTAGTTATCCCAGTGACCGGACCTCTCCCACAGCTGCCGATCCATCACCAGTGGCGTCTTCACCTCCTGGTAGCCAGCCTCGGTAAGGATGCGGCGCATGTATTGCTCGATCTGCTGCCACAGGGTCCAGCCATTCGGATGCCAGAACACCATGCCCGGCGCCTCTTCCTGCAGATGGAAGAGATCAAGCTGCTTGCCCAGACGGCGGTGGTCGCGCTTTTCGGCCTCCTCCAGCATGTGGAGATAGGCATCCTGATCTTCCTTTCTGGCCCAGGCAGTACCGTAGATGCGCTGCAGCATCTCGTTCTTCGAGTCACCCCGCCAGTAGGCACCCGCAACCTTCATCAACTTGAAGACCTTGAGCTTGCCCGTAGACGGAACGTGAGGGCCACGGCACAGGTCGGTGAAATCACCCTCTTTATAGAGAGAGACATCCTCTGCCTGAGGAATGGAGGCAATGATCTCGGCCTTGTAGTGCTCACCGATGGACTTGAAATAAGCAACAGCCTCATCCCGCGGCAGCACACGGCGCTCAACGGGAACATCACGCTTGGCCAACTCGACCATGCGGGCTTCGATCTTTTCCAGATCTTCCGGCGTAAACGGACGCTTGTATGCGAAGTCGTAGTAGAAGCCGTTTTCGATCACTGGCCCGATGGTGACCTGGGCATCGGGAAACAGCTCCTTGACGGCATAGGCAAGCAAGTGCGCCGTGGAGTGACGGATGACCTCAAGGCCATCCGCATCCTTGTCGGTCACGATAGCCAGCGCCACATCACGCTCGATGAGGAACGAGGTATCGACCAGCCTGCCATCGACCTTGCCGGCCAGCGCAGCCTTTGCCAGACCTGCACCGATGGACGCAGCGACCTGGGCGATCGTCACGGGTTGCTCGAAACTGCGTACGGAACCGTCGGGCAAGGTGATATTGGGCATAATGACTCGCTCGCGAAAATTTTGGGCAAAAAAAAAGTGCGGACGAGCCGCACTTTTTCTTTTTCTGGAAAACGCCTTACAGCAGACTCGTCAAAGCTTGTCTTGGCTGCTGCAAGTTCGAGACATTCGTTTTCCTTCTTAGGTGTTTGGTAGGCGCGATTGGACTCGAACCAACGACCCCCACCATGTCAAGGTGGTGCTCTAACCAGCTGAGCTACGCGCCTAAGAAGCCCGCATTATAGACGAGCCCTGAAAGTTGTCAACGATTACTTGAATTTATTTTACTGTGGGGCCGCAGGCCACGCCGCGAGGAAGCGTTTCCAGTGGGGCGCCTCCAGCCGGCCCAGGGCTTCGCGAACGAAACCCGCCTCGGCCTGATACTGCGCCTTGTCGAAAACACCGCGCATGCACTGGAAGCGCAGGAACACGAGGTAGGTATTTACCACGTCGGTCTCGCAATAGTCCCGGATCTCCCCGATCCGCCCCTCGCAGTAGCCCTTCCAGACTGCCGAGCCGTCCATGCCCAGCTTGCCGGGAAAGCCCATCAACTTGGCCAGATCATCGAGCGGGGCATTGGCACGGGGCTGATAGAGGGCCAGCAGATCCATCAGGTCCAGATGACGGGTGTGATAGCGCCCGATGTAATTGTTCCACTTGAAGTCCCGGGAGTCATGGTAGTCACCATCCCCCAGATCCCAGTAGCGCGGCGCCGACACGCCGTGCAGCATGCCCCGATAGTGAAGGACCGGCAGATCGAAACCCCCACCGTTCCAGGAGATCAGCTGGGGCGTAAACCGCTCGATGCCATCGAAAAAGCGCTGGATGATCTCGCCCTCGCTGCAGTCGGGCTCCGAAAGAGAGAACACCCGAAACTGGCTGGCATCCCGCAGCACACAGGAAATCGTCACGACCTTCTGGAGGTGGTGAGGCAGGAAATCGCTCCCATTCGATGCCCGCCGCAGCTGGAAGGCGTACTCGGCCACCTCTTCCGCACCAAGCTCATCAGGCAGTCCGTGCAGAGCACGAATGCCCTGCACATCAGGGATCGTCTCGATATCGAAGACGAGGGTCGTAGCCATCGTCATGCTCAGGCGGGGAAGACGCCAGTGGAAAGATAGCGATCACCCCGGTCACAGACGATGGAGACGATCACGGCGTTCTCGACCTGCTCGGCCAGACGCAAAGCCACATGCAGCGCGCCGCCCGAGGAAATCCCGGCAAAGATGCCCTCCTCCCGGGCCAGGCGCCGGGTCATTTCCTCGGCATCGGCCTGGGCGACATACTCCAGCCGATCCACCCGGGCCTTGTCGTAGATCCGGGGCAAATAGGCCTCCGGCCATTTGCGGATGCCGGGAATCTGCGCCCCTTCGGTGGGCTGGCAGCCAATGATGCAGATGTCGGGGTTCTTCTCTTTCAGGTAACGGGACACGCCCATGATGGTGCCGGTCGTTCCCATGCTGCTGATAAAGTGGGTGACGGTGCCACCTGTCTGCTCCCAGATCTCGGGGCCAGTACCGTCCACATGTGCCTGAGGATTGTCCGGGTTGGCAAACTGGTCGAGGATGACGCCCCGGCCTTCGTCACGCATGCGCTCCGCCACGTCGCGGGCCAGCTCCATACCGCCTTCCTTGGGTGTCAGCACCAGTTCGGCACCAAAGGCCCGCATGGTCTGGCGGCGTTCGATACTCTGGTTCTCGGGCATGACGAGAATCATTCCATAGCCACGTATCGCCGCCGCCATGGCAAGGGCGATCCCCGTATTGCCACTGGTCGCCTCGATCAGCGTCTGGCCGGGCTGGATGTCACCCCGGGCTTCGCCGCGCAGGATCATGGACATGGCCGGGCGATCCTTCACCGAACCTGCCGGGTTGTTGCCTTCGAGTTTGGCCAGGATCACATTATTGCGCCCGGCCGTGATGCGCTTAAGCCTGACCAGCGGGGTCTGCCCCACGTAGTCTTCGAGAGTCTTGAATTCCATTTTTCGGTCCACCGGATATCGGATTGGAGAATGGTTCGATCATACCGAATGAGGCGATCGAGGGTTGGGGCGACAGGCGGCCCCATGCGCCCCGCAGGATCGGATTGCAGTTGCGCAAGGCTGAAAAAAGGGGCTTCCACCGGAAGCCCCTGGACAACCCTGACGCGGCGAAGCCTCAGGGGCGGCCGATACTCAGATAGGTCAGGCCGGCCTCGCGGGGAAGCTGCGGGTCGAATACGTTGCGGCCATCGAAGACGACCGGGCTCTTGAGCTTGGCCTTGATGACCTGAAAATCGGGGCTGCGGAACTCCTTCCATTCAGTCACGATGAGCAGCGCATCGGCGCCATCGAGCGCCTGCATGGGTCGTTCGGCGTAAGCAAGGCGCGGCTCGTCACCAAAGATCCGGCGCGTTTCGTCCATCGCCACTGGATCGTAGGCCGTCACGGTCGCACCACGCCTGAACAGCTCGGCAATGATCACCCGACTCGGCGCTTCACGCATGTCATCGGTATTCGGTTTGAAGGCCAGCCCCCAAACCGCGAAATGCTTGCCGCTCAGGTCCTCGCCGAAATGCGCCACAACCTTGTCCACCAGCACCAGCTTCTGGGCATCGTTGGCATCCTCGACCGCGTTGAGCACACGAAGGGCGTGTCCCGCGTCCGCCCCCGTCTTGATCAGCGCCTTGACGTCCTTCGGGAAACACGAGCCACCGTAACCACAGCCGGCATACAGGAAGTGATAGCCAATGCGCGGGTCGCTGCCGATACCCTGACGCACCAGTTCGATGTCGGCCCCCAGGGATTCCGCCAGCAGGGCGAGCTCGTTCATGAAGCTGATCCGCGTGGCCAGCATGGCATTGGCCGCATATTTGGTGAGCTCTGCGCTGCGCAGATCCATGATCAGCAGCTTTTCATGGTTGCGCTGGAAGGGCGCGTAGAGCGCCTTCATCAGGAAAATGGCCTGATCATCTTCAGCGCCCACCACGATCCGGTCGGGGCGCATAAAGTCGTCCACCGCCGCCCCCTCCTTCAGGAACTCGGGGTTGGACACCACACTGTAGGGAATCGCCTCGCCGCGCGCATCGAGCTCGGCCTGAACCGCAGCCTTGACCTTGTCGGCAGTCCCGACAGGCACGGTGCTCTTGTCGACGACGACCTTGTAGTCGGTCATGTGACGGCCAATGGCGCGCGCAGCTGACAGCACGTACTGCAGGTCAGCGGAGCCATCCTCATCCGGAGGAGTACCCACGGCGATGAACTGGATGGTGCCGAACTGCACCGCGTCCTGAACATCTGTCGTGAAATGCAGCCGTCCGGCGGCAACGTTACGAGCGACGACCTGATCAAGGCCCGGCTCGTGAATGGGAATGCCCCCCTCCTTCAGCACCCGGATCTTCTCGGGATCCAGATCCAGGCACAACACGTCATTGCCCATCTCGGCAAGACAGGCCCCGGACACCAGACCCACATAACCCGTACCGACCACCGTAATTTTCATATGCGAGTTCCCGCGAGCAATCCTGAGAGTGTTTTCAAAACCGGTGGGCGTGGCCCAAACCGGAAAGCCATGGTCGCCAAGCCAGCTTAGGGCGTCAGATCGAATTCTTCGGTGCGCTTGGGCGGATAGGTTTCCCACCCCCCGCAGGCCGGACAACGCCAATAGAACTGGCGCGCCTTGAAACCACAGGCATCACAGCGGTAACGGGCCACCCTGCGGGTGTGCCCATGCACCAAGCCCTTGACCAGTTCGATATCGGTACGTTGCTCGATGGGTGCGGTCAATAACGCCGCCTCGAGAAGCTTGTCGAGACCCAGGAGCGTCGGATTGCGTCGCAGTTCGTCACGCACCAGTTGATAGGCTGCGGCCGGCCCTTCCTTCTGCAGCTCCCACTGAAAAAGGGCGTCAAGCAGGTCGAGGGACGCATACTGCTCAAGGTAACTGCGCAACAGCTGCATGCCCTGCTCAAGTTCGCCGAGGCGACGATAGGCATCCATCAAGCGCTCCGCGACCAGGGCCAGATAAACCGGGTTCTGACCTTCAACCCGCTTCCAGGCCTCTAGCGCCGCCCGATCATCCCCCTGGGCAACGTACAGATCACCCAGCAGCATGCTGGCACGTACACATTTCCGGTTCGTCTCAAGCGCCCGCAGCAAAGCCCCCCGCGCTTCGTCGAAACGCGAATTGGCCATGTCGGCAGACGCGAGCTCGCAGTGGAAATTGGCCATTTCCTTTTCCCAGAGGGCGCTCTCGTGCCCCGGGAGCGCATCGGCCGTTTCAATGGCCTTGCGCCAGTCCTTTTCCTGCTGATAGATATCGAGGAGGTTCTTGAGTGCAAAATCGTTGAGGCGGCTGCCGCGCAGCTGGACAAAAACGGCTTCAGCGCGATCCAGAAGCCCGGCCTTGAGGAAATCCAGCCCCAGTTCGGACAGAGCCTGCAATCTCTGATCGTCAGAAAGATCATCCCGGTCAATGAGATTCTGGTGCATGCGAATTGCACGATCCGTTTCACCCCTCCGCCGAAACAGGCTTCCCAGGGCGAAATGCAACTCGACAGTCTGGTTGTCGATCTTCACCGCCTCGATGAAGGCGTCGATGGCCTTGTCGGGCTGCTCGTTGAGGAGGAAGTTCAGACCGGTCAGGTAAGTACGCGGCAAGGCCCGCGATTCCTTGACCAGGTGCTTGATGTCAATTCGGGCAGCCAGCCAGCCCAGCACGAAAAACAAGGGAAATGCCAGCAACCACCATAGCTCGAATTCCATGGGTTCAGTAGGTCTCCGGCAGATCGGGACCATGGGCAATGGGTGCCTTCCCGCGCCCTTCGGCAGGGGGAGCTGCCCCCTGATCGCGAAGATGACCGATCTCGCGATGCTGGCGGTAAAGCGTGGTCAAGGTAGCAGTCACCCCGATCAGCACACCAATGGTGACAAACAGGAGGATGACCAGAACCAGCGGCACCTGCCATTGGGCACCGAAGAAGAACCGCAGAACGACAACATCATCATTCTTTACGGCAAAGCCAAAAAGCAGCAGGAACAGGAAGAGTCTGAAGACCCAGATGAGAGCGCGCATGCCCGAAATTATCCCCGACGTGGACAAAAAAAAGAAGGCGGCTTTCGCCGCCTTCAGGATCGAGCCTTCGGCCTCCGGATGGGGAAGCGTCAACCAGGGTCACCCCATCATGTCGACACGTTCCCTCAACTCCTTGCCAGCCTTGAAATGCGGAACATACTTCTCCGGCACTTGCACCTTCTCCCCCGACTTGGGATTGCGCCCGACACGAGGAGGACGGTAATTCAAGGCAAAGCTGCCAAAGCCGCGGATCTCGATGCGATCACCCCGCGACAGGGCATCGGTCATCGCATCGAGGATCATCTTTACCGCGAACTCGGCGTCCTTCGCGACCAGCTGGGGAAAACGCTCCGCCAGCCGGGCGATGAGCTCCGACTTGGTCATGCCCGAATCGCTTACTTCTGCTCGTTGAGCTTGGCCTTCAGCAGCGCACCGAGGTTGGTGGTGCCGCTGGCAGCAGACGCGCTGTCAGACGCCAGCTTGCTCATTACTTCAGTTTGTTCGACCTGATCCTTGGCGCGAATGGAGAGATTGATGCCACGGGTCTTGCGATCAACGTTAACAATCATCGCCTCAACAGTGTCACCGACCTTCAGCAGCAGGGACAGATCATCGACGCGATCACGGGAGAACTCGGACGCACGCAGGTAACCTTCGACGTCGTTGTTCAGGCCGATCACGGCACCACGGGCATCCACGCTGCGAACGGTACCATTCACCAGGGTGTTCTTGTCGTGGGTGGCGATGAAGTTGGTGAAGGGGTCGCCATCAAGCTGCTTGATGCCGAGGGAGATGCGCTCCTTCTCGACGTCGATGTTCAGCACTACGGCTTCGACTTCGTCACCCTTCTTGTACTGGCGGACGGCTTCTTCGCCGGTCAGGGACCAGGACAGGTCAGACAGATGAACCAGACCGTCGATACCGCCTTCCAGGCCGATGAACACGCCGAAGTCGGTCAGGGACTTGATCTGACCACGGACCTTGTCACCCTTCTTGTGGTTGATGGCGAAATCGTCCCACGGGTTGGACATGCACTGCTTCATGCCCAGGGAGATACGACGACGGTCTTCGTCGATTTCGAGGATCATCACTTCGACTTCGTCGCCCAGCTGGACAACCTTGGTCGGGTGAATGTTCTTGTTGGTCCAGTCCATTTCGGACACGTGAACCAGGCCTTCGATACCCTGCTCGACTTCGACGAATGCGCCGTAGTCGGTGATATTGGTCACCTTGCCGAACAGGCGGGTGCCCTGCGGGTAGCGACGGGAGATGCCGACCCACGGATCTTCGCCCAGCTGCTTGAGACCCAGGGAGACGCGGTTCTTTTCCTGGTCGAACTTGAGCACCTTGGCTTCGAGTTCGTCGCCGACAGCGAGAACTTCGGACGGGTGACGGACACGACGCCAGGCCAGGTCGGTGATGTGCAGCAGGCCATCGATGCCGCCCAGATCCACGAATGCGCCGTAGTCGGTGATGTTCTTGACGATACCCTTGACGACAGTGCCTTCCTTGAGGGTTTCGAGGAGCTTCTGACGCTCTTCACCCATGGACGCTTCGAGCACTGCACGACGGGACACGACCACGTTGTTGCGCTTGCGGTCGAGCTTGATGACGCGGAATTCGAATTCCTTGCCTTCGAACGGGGTGGTGTCCTTGACGGGACGCATGTCCACCAGGGAACCCGGCAGGAACGCACGGATGCCATTGACCATGACGGTCAGACCGCCCTTCACCTTGCCGGTGATCATGCCCTTGACGAGGATCGCGTCGTTGAGCGCCTTGTCGAGGTCGTTCCAGGCAGCGATGCGCTTGGCCTTGTCGCGGGACAGGCGGGTCTCGCCGTAACCGTCTTCGAGCTGCTCGATGGCGACCTGAACGTAATCACCGATTTCGGTGGTCAGTTCGCCGCGATCGGTGCGGAATTCCTCGATGGGAATGTAGCTCTCGGACTTGAGGCCGGCGTTGACGACCACGAAATTCTGGTCGATCCGCACGACTTCGGCGGTAATGACTTCACCGGCGCGCATTTCCTGACGATTGAGGGACTCCTCAAACAGGGCGGCAAAGCTTTCCTCGAGGGAAATAGGGGTGGCAGTGGACATATGTGAAAAAGAACCTTACAACCGTCGTGAGACGGCTCCTGGTTAAACAACCTTCGCGCCCGGGCGGGCACGAAAGACCTCAGTTGCGAAGCGCTGCGGCCCGCTCAACCACGAAATCGACCGCCTTCTGAACGGTCATTTCGGAGGTATCAAGCAACACAGCATCGTCGCATCTCTTCAAAGGCGCCACGGAGCGCTGGGAATCCCGCGCATCCCGTTCATGCAGGTCTTTGAGTAGATCGTCCATACTAGCAGCCATTCCTTTACCGATCAACTGCTTATAACGACGTTCGCTGCGCGCCTCTACGGAGGCGGTAAGGAATATCTTGAGTTCTGCATCAGGAAACACCACGGAGCCCATGTCTCGCCCCTCCGCCACCAAGCCAGCGCCCCGACGATAAGCCCGCTGCCTTGCGAACAGGGCATCGCGGACAGCAGGAAGCGCCGCCACTCGGGAGGCCCCCACCGAACAGGCCTCACTGCGGATCTCGTCGGTGACGTCCTCACCGGCGAGAAAGACCCGCTCATGCTCGAAACGCGCGGGCAACTCGGCTGCCAGTGCAGCCAGCCCGGCCTCCGCGTCGAGAGCCAAGCCTTGACGCAGGGCAGCAAGCGCCACGATCCGGTAGAGGGCGCCACTGTCGAGGTGATCGAAGCCCAGCACCTGAGCCACCTGAGCGGCAACCGTTCCCTTGCCCGATGCCGACGGCCCGTCGATGGCCACCACGGGCACAGGCGTGGCGATGCCGGCGAAGGTCTGGAAGTACTCCGGAAAGGTCTTGTTCACACACTTGGGATCGTTGATGCGCACATACGGCCCGCCCAGGGTGGCCAGCGAGAAGCACATGGCAACCCGATGGTCGTCATAGGTATCGATGACGGCCGGCTGCAGGCGTGCCGGGGGGGTCACACGGATGCTCTCGGGGAACTCCTCGACCGTCGCCCCGAGCTTGCGCAGTTCGGCCGCCATCGCGGCGATGCGATCGGTCTCCTTGACCCGCCAGCTGCCGATGTTGCGCAGGGTGCTCGGCCCATCGGCAAACAGCGCCGCCACCGACAGGGTCATGGCCGCATCGGGAATGTGATTGAGATCCAGATCGAAAGCCTTGAGGCGACCGGACGCCGGTGCTCGCGCCTCGATCCAGTCGTCACCCCAGGTGATTTCCACCCCCATGGTGGCCAGTGCGTCAGCGAACTTCACATCTCCCTGGATACTGCGCCGGCCAGCACCGACGACGCGCACCGGGCCGCCACCGAGTGCGCCAGCGGCCAGGAAGTAACTGGCAGTGGACGCATCCCCTTCCACGGAAATCCGGCCGGGCGAGACATAGCGCTGGCCTGCCGGAACCACGAAGCGGCTCCAGCCGTCACGCTGCACCACCACGCCAAAACGCTCCATGAGGTTGAGGGTGATTTCCACGTAAGGACGGCTGATCAGCTCCCCCTCGACCTCGATGGTGAGGGGCTTGTCCCGCGCCACCAGAGGTGCGGCCTGCAGCAGGCCGGTGAGGAACTGGCTGGACACATTACCCCTCACACTGACCCGTTCGGCTGCGAGCTCAGCCGGCTGCAGCGCCAGGGGCGGATAGCCTTCCTGCCCCAGCCAGGCAACCCGGGCGCCGAGTTGCTTGAGACCGTCCACCAGGTCGCCAATGGGGCGCTCGTGCATTCGCGGCACACCGGACAGACGCACCTCGGCCTGGGCATCACCACAACCGGAGAGGGACGTGACGATGGCTGGCACCAGAGTACGGATACTGAGCCCGGAATTACCCACAAACAGATCGGCCCGCAACTGGGGGAAGCGCCCGTTGCAACCCGCCACGCGCAGCGCAGCGCCCTCCTCCGTCACATTCACGCCCAAGGCGACGATGGCATTGCGCATCACCCGGGTATCGTCGGAGTCCAGCAGATCCTCGACCAGGGTTTCCCCCTCGGCCAGGGCGGCGAGCAGCAGCACGCGATTGGAGATGCTCTTGGAGCCGGGAAGACGTACGGTGCCGGCAGCCCTGCGCATCGGCGGCAGATCGATGAATTCCATGGAAAATCCTTGTATCACTCGCCCGAAGGCGTCGCTGGGAAGGCCTTGTCGGCCCATTCGTTGCGGGCCCGGCTGGCATCGGCAAAAACAGCCTCGAGCGCCGGCCCGTCTCCGGCCAGAAGCAGCGCGCGCAGATAGGCCAGCTCGGACAGATAGGCATCGAGCTCGGCCAGCAGGGAATGGCGATTGGCCACGCAGATGTCGCGCCACATCTCCGGATGGCTCCCTGCCACCCGGGTGAAGTCCCGGAAACCGCTCGCGGCGTAACTGAAGAGCTGTTCCGCATTGGCGCGGCCAGCCAGATCATGGACCAAGCCAAAGGCCAGCAAGTGGGGCAGATGGCTGACCGCCGCAAACACCCGGTCATGCTCCTGCGGGCTCATCTCGTGCAGCACCGCCCCGCAGGCAGCCCACAGCTCGCGCACCCGCAGCACCGCCTCGGGCGCATTCTCGGGTAGCGGGGTCACCACCACCTTGCGCCCACGGTACAAATCGGCTCTGGCTGCAGAAGGCCCGCTCTTCTCGGCTCCGGCTATGGGATGCGCGGGCACGACCTGGGCCAGATGGGCGCCCAGATGACGGTAGATTGCTTCGATCACATCCCGTTTCGTGCTACCCGCGTCGGTCACGATGGTGTTCGGACCCAGATGGGGTGCCATGGCCTGCGCCACCGCCTCCATCTGGCCGACAGGCATGGCCAGCAAGACCATGTCCGCCCCGTCGAGTGCTTCGGCCCAATCGGTGGAAATCTCGTCGATTACACCAAGCTGCCGAGCCTGGGCGAGCGGCTCGGGGCGGCGACCGATGCCCACCACACGTTCAACCAGCCTGGCCTGGCGCAAGGCCAGCGCCACCGATCCACCAATTAGGCCGACGCCGCACACCACAAGCTTTTCGATCTTGCGCACGGCGGGCCTCACTCAGCCAAGGGCAACGGGCAGGGCCTCGAGGAAGCGGGCATTCTCGCTCTCCAGGCCGATGGACACACGCAACCACTCAGGCATGCCATATCCGCCAATAGGGCGCACGATGACACCCTGACGCAGCAAGCCCTGATTAACCTTGGCTCCGTTGCCAACCTTGAAGGTGACAAAGTTGCCGGCGGAGGGAATCCACTCGAGGCCGAGGGTGGTAAAACCGGCAGTCAGCTGGGCCATCCCGGCCCGGTTCAAGGCATAGCTGCGCGCCAGGAAATCGTCGTCAAAAAGCGCGGCCGCTGCAGCCGCAAGGCCGACGCTGGTGACATTGAAGGGCTGGCGGACGCGATTCAGCAAATCGATGACCGCCGCGCTGCCCAGGCCATAGCCCACCCGCAGACCGGCCAGGCCATAGGCCTTGGAGAAGGTGCGGCTGATGAGCAGGTTGGGAAAACGGGACAGCCAGGCGATCGCGTCGTAGCGCTGCTCCGGCCCGAGGTATTCGGTGTAAGCCTCGTCGAGCACCACCAGAACCTCGGCAGGCACCTTGCCCAGGAAGGCCTCGATCCTGTCGCCGGGAAGGAAGGTGCCTGTCGGGTTGTTGGGATTGGCAATGAAGATCACCCGCGTGGCGGGAGTGATCGCCGCCAGCATGGCATCCAGGTCATGGCCGAAGTTCTGCGCTGGCACCTCGACACCACGGGCGCCCGTCGCCTGGGTGGCCAGGGGATAGACGGCGAAGGCGTGGCGGGCATAGATGGCTTCCCGGTCCGGACCGAGGAAAGCCCGCGCTGCCAGTTCGAGGATGTCGTTGGAACCGTTGCCCAGAACAATCTGGTCCATGGCCACACCGTAACGCCGGTGCAGGGCATCCTTCAGCTCAAAGCCATTCCCGTCGGGGTAGCGGGCGATGTCTGCCAGCGCCGCCTCAATGGCTGCCCGGGTCTTCTCGCCGATGCCCAGCGGGTTCTCGTTGGAGGCCAGCTTGACGATGGACGCCTCCGCCAGCCCCATCTCCCGGGCCAGTTCGGAGATCGGCTTGCCGGGCTGATAGGGAGAGATCGCCCGGATGTAGGCGGGCGCCAGATCACACAAACTCATGAACAACTCCAGGGGAATCAGTACACAGCCTGGGGGTAGGAACCCAGGATCTTGAGATAGGCGGCCCGGCTGGCCAGTGCATCCAGCGCGGCCTTCACGGCCGGATCATCCCGGTGGCCCTCGATATCCACGTAGAAAACGTACTCCCACAGCGCCGCACGGGCGGGCCGCGACTCGAGGCGGTTCATGGATACACCCGCCTCGGCCAGCGGCGCCAGCAGTTCGTGGACGGCGCCAGGACGATTGCTCGCCGACATGATCAGGGAGGTCTTGTCCGCTCCAGTCCGGCCTGCATCATGCCGCCCCAGTACCAGGAAGCGGGTGGTATTGTTGGGCTCGTCCTCGATGCTCTCCACCAGGCGGGGCAGATCGTAGCGCGCCGATGCGGCCTCTCCGGCAATGGCCGCAGCGCCCGGCTCCAGGGAAGCAAGACGCGCCGCTTCCGCATTGCTGCCAACGGAAATGCGCGGAACTCCTGGAAGCGAACGGTTCAACCATTCATGACACTGGGCCAGGGACTGGGCGTGGGAATACACCTTGGTGATTCGGCCCAGCTCCGTTTCGCGGGTCATCAGGTGCTGATGGATGCGCAGCACGACTTCGCCACAAATCTTGAGCGACGACCCGAGCAGAAGATCAAGGGTGCGCCCCACCGCGCCTTCCGTGGAGTTCTCGACCGGTGCCACACCATAGTGGGCATGCCCGGCTTCCACTTCCCGAAAAACGTCGTCGATGGTGCTTTGCGGAGCAAGACGGGCCGCATGCCCGAAATGCTTGACCGCGGCGCTCTCGGAGAAGGTGCCCAGGGGCCCCAGGAAAGCAATGCCCAGCGGCGTTTCCAGAGATAAACAGGCCGACATCACCTCCCGGAAGAAGAAGGTGACACTCTCGTTGGGCAGAGGACCGGCGTTGAGGTCCTGAATGCGGCGCAGTACCTGTGCTTCACGCTCGGGTCGGTAGATGTAGCCCGCATCGCCGTACTTCGCCTTGATCTCGCCCACGTGCTGCGCGCACTTGGCGCGCTGATTGAGCAGCGCCAGCATCTGTGCATCGATGGCATCAATCTGCTCGCGCACCACGCCGAGCTCCTGCAGCATCCCTTCGTTCATGCCTTCTCCTGAGACCCCAAAACCCTGCCTGCTCACGCCTTGCGTGCGGCGAAATCCTGCATCAGCGCCACCAGGGCATCCACGCCGTCGAGGGACATGGCGTTGTAGATCGACGCCCGCATGCCGCCAACCGACTTGTGCCCCTTGAGGCCAGCCAGCTTGCGCTCGGCGGCCTCGGCCAGGAACTCGGCATCCAGGGCGGGATTGGACAGCGTGAACGGAACATTCATGCGCGAACGACAATCCGCAGCCACCGGGTTGCGATAGAAGCCGCCACTCCCCTCGATGGCGTCATAAACGCGCTTCGCCTTGGCGATATTGGCCTGCTCCACCGCCGCCAAACCCCCCTGGGACTTGAGGTTCTTGAAGATCAGCCCGGCAAGGTAGATGCCGAAAGTGGGCGGCGTGTTGAGCATGGAGCCGTTGTCAGCCATGGTGGCGTAGTTCATCACGCTGGGCGTGCTCGCCGAGGCCTTGCCCAGCAGATCCTCACGCACGATGACCAACACCAGGCCCGCCGGGCCGATGTTCTTCTGCGCGCCAGCATAGATCAAGCCATAGCGGGACACATCCATAGGGCGCGACAGGATGTGGGAGCTCATGTCGGCCACCAGGGGAACACCCGCCGGCACCGTGGGCAGATCGAACATCTCGACGCCGTGGATGGTCTCGTTGGTGCACACGTGCAGATACGCTGCGCCGGGATCAAGCCTGAGCTCGCTGGCCGCAGGCAGACGGCTGAAGCCGTCGCCCTCGGTGGAGCCGGCCAGCCGGACGGGCCCAACATGCTGTGCTTCCTTGTAGGCCTTCTTCGACCAGGAGCCGGTGACGATGTAGTCGGCGGAACGCCCGTCGAGCAGGTTCATGGGGATCTGGGCGAACTGCTGGGTCGCCCCGCCCTGCAGAAACAGCACCCGGTAGTTGGACGGAATGCCCATCAACTCGCGCAGATCGGCTTCAGCCTCGTTGATGACACCGGTGAAATCCTTGCCCCGGTGGCTCATCTCCATGATGCCCATGCCGGTCCCGTGCCAGTCGAGCAGCTCGTCGCGCACCTGCTCCAGAACGGCCGTCGGCAACACCGCCGGCCCCGCCGAGAAATTGAAAATCCGCATCGTCTGAATCCTTGCTCCGTCAGTCAGCTCAGGCCTCGGGCGGGGTGGTTTCATCACCCGCATCGCCCAGGACATCCTGGTCTTCCTCTTCCCCTTCGAGAATCTTCTGCACACCGGACAGGACACTGCCCTCATCCACCGCGATCAGCGTCACGCCCTGGGTGGCGCGGCCCATCTCGCGGATCTCCGCCACACGGGTGCGCACCAGCACACCACCGGTGGTGATGAGCATGATCTGATCCTTCTCGGTGACCAGCGTCGCCGCCACTACGCGACCATTCCGGTCGGAGGTCTGGATGGCAATCATGCCCTTGGTGCCACGGCCGTGGCGGGTGTATTCGCCGATCGGCGTGCGCTTGCCAAAACCGTTCTCGGTGGCGGTGAGCACGCTCTGCTCCTCGTCACCGGCCACCAGCATGGCGATCACGGTTTGACCGTCCTCCAGCATCATGCCGCGCACACCGCGAGCCTGGCGACCCATCGGCCGGACGTCGTTCTCGCTGAAGCGCACAGCCTTGCCGGCATCGGAGAACATCATCACATCGTGCTGGCCATCGGTGATGGCCACACCCACCAGGTAATCGCCTTCGTCCAGCCCAACGGCGATGATGCCGGCCTTGCGCGGGTTGGCGAAATCGGTGAGCGGCGTCTTCTTGACCGTGCCCTGGGCCGTGGCCATGAAGATGAAATGACCTTCGTCGAACTCCTTGACCGGCAGCACTGCCGTGATTTTCTCACCCTCCAGCAGGGGGAAGAGATTGACGATGGGCTTGCCACGGGAGTTGCGGGTCCCTTCCGGCACCTCGTAAACCTTGAGCCAGTACAGGCGGCCACGGTTCGAGAAGCACAGGATATGGTCGTGGGTGTTCGCCACGAAGAGCTGATCGACAAAATCGTCGTCCTTCACTGCCGCAGCCTGCTTGCCCCGGCCGCCGCGCTTCTGGGCCCGGTAGTCGGTGAGCGGCTGACGCTTGAAGTAGCCGGTATGGGACAGGGTCACGACCATGTCCTGGGGCGCAATCAGGTCTTCAATATTGATGTCGGCGGTATTCATCACCAGCTCGGAGCGACGCGGGTCGCCGAACTGCTGCTTGATGAGGTTGAGCTCGTCCACGATGATCGCGGTGATGCGCTCGGGGCGCGCCAGGATGTCGAGCAGGTCGGCGATGGTGGCCATCACGTCCCGGTACTCGGCGACGATCTTGTCCTGCTCGAGGCCGGTAAGGCGCTGCAGACGCAGTTCGAGGATGGCCTGAGCCTGGGCATCGGACAGGCGATAACCCTGGGCCGACAGACCGAACTCGGCGGCCAGACCTTCCGGACGATAGCTGTCGGACGCTGCCCGGGACAGCATCTCCTCCACCAGGGCCGAGCGCCACTGACGCGCCATCAGGGCCTTCTTGGCTTCCGGCGGCGTCGGTGCAGCCTTGATCAGGGCGATGATCTCGTCCACGTTGGACAGGGCCACCGCCAGGCCTTCGAGGATATGGCCGCGCTCGCGGGCCTTGCGCAGCTCAAAGATGGTGCGGCGGGTGACGACCTCGCGCCGGTGGGCGAGGAAGCAGTCCAGCATCTGGTACAGATTGAGCAGGCGCGGCTTGCCATCCACCAGCGCCACCATGTTCATGCCGAAGGTATCCTGCAACTGGGTCTGCTTGAACAGGTTGTTCAGCACCACATCCGGCATCTCGTTGCGCTTCAGTTCGACCACCACGCGCATGCCCGATTTGTCGGATTCGTCGCGGATCTCGCTGATGCCTTCGATCTTCTTCTCGTTGACCAGCTCGGCAATCTTCTCGAGCAGGGTCTTCTTGTTAACCTGGTAGGGCAGCTCATCGACGATGATCGCCTGACGGTCGCCCTTGCCGATGTCCTCGAAGTGCGTGCGTGCGCGCATCACCACCCGGCCGCGCCCGGTGCGGTAGCCCTCATGGACGCCAGCGAGGCCGTAGATCAGGCCGGCAGTCGGGAAGTCGGGGGCGGGAATGATCTTGATCAGATCCTCGATCGTGGTCTCGGGCTCCTGCAGCAACTTGAGGCAGCCATCGACGATCTCAGTCAGGTTGTGGGGCGGAATGTTGGTTGCCATGCCCACCGCGATACCACCGGAACCGTTGATCAGCAGGTTGGGCACCCGCGCAGGCAGAACCAGCGGCTCCTTTTCGGAGCCATCGTAGTTGGGCCCGAAATCGATCGTTTCCTTCTCGATGTCGGCCAGCATTTCGTGGCCGATCTTGGCCATGCGGATTTCGGTGTAACGCATTGCCGCCGCACTGTCGCCGTCCACCGATCCGAAGTTGCCCTGACCATCAACCAGCATGTAGCGCAGGGAGAAGTTCTGGGCCATCCGAACGATGGTGTCATAAACCGACTGGTCGCCGTGGGGGTGATACTTACCGATCACATCCCCAACGATACGCGCCGACTTCTTGTAAGCCTTGTTCCAGTCGTTGCCAAGCTCGTGCATGGCAAACAGCACACGGCGGTGCACCGGCTTGAGGCCGTCTCGCACGTCCGGGAGGGCCCGCCCGACAATCACGCTCATGGCGTAATCCAGGTAGGCATGACGCATCTCGTCTTCGAGGCTGATGGGGAGAGTTTCTTTGGCGAACGGGATCATGGCACCGCGAGGAATCGACTATTCGTCGAAAAGACGAAAAACAAGGAGTTTATCACGCCACCAGTGCCCCACTCCCGCCAGCTGTTGCACCCGAACCCCGCACCCGGCGCCACAGCCCCGATTGTGATCCCCTCATCTCATATGCTCTAATCCGCGAGCACCCGAACACCACAAGACAGGCGCCTCAAGCGCCTCACTTTATATTGAGGAGGAAACCCGATGACCGCAGCAAACTTCCGTCTGACGACAGCCACCCTTCTGATGCTTGCCGGCTTCTCGGCCATGGCCCAATCCAAGGACATCGTCGTCGACCCGAAGGGTGAAGTCCCTTACGCCATCGACCAGCGCAACGTCGTCGTAAAGAGCGGCGCCGACCTGTGCTGGCGCACTGGCTACTGGACGCCGGGCGCCGCTGGCGAAGCCAAGGCCGGCGCAGTTCCGGTGGCGTGCGAGTGCGACAAGGACGTTGTCGGTGCTGACAAGTGCGCGCCGGCTGCCGCTGCAGCCGCCCCTGCCCCCGCTCCGGCGCCGGTGGTCGCTGCAGCCCCCGCACCCAAGAAGTGCGACTTCAGCATGACCCTCCACACCGACCACACCTTCGCCTTCAACAAGGCCGTGCTGGGCCCCATCGCCAAGAAGAACCTCGACGACATGATCAGCACCAAGCTTGCCGCCTGTGCTGAAGTGAAGTCCGTGATCATCACCGGCCACACTGACCGCCTGGGCACCCAGTCCTACAACCAGAAGCTCTCCGAGAAGCGGGCTGAAGCCGTCCAGACCTACCTGGTAAGCAAGGGCATCAAGGCAGACCTGATCGACACCATGGGCGCCGGCAAGACCCAGCCGGTGCAGAGCTGCGACGACAAGCTCGGCCGCAAGAAGCTCATCGAATGCCTGGCCCCCAACCGCCGCGTCACCCTGGACGTCAAGGGCCCCGCCAAGTAATCTCCGGCTCATCAAACCACCCTGAAAACCCCGCCTCACAGCGGGGTTTTTCATATACGGAACCCGTCCCATGACGCCTGTCCCGGTCGATCTGCTGATCGAAGCCCGATACCTCATCCCGGTCGAGCCGTACGACACCACCCTCGAACATCACAGCATCGCCATCCGTGACGGGCGCATAGCGGCCATCCTCCCGACGGACCAGGCCAGAACCCGCTTCAACGCCGCCGAAACCGTCAGCCTTCCGGAACACATCGTCACCCCCGGGTTGATCAACCTCCACTGCCACGCGGCCATGACGCTGATGCGCGGCCTGGCCGACGATCTGCCGCTGATGCGCTGGCTGCAGGAAGCCATCTGGCCCGCCGAGGCCCGCCACGCCTCCCATGCATTCGTCCGCGACGGCAGCCTGCTGGCCGGCGCAGAAATGCTGCGCGGGGGCGTCACCACCTGCAACGACATGTACTTCTTCCCGCAGGCCAGCGCAGAAGCTTTCGACCGCCTTGGCATGCGGGCCGCGCTCGGTATCACGGTCATCGAGTTTCCATCCCAGTACGCATCCGATGCCGACGACTATCTCCACAAAGGGCTCGCCACCTTCGAAACCTGGCGCGACCACCCCCTGATCAGCTTCACCCTCGCCCCCCACGCCCCCTACACGGTCTCCAACGCCAGCTTCGAGCGCATCGGCACCCTCGCCGACGAGCTGGAGTTGCCCATCCACATCCACATCCACGAAACCGTCAGCGAAATCAACGACAGCCAGCGCGACTTCGGCCAGCGTCCGATCGCACGCCTGGAGAGCCTAGGGCTGCTTGGCCCCAATCTGATCGGCGTGCATGCCGTCCACCTCTCCGAGGAAGATATCGATCGCCTCGCCCTGCACCGCTGCGCCATCGCCCACTGCCCGACCTCGAACATGAAACTGGCCAGCGGCGCAGCCCCCGCCAACCAGCTCCTCGAGCGCGGCCTCCCCGTCGGCCTGGGCAGCGACGGTGCGGCCAGCAACAACCGTCTCGATCTGTGGCGTGAAATGCTCCAGGCCAGCCTCCTTGCCAAGCTCGGCACCGGTGACGCATCATCCCTCCCGGCCCATGAAGCCTTGCGCATGGCAACCCTGCACGGCGCCCGCGCCCTTGGCATGGATGAGCACATCGGGTCCCTTCTGCCCGGCAAGGCGGCAGACATCTGTGCCCTGAGCATTGATTCACCAGACAGCCTGCCCCTCTTCGATGCCGCCTCGCACCTGGTGTACGTCCTTGGAAGACACAACGTTTCCGATGTCTGGATCAACGGTCAGCGGCGGTTAAGAGGTGGCGAACTGTTGCAAATATCCAACACTGAACTATTGAGCATCGCCCTCCTATGGCAAAATAAGCTCCGCCAATGAATTGGATATGCTGCCTGAGTTCATAGTGCACTTTGGCAGCCTGGATGAATCTTCCGGTTCTACCCCTTTGCCTTGCGACGAGGAAAACGATGATCAAACAAGCCAAAAAACAACTGCTGATGGCCGCTGCACTTGCCGCTCTCGGCCTGTCCGCCTCCGCCAGCTTCGCCAAAGATGTCGTCGTCGATACGAAAGGCGAAGTGCCTTACGTGATCGACTCCCGCGCTGTTGTGGCCCGCAGCGGTCACGACCTGTGCTGGCGCACCGGCTACTGGACCCCGGCTGCCGCCGCCAACACCATGGCCGGTGAATTCCCCGTCGGCTGCGAATGCGACAAGGACGTCGTTCCCCAAGAGAAGTGTGTGAAGGCTGCCGCCCCCGCCGCTGGCTCCAAGGCTGCCCCGCTGGCTGCCGCTCCGGCTCTCGTTGCCGAGAAGATCAAGCTGGCTGCCGACGCCCTTTTCGAATTCGACAAGGCTGTCCTGCTGCCCGCTGGCAAGGCCAAGCTTGACGATCTGGCTGCCAAGTCCAAGAGCGTGAAGCTCGAAGTCATCCTGGCCGTTGGCCACACCGACCGCATCGGTGGTGATGCCTACAACCAGAAGCTGTCCGAAAAGCGCGCTGCCGCCGTGAAGGACTACCTGGTCGGCAAGGGCGTCGAAGCCAACCGTGTTTACACCGAAGGCAAGGGCGAGAAGCAGCCCGTGACCGGTGACAAGTGCAAGAACCTCGGCAAGGATTCCGGCAAGAACAAGAAGCTGGTTGAATGCCTGCAGCCGGACCGTCGCGTGGAAATCGAAGTGATCGGCACCAAGTAATCGCCGACACCAAGTATCCTGCAAGTCCTCAAAAAGCCCTGCCCAGCAGGGCTTTTTGTTTTTCCGCAGACCGGCCTCTCGCCCTACAATCTCGACCTGACTTCACGAATATCCGAAAACGCCTCACGCCATGAATGCCGATCCCGCCGAACTGCAAAAATTCAGTGACCTCGCCCACCGCTGGTGGGACCCCGAATCCGAGTTCAAGCCCCTGCATCAGATCAACCCCCTGCGCCTCGACTGGATTGACAACACAGTCGGCCTGAGCGGAAAGAAAGTGGTGGACATCGGTTGTGGCGGCGGCATCCTTGCGGAATCCATGGCTGCCCGCGGCGCGGAGGTGACCGGCGTAGACCTCTCCGAGAAGGCCCTCGGCGTTGCCCGCCTGCACCTCTACGAGAGCGGCCAGACCGTCAGCTATCGGCACATTTCAGCAGAAGACATCGCCCAGGAATCGCCCGCAAGCTTCGACGTTGTGACCTGCATGGAGATGCTCGAGCATGTGCCCGATCCGGCCAGCACCATCAGGGCATGCGCGACCCTGGTCAAACCAGGGGGCAAGGTCTTCTTCTCCACCCTGAACCGCAACCTGAAAGCCTACCTTCTGGCTGTTGTCGGGGCGGAATACATACTTAACCTGCTCCCCAAGGGCACCCACGAGTACGCCAAGTTCATCAAACCGTCCGAACTGTCTCGCTACGTCCGGGAAGCCGGACTGAACGTCGAAGAACTGCTCGGCATGGGCTACAACCCATTGACCAAGATCTATGCTCTCGGTCGCGACACCGACGTGAACTACCTGATGTGCACGTCACGGAATGCCTGAAGCTGTCTTTTTCGACCTGGACGGCACACTCGCCGACACCGCTCCCGACCTTGCGGGCGCCCTCAACCGCCTGAAGGCAGAACAAGGACTGGTACCCAGCCCGCTGGCCCAGCTGCGCCCCCAGGTATCAAACGGCGTGCGCGGGATGCTCGGAGTCGGGTTCGGCATCACGCCTGACGCCCCTCCCTACCCCGCACTTGCCGAACGTTTCCTGCATCTCTACGCCACCGCCCTCTGCGTCGAGACAAGACTTTTCGCCGGCATGGACGAGCTACTCTCGCATCTTGACGATGCTGGGATAGCCTGGGGCATCGTCACCAACAAGGCCGAGCGCTTCGCCCGCCCCCTGATCGACGCCCTCGGCCTCACTGCCCGCTGCGCCTGCATTGTCGGTGGCGACACTGCCGCACGCCCCAAGCCCTTTCCCGACCCCCTTCTCCACGCCTGTATCTCGACGGGCATGCTCCCTGCCGACTGTTTCTATGTCGGGGACGACATCCGCGACATCCAGGCCGGCAAGGCGGCCGGCATGCGCACCGTCGCCGCCGCCTACGGCTACCTTGGAAGCTCGCCCCCCATCCCCACGTGGGACGCCGACGCCATCATTGCGCACCCGCTCGACCTACTCTCCCTGCTGGGAAAACACTGAGGGCGTGCTATCATCTTCATGTGATCAGGTAAAAACCTGAGCGCGGCAGTAAACACAAGGGGCCGACTTGGCTTCGACGTGGGTTGCAAAGCAGATCAGGGCATACCGAGGACCAGTTACCTCGTAAATCCACTGGAAATCTACAAACGCCAACGACGAGCGTTTCGCTCTGGCCGCTTAAGGCCTAAGCCACTGCACTGACAGGTCTCCTGGGTCAGATGGGGTCAAACCCGCCGCAGTGTCATTTACAGGGACTAGCAATGGATTCGGGTTACTTGGTCCGGCGCGAAACTCAAGGTGACTCGCTTGTGGTCGGCCTGCCGATTGGCTAAACCACGGGTTAAACCCAAATAGGTCGGCTAAGTATGTAGAACTGACTGTAGAGGACTTGCGGACGGGGGTTCGATTCCCCCCGGCTCCACCAATTCAACGCCAAGTGATTGATTTCACTTGGCGTTTTTCATTGCGGCTTGGCGTGCACCACTCAGGTGTGCCACTTCGGTGTGCCACCTGCGGAGTCCGACATGCCGATCCGCATTGCCAGCCACCTCTACCGAAACCGTCACGGCGGTTTTTACTTCCGCCTGCGCCTACCTCCCGACCTCCGCCAGTACGCCGGCCGTCACGAGGTCAGGCTCTCCCTGTTCACCGAAGCGCGCGAAGCCGCGATAATCGCCGCCCTCCCCCTCATTGAACACCGCCATGCCTTGCTGGCGGATCTAAGACGCATGCAGGACGAAGAGAAGCCCGTACCGGAGGACTATTTCAGCAAGTGGAGAGATGAGTATTACCGCGCTCATGCACTAAATATCAAGCTCATGCTGGCAAGGAGAGAGATCGCCGAGAAGGACGCCATCATCGCCGGCATGGTCACGCGGGAGAAGGCCAAGCAGGTCGGCAAAATCATGCATGAGAAGGGCCAGCTTGCTGGCAAGCGAGAGTTGGAAGACAAGCTCGTGTTCCCCTGGCCGCCGGAACGGACGCCGCTCTTCTCCCAACTCCTGGAAGCCTACCTCCGCCACTTCGGCCACCGGGCGGTAGGGGGTCGCAAGAAGCCACTGACGCCAAAGAGCCTAGCCTCCTATCAGGCGGACATCGGATTTTTCGTCACGGTGATGACCGACCTCCACATCGGTGCCATCGACAGAGACATCACCGGACAGTATTTCGACATCCTGCGCAAGCTCCCTGCCAACCTCAACAAGGTCGCGAGATACCGGAACAAGTCCATAGGAGAGATCCTGGCGCTGGGCGACCCCCCCCCAGTCCGAAGACAACGCCTCGAAGAAGATGGAACGCACGTCGTCCATGTTCGCGTGGGCACTGAAGGAGAAGCGAAAGAAGTGGGGCATTGACGCCAACCCCTTCACCGGCTTTGGTCAAGCGGAGAAGGAAAGCTCCTCGCGCCGCCCCTTCACGCCGGATGAGCTGCGCATGCTCCTCAGTCACAAGGACTACCAAAAACGCCACTTCAGGAGCCGGCACGCCTTCTGGCTGATCCCGCTGGGCGCCTTCACTGGGGCACGCCTGGGAGAGCTGTGCCAGCTCGACCTAAAGGACTTCGTGGAGGTTGAAGGCATCCCTTGCCTCGACATCAATGACACCGAAGCAACCGAAGAACAGGTTGTTGATGGCCGGCGCAAGCACGTGAAGAACGCGAACGCGAAACGCCTTGTGCCAATACACCCGGAGCTCATTCGCATGGGGCTGCTGGAGTACGTTGCCGAGCTGCGCGCCGCTGGACAAAGCCCCCACCTCTTCCCTGGCCTGAGTCGGAAGCACCGAGACGGCCCCGCGCACCCCGCATCAAAATGGTTCGCAGACTTTCGCCATGCGGCAGGCCTGACCGAGAAGCAGGCAACCGTGTTTCACTCCCTCCGACATTTGTTCATCACGACCATCCTCGACGCAGGCACTGCACCGCACATGCTCGCGCCAATCGTCGGCCACGAAGCAAAATTGGTCACTGACAAAGTCTACTGGAACACGCGGGACGCCACGAAGCGCCTACCGACCGTAGAGGCCTTCACGCTGCCCGACGACATCATCTCGATGTTCCCCCGGTACAACGCAGTGACCTTCACGAAGCAGCGCGGGACGAGGCCGAGCGAACGGACTTGAATCCACACCGACAGAGCCGCCTCTTGGTCTTGCCACTTGAACCTCCTTGATACTGTATTAATATACAGCACCAAGGAGGTTCACCCATGCCGCGCTTTTGCTGCCCCCACTGCCACACCCCTAGTCCCGTCGAAGGTTTTGACCGGGCCTTCGCCACCGATGCGTCCTACTTGGTCTGCCCGGAGTGCGACTACACGTTCCTGTCCCCGCTCGTTGCTCGACAGGCTGGACCATCAACACCAGACCCCAACCAGCACGCGGAGGATCGCCAACCGTGTTTGCAGTCGTCCTGATGCGCCGGGATGGCGTGCGCCTGGCAAAGGATGAGATCGAACGCCAGTCCCGCCACTATGGCGAATTCACAATGGACAGCATGCAGGGAGCCCGCCGCCTGCGCCTAAAGAACACCTGGACCGGCGTGATCAGCGCCGTAGAGTTGTTTGACCCGATCCTGGTGGCGACTCATGGCAGCACCCAGCGCTGGCGCGGATACGAGCGCTCGGGCGATGCTGCCCATCTCCAAGAGTGGCTTGTTCGCATCGCAGAGTAGGACGTCACCGCATGCACCTTGAAATCGCCGGCATCTGACGCCATATTGATCTAGTTCGCTCTCACGCCGCGAACAGAGCACAAAGGTAGTGGTTTGTCGCCTCCTTCTCACGAAGGAGCGCGAATGCAACATCCTGTAGTAACTGTTTTCAACGTCTTGTGGCACGTCGCCCAGGGCATCAACGAAACCAGCGAGGCCCTCCACCACTTCCAGACTCATGATTACGCCAATGCACTGCTACATGCCATGCGCGCAGTGGGGCACCTCTACAAAGTCATGGCGCAACGAGAATCTCTCAGAGCAATAGGAGCAACGCTTGCCAGCTACATAAAGCGAGTCAGACACCAAGCTGCACCCCGAATCAAGAATTTTCGGAGCCAAGAGTCAGATGCCGATGACCGCTAAAGCAAGTCAGCTGTAAAACCTTTTTACTCTGAGGAGGCGATGGCCTCCTTGAACTGCTCGGTGACATAGCGACCAACCGAACAGGAGTGCGTGGATTCCACAACCCACATGCAACGCAAAATCGACTATCACAAATCGACGTCCAAGCCTGCTTTGATTGACAGGCTCGCCCTGCTAATCGGGACCAGCGCGTCCGATTCGGATAGCCATCAACACGACTTCGCCATCTCATACCTCGACTATGCGATAGACCGTCTTTTGGGTTGCGTAACAGAGTCGGATGTTATGACGTATAACATCAAGCATGGCGATGATGATTTAGAGTCTGCGTGTGACCTGCCGATACGCAGAGAGGACGGCGACACTCTGCACATCACACTCCGGCCGCTGGCATGTCGTCGTCAAAGGCCGCGAGCGCCGCCGTGCCACTACCACTAGGTCTGAAGGCTTGATCCGCTGTCGCTCTATCAGCCCCACGCCTGCGCCGCAGACATCGCCTCGCAGGGGCTCTTCACGATTCTATGCACGGTCTGACGCGACAGGCCCAAGCACTTCGCGATGTCCGATACCTTGCTACCCTCACCGTTCATCCTGATCACCTCCGTCACCTGCTCCACACTATAGGTCGGCTTCCGCCCTCTGTAGCTTTCCGGGGTCTTCTCCCTCGCTAGCGCGATACCCGCGCGTTGCGCTTCCTTTGTGGCCTCCGCCTGCGCCTGCGACAACGCAGCCATGAAACCGATAAGCGCATCGCGAACAGCCTTCTGCATCGGATCTTCGGTCGCGCCATCAAAAGTCATGCCGTTGATGATGGTCCTCACGACGACGCCACGCCGCATGAACTCTCGCAGGCTGTCAGACACATCCTCGTAGTTCCGGCCAAGCCGATCGACCCACCGGACTACGAGCGTATCGCCGCGCCGCAGGATGTCGAAGAGCCGGCGACCTTGTGCCCGGTCAGCCAAGCGCGTTGTCACCCCCGACACGCCCTCATCAAACAGCACTTCGTCGAACTGGTAGCCGGCCGCCTCCGCCTGGATGCGCTGGTGCTCTATGGTTTGCTCCGTCGTGCTGACGCGGCCGTATAGCACTGTTCTGGTCTTCATGATGTTCTTCCCGTCCGTATGGATCATGCTCGTTGAGATGTCGTCCGAAAGCTATATCCACACCCTAGCGGACAAGCTCCAAGCAACTTTCCAAATGTCCGCTAGGGCATGCCCTAGCGGACTCGGCTGCATAGTAGCGGACAAGACCTCAATGATCAACTATATGTGCAAATATTGTGTTTTTGCACAGAACGTGATATTGTCTCGTCATCAAAACTACGCAACAACCGCGATACCAATGAGCACCGACAAAAGAACCCGCACCGCTACGGTCAGCGGAACCGGCCGCACCTCGTTCGCCTTCGACGCAGCAACTTGGGCAGCTATCGACAATGTGGCATCGGCCGCCGGGCAAAGCTGGTCCGAGTGGGCACGCCGCGCTATCGAGCAACGACCGGCCACTAGCAAGGCAGCATCGATCCGCGCCGCCCTCGCGGACGCTCTTCTCGCAAAGCAAGCCCAGCTCCTGATGGAAAACATGGAGCCCGGCACCCAGGTAGCGGAGAGGTACCACCCAGTCATCGGCAACGGCTATCACCGCCTCGATGACGCCACACTCGCGACCGAGCTGGATGGCGCGGTAATCGAGCTCAAGGACGACTCCTTCGAGGGCTTCACGCTGATCGTCGGCCACCGGGCCAAGAGCGTGGGAGGCGAGCCGTTCATCGCCATTGAGAACCGCCTTAGGGGCGGGCTGCACCTGTTCATCGCACCGGAGGTCGAACAATGAAGACCGACACCATCGTCATTCCGACCGCCGAAGTGGCTTACATCTTGAGGCTCAAGCTCGGCCCGATCCGCGCATGGGCCGATTTCCTCGCCGACAACATCCGCGAGCGCCAGAACGTCAACGGCGAGCGCCTCTTGCCGTGCTGTCGAAAGTCCGATGGGAAAACCATGCGGCCGATGTACTCCATCGAGGACGTGAAGAGGTTCATCGCCCATGTGCTCGCGAGCGTTCCCGGCGCAGGTCCGCAGAAGGTTCAACCGACCACGCTCACCATTGACCGGCGCCGGCCCTGACGTATCAACCGCTTCGCTCAGGACGGCTCCCCAAAGGCACGCGCCGTGCTGCGCTCCGCCTGCTTGAGTAGAACAGTCACAAGCAACTGATCGGCCCGGGAAACAAGCACTACCGCCAGTAGGCGCAGACCTAGCAGCGGCAAGCAAAGCTCAGCATGGATTACAGTCAGGCAGCCGTTAAGGTCGTGATCGACCTCGTCCGGTTTCGCATCGAAACCCCGGATGGACTCATCGAGCGGACCGAACATGATGTTCGAGCCCGCGACCTCGACGCACGCATCCGCCGGCTCAAGGAAAGATACGGCGCGACGAGCCCCCCTGTGCCCATCGGCCTGGAGATCGCGATGGATGTCACCGTTCCCAACGATGACCTCAATGCCCTGGCCGAGATCACGGCCGACCTGTGGCGGTTGAACGTCGCGAACATCAGCCCGAACCAGAGGATCTACCGCAGCCGCCACGATGGCAGGCCCACTACACCGCCGACTGATCGGACGAAGCTCGCGACGAAGCTCCGAGCCGGGTATCAGCTCGCTGAGGGTAATCAAAACGACCCGATCTACCGGCACGCATATCTCAAGCTGGCCGACGACGCTGGACGCATCAACCTGCGCCCGTGCGCCCGGCTGGAGTTCCGTTTGCAGGGTGACACCTGCCCGTTCGACACCCTGGATGGACTGCGCAATTTCGACTGGCGCGAGCTGCGGCACTGGTTCCGATTTCGCGAGCTGCGCGACGACCTCGGCAAGCTGGAGACAGTCATCGCCAACAACTCCGACCACATCGGCAAGCGCCAGCCCCGTGCCCGTGTCTCGCAGTCGGAAATGCGCGCGAAGGGCGTCCGGGAATTCTCCCGCTTGACTGTCAGCAACCAGACGTTGAACCGCAAAGCAGACGCTTCACTGGCGTCCCTGGAGCGGAGTTGGAAGAGGCTGCGCGCTGCCGTCGAGATGAACGATTTGCCCGGATATCTCGAACAATATTCCCCGGGAAGCCGTGCCAGTACTGGGATTCGCAGTATAACTACAGTGCCTAACCTTGATAGCCTAGCAAACCAACCTAGCCTTCCTACGCAAGCGAGCGTAGCGAGTGCAGCTAGGCTATATAGCACTCCTAACAGGGTGATGCAAAACTATTTAGTGCCGTCATAAACGTTGTTTTCGGGGGGCTCGTCACCCCCACCGCCCCGAAAAAAATCGCACACAGGCCGTTCTGAGAGGTCGTCATATTTTTTTGGGTCCGGATTTTTACTTTTGCATCACCCTGCTAGCCAATCAATCGAAGCAAGTCTCCCTAGCCAAGCAACGGATGTGGCCATGCGCCCGCTCCCGGCTTCGCCGTCACCGACCGCCCCGGCCATCCCCGTGATGAGCACGACACACGACAACGTGATCAAAAGCGTGCCGACCGAGCCCCGTAGGGGCGACGGGTGGCAGCACCCCGACCCGTGGCCGTTGGGTTTTGTATAGCTCGTGTATTGGCCCCCTTGCTTCACGCTGCGAAACGAGAGGATGCCCGGAATGAGCCCCCGCCAGAAGATCGAAGTCCTAGAGAAATCCGAAGAGGCTCATGGGACACCATTCATCAACTGGCACCATTTTGGGCTCAACTCTTATACATCCGGCACTTTCCCAAAAATCGGCGCAAACATCACTGCTCCCCAAATCCAAAACTCCATGCCAGGCGGCCCAGAAGGCCCAGCACGCGATCTTCTGGGCCAAGAGAGCCCACCCCACCTGTCGGCTCTCTGAAGCGCCCATACACCGCACGCTGGAGGATTGATCGAGACTCCAGCCCGTTTCCAAGCCCCTTCCATGAGAATGCTGATCTACTCATGTGAGCAGGCGCCGCCCACTCTACGCAGCACCGTCAAGCCGCAGGGATGAAAATGAAAATCAACGCGGTTAGAATTTATATTCCATCGTTGTTATCCATCCACGCACAAGGGCTTCTGCATGAGAGTACTGGGAATATTGGGATTGGTTGTTGGTGCCATCTGGGCAATTGCAGCGTTCAGCATCGACACCTCGGTATCAACAGCATTTGGCCGAGTCAACAACATTGGTTTGATGAACGAAAAGCAAAATCACCTGATGATGTCCCTCGGGCTCGTAGTCGTAAGCGTACTGCTCACTCTTTTCGGAAAGAGGTCTGCACTGTAGTGGTCTAATTTCCTCGGACACCTCGATAGGTGGATCATCCACCCGTAGAGGAGAACTTGATGAAACAGAAACGCCGGGCGTTCGATGCGAGCTTCAAGCTGCAAGTCGTCCAGATGATCAGGGACCAAGGCCTGAGCGTCGGCCAAGTATGCCGCGACATG
>Ga0209277_10000229_pt1 | contig 30116 bp, 28 predicted proteins | sample JI81AbrownDNA_FD_187503 | JGI IMG/M metagenome (GOLD analysis project Ga0209277, IMG submission 187503) | Wastewater effluent complex algal communities from Wisconsin, to seasonally profile nutrient transformation and Carbon sequestration -... | ecosystem: Engineered > WWTP > Effluent > Algae... | reverse complement strand
GAGAAAATCTCTGGGCGCAGGACTCTGCTCGGCGGCGTGGCGTAAGGTCACAGCGTCGAGCGCCGCAATTTCCAATTTCTTTTGAGCGATAATTTTTTCGAGTATGTTTATCATAATATTGGCGTAGGGGCGGATCGCGATCCGCCCTTACCGTGAGTATTCAACGAGGGCGTTGAGTTTGGCGAGGGCTGCACCGCTATCGAGTGCGGCAGTGACTTCGACCAGCGCAGATTTGAAATCACCAGTTTCGGCGGCGAGAGCGCCAGCGGCGTTGAGCAGGACGGAGTCGCGGCGGGCGCCTTTGAGGTTGCCGCTGAGAATATCTCTCATCATCCTTGCGGATTCATCGGGCGTGCCGCCGCGCAAGTCCTCCATGGTGGCGAGGGGAAAACCGAATTCGGTGGGATCAAGATCGTAGGTGTTGACCGCGCCATTTTTGAGGTGACTGATACGATTGACGCCCGTGGTGTTGAGTTCATCGGTGCCGCCCGCGCCGTACACAATCATGGCGGCGCGTGAGCCGAGTTCGTTTAGCACGTTTGCCATTGGCTCGGTTAATGTGGGAGAGAAAACGCCTGTGAGTTGAATGTTCGCACCCGCAGGATTGGTGAGCGGACCAAGGATGTTGAAAATGGTACGTTGACCAATTTCCTTGCGCGGACCAATGGCATGTTTCATGGCGGGGTGAAACTTTGCGGCGAACATAAAGCCAATACCGATGTTGTCGATGGCATGGGCAATCTGATCGGCGGTGAGGTCGAGGCTGACACCGAGCGCGGAGAGGACATCCGCAGAACCGCAATGCGATGACGCGGCGCGGTTGCCATGCTTGGCAACTTTGCGTCCCGTGCCCGCGAGGACGAATGCGGCGGCGGTGGAAATGTTGAAGGTGTGAGCGCCGTCACCGCCTGTGCCAACGATGTCGTAAATGCGTTCGCTTGGATTCGCAAGTTTCACCTTGACCGCATTGGCTCGCATGGCGCGCACGGAACCTGTGATCTCAGCGATGGTCTCCCCCTTCATGCGGAGCGACACCAAATACGCACTGACTTGTGCGGGCGTGGCTTGCCCCGTCATGATGACGTTCATCGCTTCTTCCGCCTCTTCGGCTGAGAGGTCAACCCGATTAATGGTCTTGGCGATAAACGGTTTTAGCATGGACGGCTCCGCTGGTGTAGGCGGGGCGATCTTGATATCGAGGAAATTCTTGAGCAGTTGTTTACCGTGCTCGGTCAGAATTGACTCGGGATGGAACTGCACGCCGTAGGTTGGGTGCTGGCGATGTTTGAGCGCCATAATCTCGCCTTCTTCTGTTTGCGCGATGACTTCCAATTCAGCGGGAATCGGTTCGTAGACCACGAGCGAGTGATAGCGCATGGCTTCAAAGGGCGAAGGGATGTCTTTGAAGACACCTTGTCCATTGTGAGTGACGGGCGAAGTTTTGCCGTGCATGAGGCGCGGAGCACGATCCACTTTGCCGCCATAGACTGCGCCGAGGCATTGATGTCCGAGGCAAACGCCGAGCACGGGAATTTTGCCCGTGAAGTGTTTGATGGCTTCGGGGGAAACGCCGCCATCTTTGATGGGTTCGCCTGGGCCTGGGGAGATGACGAGATGGTCAGGCTTGAGAGCAATTAACTCGTTCAATGAAATTTGATCGTTGCGAAAGACGCGAATATCCGCGCCAAGTTCGCCGAGGTATTGGACGAGGTTGTAGGTGAAAGAGTCGTAGTTATCGATAAGGGCTAACATGAGGTTCTCCAGCAAATGCATTCTGACTTCTGCATTTATCACTCTTCATTTCCAAAAATATCCAATTCATCCGCGAATAAATCCAGCGAGTAGGATAAGCCAGTCACATCGCGGACGAGGGTCATCGTCTCTTTGGCTTCGGCTTGCATACGACGGATTCCGTTGGCGAGGACATCGCGCGGGATGGTGGGATGCGCCAAATAGTACGCGCGTTTTTCGCGGATGGGTTCGAGGAAGGCGTTGATGGCTTTGGTAAGTTTTTCCTTGACTTCCACATCGCCGACCTGTCCCTTGCGATAACGTTCTTTGAGGTCATCCACTTCAGCGTAAGAGGGATTGAACGCGTCGTGATAGATGAAAACAGGATTGCCTTCCACAGTGCCGGGGTCAGTGGCGCGCAAACGTTTCGGGTCGGTGTACATGCCTTTGACTTTTTCTTCAACGGTCTTGGCGTCATCTGATAAATAGATGGCATTGTTCAGAGACTTGGACATTTTGTTCTGTCCGTCTGTGCCGACGAGTAAGGCACCATCACCGATAATGGATTCTGGTTCGGGGAAGACTTCTTTGCCGTAGAGGTTATTGAACTTGCGCGCCATTTCGCGGGCAAGTTCCACATGAGATTGGTTGTCACGCCCCACAGGGACAACATTCGCGCGCGGCAATAAAATATCCACGGCTTGCAGAACTGGATAGCCGAGCAAACCGAACGGCATGGAGTCGATGTTGGCGTCGCGTGCCATGTCTTTGAGAGTGGGCATGCGTTCGAGGCGCGGAACGGTGACCAGCATTTCAAAGAGCAAATTCATTTCATACGTTTCTGGAATTGCAGATTGGACAAAGATGGTGCTGACATTCGGGTCAATACCCACGGCGAGATAATCCAAAACGATCTCGCGGATGTAGGTAGGAATCTCCTTGATGTACTGCGGCTCCGGTTTGGTGGTCATCGTGTGCAGGTCAGCGATGATGAAAAACGAATCATACTGATGTTGCAGACGCACACGATTGCGCAGCGAGCCGACATAATGTCCGAGGTGCAGGCGTCCTGTGGGGCGGTCACCGGTGAGTAATCTTGGTTTCGTGGTCATAAGTAATTTCCTTTCTAAGGATGAAGGATGAATTACCCAGCACTTGCGTACTGGGCAAGTGTGAAGGATGAAAAAAGTTCAAAAGAAGAAAGAGGAAAGAATGTGGAATGGTTTTATTCATCCCTCATCCTTTATCCTTCATCCTTGATTTTCCGCTGCGTCTATCGCTCTCAACATCGCAGATGCCTTGTTCACCGTTTCTTGAAACTCAGTAGACGGGTCTGAGTCTGCGACGATGCCTGCGCCTGCTTGCACGCTGACGGTGTTGCCGCGCCCGACCATGGTGCGGATGGCGAGGCAGGTGTCCATTGCGCCATCGAAGCCGAAGTAGCCGATCATGCCTGCGTAGGCGTTGCGTGCGTCGGATTCTAATTCAGCAATAATTTCCATCGCGCGGACTTTCGGCGCTCCGCTGACGGTCCCTGCAGGGAAGGCGGCTCTCACTAAATCGAAGGCGGTCAGTTCGGGTCGCAGAGTCCCTTCAACGTGGGAGACGATATGCATGACGTGTGAATATTTTTCAACGGTGAAGAAATCAGAAACTTTGATCGTGCCATATTCGCAGACGCGTCCGAGGTCGTTGCGGCCGAGGTCAACCAACATCACATGCTCCGCGCGTTCCTTTGGATCGGCGAGCAGGTCTTTGGCAAGCGATGCGTCAGCGTTGGCGTCTGCTCCTCGGGGGCGCGTCCCGGCAATCGGGCGGAGTGAAGCGGTTCTCCCTTCCAAACGGACAAACATTTCGGGCGACGATCCAACAATGTAAAGCGGTTCATTGTCCACGATTCCAAAATCAAAAAAGAACATGTACGGCGATGGATTCAATCGGCGCACGGCGCGATAGACATCAAAAGGTTCCACGTTGGTCTCGCGGCTGAAACGCTGCGAAAGCACCACTTGAAAAATATCGCCCGCAACGATGTGCTCTTTGGCGGCAAGCACCATCTCTTCAAATTTTTCACGCGTGAGATTCGATTTTATTTCAGAAGGCTTCACTTCAATTTTTTGCGCGGCAGGCAAAGGCTGTTGAATGCGCTCGGCGATGGCGTCCAATTTTTGATTGGCGGCTTCGGCGTTGCCATCCAAAACATTTGCAATGAGGAAGATGGTGCGGCGGGCGTGATCGAATGCGACGATGGTATCGGCGAGCAAATAAATTCCATCGGGGATTTGAGCGCGGTTCATTTTCACGCTGAGAGTTGGTTCAAAATAACGAACAGATTCGTACCCGAGGTAGCCCACCAACCCACCCGTGAAGCGCGGCGCGTTCGGCAAGTGGACGGCGGGAAAGCGGCTCATTTCATTTTGCAAAAATATTGTCGGGTCGGCGTTATCGAGTTGGACGGTGCGGGTCTCGCCATTTTCTTTGACCTCGACCTTTCCATCGCGCAGAATATATTCGGCTCTGGGTTGGACACCGATAAACGAATAGCGCGCAATGCGTTCGCCGCCTTCGACAGATTCCAATAAAAACGATGCGCCGTCGCCGCGCAGTTTGAGATACAAACTGACGGGGGTTTCAAGGTCGGCAGAGACCTCGCGGATGATGGTTTGGACTTGGGTGGCTTCCAGTAACATGGGTGGTTCTCCTTGCAAATGATGAATGATGAATGACGATAGACCACGGACAATGGACGATTTGATGGTCAATGGTCTGTTGTCTATGGTCTGCCCTTAAAGCAGAATCCTCTCCGTCCATAAGGGACGAGAGAGGACTCCCGTGGTGCCACCCAGGCTTAAAGCTGTTCACCATATTAACAAAAAATCCCTGTCGTGATGCAACAGGGGATGGGAGCCAGCTTCACTTTGTAGTCAGCTAGTGGAATAGTCGTTTGGTCGGCTAATCACTAAGTAACTCTGCGGGGTAACGGGTGCAGTTCCCGTCTCTGGTACTCAATACTAGTATCGAATATCTAGTATCTTTCTCTTCACAACTCGGAGGGCCATTCGACTTCTGCGCTTTTGCCTCGCTTTCAGAACTTCTGCTTGGCTCTCTGGTAATCGCTTTGAAGTGTACTCGTCCTCGTCAGCGTTTTATGTATGGTATTGGGCGGTATTCTATGACGGAGGGAGAAAAGAGTCAAGGGGAAAGATGTTATTTAGGTATCCCCTGAAATTCCTCTCCATTATTAATTGTCCAAGCACAATTTTGCATATGGTCAAACAAATAATTTCGAACAAAATTATCCAGTTCTGAAAAAGTAACTATTTCAAGATGAGAGATTGAATAGGTTATTCCTTCTATTCCACCTGTCCACCATTCTTTTCCCAAGAAATAAGATGCTCGTTTTATCAACTCAGGACTTCCCTGTCTAATACCCTGATTATCATACTTCGCCTGCCAAAGTGTATTATCTGGAACTACCAAAACAGGAAAAATTAGTGAATAGTATGTATGACGAGTAACTTTCAAATGCTGTGCCTCTGACACAAAATCATATGCCGAGTTAATAGATTGACTAATTTTGTCAAACACACCGCTATCTGTAGAGGTGATCGATTTGTCTTGTTGCTTTCTCCCAACTTGATCGGCGGATTTAGCAACATATTCGTGTGGGGGATAAACTGTATTTGAAGCCTTCAGACGAACCACGCGAGAAAATTCCCTCTGTATTGGAATTACTACACCTGAATTTTCAGGTAATTTTTCTGGATCAAAAGTACAAATAATCTCGTTATAACTTTCACTTCTTTTTCTCTCTAAACAATGCAATATTAAAGGGAAATTACTACGTAGGTTCTTGCATTCTATGCTTAGGCGAAGACGCATAGAGTTTTTACTAAATAAAGCACGAATATCAAATTCTCGGCTTTTGTCAGTGACTGGGTCATCGTACACGCCACCATGCTCACAATTAAATCCAAGCTCCAAGAACTTATTCAGCACTTGAATTTCAAAACTAAAATCCGAATAGCCATTCAGATATTCTTCTAAATCAGATACGGTAATTGGATTGTCCAGTAAATTAGCCATCACATCACCCTTTTATTTTTTCGTTGAGTATACGACAAAACGGACACATCACATGCATATCGGAATAACTCCTTCCCTCTGTTCGTGGAAGTCCGCTTTGGGCGAGATTCGCTGGAAAGACCTGACAGGTTTGAAATAATTACGGCAGCCAAACAGGGGAATAATCGTCAAAATCGTTGTTTGTCAAATTGAACAAGTCCATTGTTTCTGGGTCAAGAATGTAGATGTCACTGTCCCCATCACGATCTGACACAAAAGCAAGTTTCGTTCCATCCGACGACCAAATTGGATTGCTGTCTTCCGAAGGGTGGTCTGTCAAGTTGACGATATCGCTGCCGTCAGTGCTCGCGATGTATATCTCGCTATTTCCATTTTCAGCAGAAACATAAACTATTTTTTCACCATCATATGACCAAATTACGTCACTTAATCCAAGCACCCATGTCCTGAGCATGATGAGGTTAGTGCCATCAGCGTTCACAACATACAATTCACACAAGTAAACATCGCATGATGTAAAAGCAATTTTCTGGCTATCGGGCGACCATACTGGTCCCATGTTTTGCCCATTAACAAGAGAAACTGAAATATCGGTAGGGTTGGAAAAATCCGCATCCGCAACATAGACATCTATATTTTTACTGTCTCTCAAAAACGCTGAAAAAGCTATCTTTTTCTCATCCGGCGACCAATAAAAATGGGTTGAAGAAGTGATGCTTGAAATACCGTTCAAGTCCACAAGCTTCCCATTCGTTATATCCATAACACAGAGCCAAGCATTTCCGCACCCACTAATTCCGAATTTCGTGCTATCGGAAGACCAAAAAGCAGCCCAACCGCCATTTCGAATATTAAACACTTGATAGTTGTCTAGGTTCAAAGCATGGACCCCTCCACCCACGAAGGTGCCCGCTACTCTACGAGAGGTCATAAAAATAATTTTTTTACCATCCGGAGACCATATAGAATTGCAACAACCGATACCAAACACAGAGTCTGGATGGATTTGATCATACACACCGAGTTCACTGGTGTCCAATACCTTGGCAAGGTTAGAGCCATCAGCGTTCATAATGTAAAGAGTGGCAGACTTTTCTGTAGCAGTGCTAAATGAAACTTTTGAGCCGTCAAGAGTCCAGGCTGGATTAAACTTGGAAGGTATGTCGCCCGCCAACTCAACCAACTTACCTCCGCCAACATTAATCACATAGATATCCTGTTCCCCATCCAGTTCGGATGTAAAAGCAATCTTTCCTGATCCACCTCCAATGGGGGGCGGTGCCAATGTGGGTACCGGTATGGAAGTGGATGCAGATGGTATTGTTGGGGATGGAATAACTGGGTCTGTGGATGTTTCAATAAAAGGAGCGGCGGTCAACACAGGCGCTGAAGAACATGCTGCCAAAAATACAAACAAAATCAGAGCGGAAATTTTCTTCATCCCTTGCATCCTCATGTTCAACTGATTCTTATGGATTGGAAAACTGGAAGGTTATCCAAATACACTTAACGCTCATTTGAGTATACAGCAAATGGTGTGCAATACCCCACCCGATAAGTCTCATATAAGTTTCATCCGCGTGGGAGGTACGGAACGCCATGCAAACATCCCTCAGTTCGTGGAAGTCCGCTTCGGGCGAGGTCATCTGGAAAGACCTGACATGTCTCAATAGAAGCCTGGCGTTCGGGGATTCATGTCCGCACATGAGTGATGGACGGTGAGGTCACGATGAGACATGTCAGGTCTGGGAGTTACACGTCCAAATCCCCAATCCAAACCGCCCAATCAATCGCCTTCGCAAGTGGGCCATCCGCAGTGATAAGGGGCAAGCCCAATTTTTGGGCAAGTACAGCGTAACAAGCGTCATAAGCAGTGAGTTTTTTCTCGATGGCAAGTTTCAAAGCATCTTCGACCAATTCAGTTGTAGATGTCACTGTAAGAGCAAGTTCATTCAGGTCTTTTATATCTGCCAGCGAATCTTCCAGGGGGCGATCAAAGCGGCGAGTGTATTTCAACAGGATATTAGCACATTCGATATAGAACAGATCAGGAACGTGAATTTCCACCTGCGGGTCTTCGGCAAGTTTGGCAAAGAGCCGTTGTACCTTGTCCGAAAATTCTTCTTCCACAAATAACTTAATCCCCACACTGGCGTCGAGCACACAACGCAAAACAACCTCGGTCATCGCTTACGATCCTCACGGAGTAGGTCCAATGACGAAGGAGAGTTCTTAGGAGCCTTGAATCGTCTACGTTGGATAGAATTCAAAACCTTTACCTGCTTCATACGGCGTTCTTCAAGTTCGATGGCTTGAGAAAGCAAAGTAATCACCTGGGCGCTCAAAGAACGATTCTTGGTATTTGCCATAACCTGAATACGTTGGTACAAATCATCGGGCACACTACGAACGTGGAGAGTATTCATAAGATTATCCTTTCTACAAGGATTTTAGCATTACTGGTTGCATAACGCAACCACATGATGGTACGAGATTCCCACCACAGTCACTACGACAAAAAGACAATATCCATCGGGTGGCGCAGGAGGTGCAGGGTGTTCTCTTTTACCTGAACAATTTCACTGAGTTTCACAAAATCCTGGTCACTGACAATAAAGACCGTAGGGTCACCATCTTCAAAGAGTCTATCCAGAGTTAAGCGTTTATCGTTTTCATCGAACTCATAAGGGCTTTTTTCGCGCAGGGCAGCCCAGTACAGTTGCATTTGTTGTGCATACCAGGCTTTGACGATCTTACGGAAAAGATAGGGATGAATCTCCGTCTCATCCGTGATCGTTTTGAGGTCAGCGATTCTTATCCCTTCGGCAACGCTTCTATCGTACACCCACAGGTTGGGAATCTTGCGAGTTCTTTCGGCAGCGCTTTTTTCAAGGGCTTGTCGTTTGGCGGCTCCGTCCGCTTGAGCAAGGCGTACGGCTTGAATCAACTTATCGCGCAGTCGTCCGGCCAGAGTCATGAAGAAATAGGGATATACCAATCCATACCGCAGAAGTTGATAGTTGACACTCTTCTCCAAACGGTTGGAAAGCGCCTCTTTCGTCAACTCGGAACCGTCAGCGTCATCTGCATCCCCAGGAAACACCCAGGCGAGAGGACGTCCATTTTTTTCGATATTGCTGGTGACGATGTAGGCGGGAATGGTATCTGTCTGTTTCTCGTCCAGCCAAACCTCTTGTCCATTTTGTTCAAAACAGGCTTTGGCAACCCAGGTGGTTTTTCCAAATTTGCGCCACTCCGCTTTTTTCACACCTACCAACCACATAAAAGCCTCGGCAGCGACACGCCCAATTTCGTCGGGCTGTTTGTAATGTCCCTTGTCAGGTTTCTTTTCCTTGTCCTTTTCTTTTTCCTTCGATTTCAGATCAAGCGGAGTAGGCAACGGCATGGGCGTGAAGTGCGTCTCCAACGCGTCAATGCCTTCCAAACGCAATTGAACCGCGCCGTTCTCTTTGGTCAACTTTTCTAAAAAGAGGGCATTATCTTCCTTGTCCAGCCCGTCCCACACGGCGGGGTTCGCTGCCTTGAACATCATTGAGTCTCCATCAGGTGAATATCCCACCACATGCAGCGAACCTTTGATCAATAAGTATTTCATTGGGTTTCCTCGGTAAAAAGTTGATTTGCTTAGTTTACCAAACTCCACTTTGCTTGCGCGGAAAAACTTATATCAAAAAGACCTGACAGGTCTAATCACATCACCCTACCCCTTCCCCCGCTTGCGGTGACGATAGGCTTTTGCCAACCCACCCACAGATGTCTCTCGGTAGAGCGAAGGTAACGCCTGCCCCGTCTCACGCATGACTGAGACCACTTCATCGTACGAGATGCGATGTCCGCCGTCGGTGAAGAGCGCATAATCCGCGCTGGCGAGAGCTTGCGCGGCGGCGAAGGCATTGCGCTCGATGCACGGAATTTGCACCAGTCCCGCCACGGGGTCACAGGTCAGGCCGAGGTTGTGTTCCAGTCCCATCTCGGCGGCGTATTCAATTTGGCGCGATGTGCCGCCCAACAGTTGCGCCGCCGCACCCGCTGCCATAGCGCAGGCAACTCCCACTTCTCCCTGGCAACCAACTTCGGCACCGGAAATTGAAGCGTTGTGTTTCGCCAGATTCCCGATCAGTCCCGCAGTCGCAAGCGCGCGCAGAATCGAATCATCCGAACACTTCAACACTTCCTGCAAATAACGCAGCACCGCAGGGACGATGCCGCACGAGCCGCAAGTGGGCGCGGTCACGATCACGCCGCCGCAAGCATTCTCTTCCGAAACCGCCAGCGCGTACGCAGAGACCAAGCCCGCGCGTTGAAGCACCTGCCCCGAAAGAATGGTCTTGCGATAAAACGACCACGACTTGCGCGCCAGCCCCAACCCGCCAGGCAGCACACCTTCCGCGTGCAAGCCGCGTTCGATGGCCGCCTGCATCACATCCCACACGCTGCGCAAGTGATCCCAAATTTGCATACCCTCACGCGCCTCAACATATTCCCACAACGCCTGCCCTGTCAATTTACATTGGTCGAGAATCTCATACATTTTATTCAGGTCATACACTTGCTGCGGAATAGGCAGGCTGCTTTCATCACGCAGCGCGCCGCCGCCCACGCTGTACACTTCCCATCGACCAAGCGCCCTGCCATTCGCATCCACTGCGGTGAAGCGCATTCCATTCGGATGAAAAGGAAGTTCCTTCTCCCTCCAGATCACTTCCAACATGCCTGGCTTAAAAACACTTTTGAGCGCCGCATCGGTCAAATGTCCGCGCCCTGTGGCAGCAAGACTTCCATAAAGTTTTACACGATACGCCGCCGCCGTTGGATACCGCTCGCAAAATATTTCCGCCGCACGGCGCGGCCCCATTGTGTGGCTGCTCGAAGGCCCCACACCGATTCGATAAAGTTCCTGTATTGATTCCATTTGTACTCCTGCGTTGATTTTACGCCAACTAGATTAGCGCAACATCATTTTATGGATGAAGTACTACGCCTCACCCTTAACTGCAAGTTGATTCCGCTTCGGAAAGTTTTAGCCACTCCGAGTCCGAATCAAAAGACCCCTGCATACTGAAGGGGTCTCTAATTTTATTAAACACACCTGAAGAATCAATCTTCGCTATTTCGGTAATCCTCGTCATCCAATATACTGCCATACGGATAGACAGGACGATCTTTGCTATTTCCATGAAAAATTCCAGAGAAGAGCGGGTGAACACATAATTCGTCTTCCTGCCCCAATACCATTTCATGTAAAACCGTGTACTCAAAGTTTCCTTTGATATACACATCTTTTTCCTTGCCGGGTATCACCCTGCCAATCGCGCCGATCTCCAGCAGCATTCTCTGAAATTCAAACAAACTATCGCTGCCAAAAACAGCCTTCCCATGACGGGTAAAAACACGATGCAGATCGCTCATCGTAAATTTATGTCCAAGCTCAGGCAGGCAGCGCTTGCAGGTATCTTCCGCCGTGGGGTATGTAGGTTTGAAGGCCACAAAGATCTCACCCACCATGAACTCCTCCACTTGTCTGATGCCGTTAATGATCCTCTCCTGGTCAATGGGAAACGGAGGTGATTTCCTATTCATATCAGGATTCTTGAAGATCGAATTAAGTAGCATCAAAAAGTGCCTTGGTAAAAGCTGGGTATGTCTGAGGATATAAGACATGGTCTCCTCTTGAAACCCTGCCTGATTGATTATTTTTTCAGGGAGTACTGCCTGAAAAAGTGTCAGTGCATCCGCTCTCTTCGTAAGGTCAAGAGGGAAAATGGCTTTCAGAAAATCCTGGTAGTACAAAGCGAGGTAAAACATTAATCGCTGTGCGCCAAGTAAAACCATTTCAGATGCCGTCCACTGGAGTTTCAGGGCACGCCGAAAATCCTTGTTCGGATTGGAGGATATTTTTATAAACCGATGGTAAATCTCCGCTGGAAGGCAAAACCGCACATCGACAATATCCCGCGGCTTATTCATAGACCCCACCAGCTTAAGCAATCCCTGAAGAGATCGATCAACAGAATCGATATCGAGCTGAAAGTCATCCAACGAATCCATCAGAATCACAAATGTCTTCTTGGAACGTTCAAAGGCATTTAGAACAAGCACCTTTACATAATCAAAATTAATCCGGCCCAGTCCTCGTAAAATTTCAGAAACACCACCTTTGGGGTTTTCATCCATTAGCTCATCAAGCATGATGGACAGGCTCCAAAGAACGCCATCAACATCGTCGCTATCACGCACGTTCAGTTTTTCAAGATACGTATTGACCACGAACAGATCATCTTCCGTCAACAATGAATGTTTTCTGATCTCCGCAAATACGCTGATCCACAAGACGATCTCCCAAAGTTCAGATACCATTTCCGGAAAGACAGCGTCTTTCGTCATTCTTTGGATGACTCTGGTCATATTTCCAAGTACACGTGCAGTTCTAATCTCGGTATAAAAGTCATATTGCTTGTCGAAAAACACACTTCTCAAATAATATGTTTTCCCCGATCCTCTACGCCCAATAATAATGGATGGCCGATTACGCAGGTTCTTGTACGTCCAGTTATGCTGCTCAAACAAAAGTTTCAACGCATTGAGATCATTCGAATCAATATCTATCGAATCGATCGGGCCAAACGGTTCATCCTTGGTAATGTAGGGGCGGACTGTATTTAACAAGTGAAATATCCTCTATTGCTTTTTGCTTTCACAACGAAATTATACAACAACCAAATATGCATTTAGATCATTACAAAAGGAGCAGTTGATACTGCCTTACTATTGGAAAAAACTCTTCCCTTTGTATCAGTTTAAATATGAAGCAAAGCGGTCTTTCAAGTTTAGAAACGGTTTTTCCAACAAATAATAGCTTAATGAGGCCACTGCCACTGTCCCAACAAATGACCCGATTAAGATTACAGGGCGGGCTGCCGCATCTAAAACACCATGTTCACGAATGAGACCTGTAATCCATATCAATGGGAAGTGATAAATATATAACCCATACGAGATCTTTCCTAAATACTGTAAAGGCGGCCAATCAAGAAAACGAACAAACATTTTTTCCTTTACTACGCAATAAATAATAACCACAAACCAATAGTTCAGGAGGGTGTAAGCCCAAATATACTGGTAGGCATCAGGTAATGTAACCTGATACCCTAAAGTCAGGAAAGGCTCAAAAGAACCATTTGCTGCAAACTGAGTGACAAAGCCAATTAAGGGAACCGCAAGAGTTAGATACAGCAATTGTTTTCGAGCATTGGGTATAGAGAATCGGGAAATGTACGCGCCAAATGCAAATGCATCTATATGGCTAAAAGGAAGGGTATATATGGGAAGCCAAACATTATTACGAAATGAATCTATCACGCCGGCTTGATAAATAAAAAATATTACAAGCCGAAAGACTGGCCCTGCGATGATCCCAGCCACAAACAGCTTTTTCAGATGCTTTTCATTAACCAAAAGAATAAGCAACGGCCAGATAATATAAAATTGTTCCTCCACTGAAAGCGACCAGAGATGGTCAAGCAGACGGGAAGAATTAAAACTATAGCTCGCAGAGTAAAAATTATATATGTACAGAATTGCATACCAAATCTGGTCTATCACGGCCCTCATCACTCTGGGCTTATATGAAACTGATAGAAACCACGTCGCTGCAGCAAAGATCAAAAATAGGTAAAAATAATATAAGGGGAAAATCCTGAAAAAACGCCTGATATAAAACTTCTTGAAATACTCTCGGGCAGTCAGTTTCTCCTTCATCCTCAAGAGGATACCGGTAATCAGAAAACCGGAAAACACAAAGAACATCTGCACACCCATCCAGCCAAAATCAATAGTGCCGGTATGAAAGCCAAATATCAGAAGAAAAGCGATTGCACGTAATCCATCAAGGCCGGGAATCATAAAAAAATATCATCGCCCTCTCATAAAGTTATAAGTAGAAAAATAAAGCATATCATGCGGCGCCCAAATCAGAACTTGCAACGGAGTCTACGCTTCTATTTGAATAGGACACATATCGATCCTTCATTTTCAGAAAAGGTTTTTCCAAAGCATAATAGCTCAATGACGCAACTGCCACCGTGACAGCAAAAACTATGATCAATATAATTAGAGATACCACTTCCATTGAGACAAAACGACCTTGAAGTTGACTTACGAACAAGTTTACAGGGAAAAAATGGACAATAGGAAAATGATAAATATATAAGCCATATGATATCTTTCCCAGATATTGCAAAGGAGGCAAATCAAGGAATCGAATAAACATCTTCTCGTAGACTACACAATATAAAAGAACCACAAATAAATAATTCAGCAAGGTATAAGCCCAGATATATTGATACGCATCGGGCATTGAATCTTGATAGCCCAGAGTCAAGAATGGTTCAAAATTACCGTTTGCCATAAATTGAGTAACGAAACCAATCAGAGGAACCGCAAAAGATAAATATATTAATTGTTTACGTGCATTAGGAATTGCAAATCGGGTGATGTACGCTCCAAGGGCAAAAGCATCCACATGGCTGAACGGAAGGGAATAAATGGGAAGTGCACGAAATGCTTCAATACAACCTGATTGATAGATTAAAAATATAAGAAAGCGAAAGACCGGCCCCGCAATAATCCCTGCCAAAAATAATTTCTTCAGGTGCTTTTCATTTACAAAAAATATCAGCAAAGGCCAGACAATGTAGAACTGCTCCTCTACAGACAGGGACCAGAGATGGTCAAGAAAAGGGGAAGAATTAAATTCTTTCAGTGTGGAATAAAAATTATATACATACAGAACCGCATACCGAATTTGATCTACAACTATATGCATCATCTTCGGCTTGAATGATATGGAAATCAACCATGTTGACAGAAAAAATATCAGCAACAGATAAAAATAGTAAAGGGGGAATATTCTAAAAAAACGCCTGCCGTAGAACTTAAAAAAATACTCCCAGGTGGGCAGATTCTCCTTCATTCGTAACAGAATTCCTGTAATCAAATAACCAGAAATCACAAAGAACATTTGCACCCCTAGCCAGCCAAATGGGAGATGGTCTGTGTGAAACCCAAAAATCATTAGAAATGCAATTGCTCTTAATCCATCAAGCCCAGGGATCATAAATAATTATTAGTATCCTTCTTTGGTTTTAGGCCGTCGGACTCGAATCTTTTAAAACTGGTTCATGGAAGTCCATCGAACCCGCGATAAGCATCAATTAATGCTTAATTAATAAGCTACTATGATAGGTAGAAAAAAATTAATAATGAAGCGAGCTTAAATTATCCAGCTTGTCCGTGCTGTGTGTCGCATTGATGCGACGGATGGTGCCTGTAAGGCCGCGTACTACGAGGCTTTCTGTTGTGATGTGATCGCCATGATAGCGTACACCTTTTAATAGTTCGCCATCAGTAATGCCAGTTGTCGCAAAGAATACATCTTCTGACGAAACTAGATCGTTCATGGTCAACACTTTATCAAAATCGTAGCCTGCTTCACGCCCACGGCGCAATTCGTCTTCGTCACGTGCAAAGAGTTTACCTTGAATTTCTCCACCCATCGCGCGTAGGGCACAGGCAGTTAATACACCTTCTGGGGTGCCGCCAATACCGAGCAAAACATCCACGCCAGAGTCAGGCCATGAGGTCATTAACGCGGCAGCTACATCACCATCAGGGATTTGACGTATGCGCGCTCCACATGAACGTATTTCTGCCACCATATCATCATGACGCGGACGATCAAGGATGATGGTAGTCAAGTCTTCAATATTTTTCCCCTTGGCTTTTGCAATCGCTTTAAGATTTTCAGTAATGGATTTTTCAATATCAATGACACCCTTTGCTTCGGGGCCAACTGCCAATTTGTTCATATACAAAAATGGACCAGGATCGAACATTGTTCCACGCGGGGCAAGAGCCACCATGGCAAGTGAGTTTGAGCGGCCAAATGCCAAGGGGCGAGTCCCGTCAATAGGATCAACGGCCACATCCACGTTAGGGGAAGAACCGTTGCCCACCTTCTCACCATTGAACAACATCGGGGCCTTATCCTTCTCCCCTTCCCCAATAACGATGATACCGTTCATATCCACTGTACTGAGGACAAGACGCATCGCATTAACTGCGGCTTGATCAGCCGCTTCTTTATCACCTCGTCCCATAAAGCGACCTGCCAACATCGCAGCCGCCTCAGTGACACGAGCAAGCTCTAACGCAAGATTTCGAGTAGGTGTTGCACCAAGCACTTCCATGTTGCCTCCAAAATTTATAGTATGAACCAAACGAGGAAGTAATAACCGATTACAGCACCCCAAAGCCATGAATCGATACGGTCAAAAAAACCACCATGCCCTGGGATAATGTCGCTTGAATCTTTTATACCAGACTGGCGTTTGATCATGCTTTCGCCAAGATCTCCCAAGGGAGGGAGCGCGCCAAGCAACAAGCCCATGATTGCTCCCTGCCAGATGGTGATGTCGCTCGTCAGGTTTCCGAATATTTTGAACACATACACATAGAAAGCACCGGTGACCATTCCGGTAAAAACACTGGCTGCATAGCCTTCCCAACTTTTCTTGGGGCTAAGCCGCGGAGCCATTTTATGTTTGCCGTATGCTCTGCCGATGGAGTATGCGCCTGAATCTCCTGACCAGACACAGAACATCACCAGCATAAACCACCAACCACCCTCAGGAAGGTTTCGCAATTCAAAAAGATATGAACCAATCCAACCGATATAAACAATGCCGCCTACTGTGAGGGCAAAATCAATTGCAGACTGGTCACGTCCGCGCTCATAAGCGATTAAATGATATGCCATTGCGATAAGGATACTTATGGCAAAGACTGGTTGGGCGAAACCAGGGAAAAACATACGGGTTAGGGTTACAAGAGCAACCCCGCCCACTGTGATCTGCATGTGAGGGTCAAGTTTTACGGCACGAAATAAATGAACATATTCCCACGCTGCGCCGATAAGAAAGGTTCCCATCAGAAAATAATAAAAGATGCCGCCAAATAGTATGGCGGGCATTCCTATGGCAGCAAGTCCAAGAGCTGTAATTAATCTTCTACGCATTGGATTCCTGAAGTTCCCCCGAGGCTACCTTCCCAAAACGCCTGTCGCGATGTGCAAAAGTCTCTAACGCACGGCGATATTCTTCCTTATCAAAATCGGGCCAGAAAGTTGGGGTGATATACCATTCTGAATAGGCTGCCTGCCAGATGAGAAAATTGCTCACCCGTAATTCGCCCGATGTACGGATAATTAGATCAGGATCGGGAACGCCTGCTGTGAATAGATATTTATTCACCAATTCATCTGTTATATCTTCCGCAGGAATACCATCTTTAATGATCTTTTGAATGGCACATACAATTTCATCTCTTCCGCCATAATTAAATGCAACGTTTAAGATGAGGCGGTCATTATTTTTGGTCAGGTCAATGGCATTTAGTACTTTTTTCTGGATAGCAGGGTCTAGCGCTTCCAATCGCCCAATATGCCTCAATTGGACGCCTTCTTTGTGAAGTTCACTTAATTCACGATCAATCACGTTCTGAAGAATGAGCATCAACCCATTTACTTCCTCGGCAGGGCGCCCCCAATTTTCAGTAGAAAAGGCGTAGATCGTCAGGTATTTAACGCCAAATTCGACCGTAGAACGGATGACGCGGCGCAGGTTTTCCGTCCCTGCTTTGTGACCAGCCAGGCGCGGCAAGCCGCGTTGAAGAGCCCAACGTCCATTGCCATCCATGATCATGGCAACGTGTTGAGGAGCTTTTTCGAGAGGAGTAGTAGAGGGAGTTTCAGCCATATTCTTTTGATGCTCTTTATAAAGCCGCTTTCGCAGCTTCAGAAAAATCTATACTTCCATGATCTCTTTTTCTTTGTGCGCACCATGCTTTGCGATATCTTCCACAAATTTATCGGTAAGCTTTTGGAGGTCTTCTTCACCGCGTTTGAGATCATCTTCGGTGATCATTTTTTCCTTCTCATAATCGCGGATGTCGTTATGCAAGTCCCTGCGGATGTTGCGAACAGCTACACGTGCTTCTTCGAGGCGGTGGTGCATGTGCTTAACCAACTCACGGCGACGCTCTTCATTAAGCGGAGGAAGATTCAGGTGAATCACTTTTCCGTCAGAGCTGGGATTCAACCCCAATTCTGAGGTTCGAATCGCTTTTTCAATATCCTTAATAGAACTCACATCAAATGGTTTGATCATAATGGAGCGCGGTTCAGGCACGCTAATACTCGCAAGCTGCATGAGAGGAGTTGGCGAGCCGTAATATTCCACTGGGAGTCTTTCAACCAGAGCGGGGTTGGCTCTTCCTGTGCGAATGCCAGCGAGATCATCGGAAAGGGATTGGATCGCGCCGCTCATTCGGGCTTCAGCATCTTTCAACAGGTCTTTAACTTCGTCGGTACTCACTATCTTCCTCCTAAAAATTTATACAATCAAGGATACCTTAAAACAAGAATTTAGGCTATGGGAGGGCTAAAAACATGAGAGGATATGCAAAAAAAAGAGAGTCTCTCAGAAAATAAAATTTCCCTTCCCGTTTTGCAAAACGGGAAGGGAAAAATGTTGTATAAAAAATCAAATTATGCGGAAACAAGGGTGCCTACTGTATCGCCACGCAATGCGGCAAGTAAGGCTTTTGAATCCCAAAGATTCAGCACAAGAATTGGCAGGTTATTTTCCATGCAAAGGGTAATGGCTGTACTATCCATCACCTCAAGGCGACGGTTGAGCACATCAATGTAACCAAGCTGCTCAAACTTTTTGGCGTCTGGATTCTTTTTTGGGTCTGAATCATAAACGCCGTCCACTTTAGTGGCTTTGATGACAACGTTCGCATCTATTTCTGTTGCGCGTAAAGCAGCAGCAGTATCAGTGGAGAAAAACGGGTTGCCCGTCCCTGCCCCAAAAATAACCACACGTCCCTTTTCGAGATGGCGAATTGCACGTCGGCGGATGTATGGTTCGGCGATGGCACGCATCTCAATGGCAGACATAACACGGGTAAACACGCCCTGGCGCTCAAGGGCATCCATCAACGCCATTGCATTCATCACTGTGGCAAGCATGCCCATATAGTCGGCCGTGGAGCGATCCATGCCACGTTCCAGCCCCTGCTTGCCGCGCCATAAGTTGCCTGCGCCAATGACCACAGCCACATCCACACCCATCTCACGGACTTCTTTTATTCGGCTGGCAATGGATTCGGCTTCATCAACATCTATGCCAAAGCCAGATTTACCACCAAGCGCTTCGCCGCTTAGCTTGAGAAGGATACGTTTATATTTCAATTCTGCCATTCATACCTCCAAATAGTTTATATTGCCTGAAAATTTGACTGTATAGAAAAAGAGCCAACCCGAAGGCTGGCTCTTTAAACTTAATTCTGACTTGTGCTCTCACCCAGTTCCCAACGCTGGAAGCGTCGGACGATGACATTTTCACCAATGGCGGCCACATTCTGCAAGATCAGCTTTTCAATGGTAAGGGACTCATCGCGGATGTAGGTCTGACGCATAAGGCATACTTCATCCTTATACTTTTCGACACGACCCTCAACAATCTTTGGCAAAATGTTGTCGGGCTTGCCTTCTTCCTTTGCTCGGGCACGGGCGATCTCTGCTTCGTGCTCAAGTTCAGCGGCAGGGATTTCTTCGGCGGTGATGTATTTGGGAGCGCTCGCAGCGATCTGCAAGGCGATCTCATGAGCAAGAGATCGAAATTGTTCAGCGCGGGCAACGAAGTCCGTCTCGCAATTAATCTCAACCATGACGCCCACACGTCCGCCGCCGTGGGAGTACATTTCCACCACGCCATTGGAGGCATCGCGGTCAGCGCGCTTGGCCGCAGTAGCCATGCCCTTCTCACGCAGCCAATCCACAGCTTTGTCAAAATTTCCATCTGCTTCCTGCAATGCTTTGCGGCAATCCAACATGGGAGCACTGGTGGCAGCCCGAAGCTGCTTGATCATCTCAGTTGTTATTTCCATTTCACAATCCTTGGTGCAACTTTACAGTTGATATTAATTATTATGCCGCAGTTTCAGCGGAATCAGTGGCAGGTTTTTCTTCTGCAGGAGCATCGCTCGTCTTGGCATTCATCTTGGCAAGTGTGGATTCTCCGAGCAATACATCATCACCCATTTCATCCTGCTCTGTTTCAACAACAGGCTTGCGGGACGGGCGCGACTTGGGCTTGCCTTCGATCTTGGCTTCGCCGGGTTGTTCGGGTTCATCTTCCTTGCGCATGGCTTTGCCTTCGAGAACAGCATCAGCCATCTTGGCAACCAATAACTTGATGGCGCGGATGGCGTCATCATTGGAAGGAATCACATAATCAACATTCTGGGGATTGCAATTGGTATCGACCAACGCAACGATCGGGATCTTGAGCAGGTTCGCTTCGCGGACAGCGGCTTCTTCGCGACCAACATCTACAATGAAAAGCAGGTCAGGGCGGCGCTTCATAATGCGAGCACCGGAAAGACGGGTTCCAAGGCGGGTGATGTCACGTTCGATCAATAAGCCTTCTTTTTTGGTGAGGCGGCTTATCTCATCAGTATCACGCACTTTCTCAAGACGCTCAAGCTCCTGGATGCGCTTGAACATGGTAGACCAGTTGGTGAGCATGCCACCCATCCAGCGTTCGGTCACATAGGGCATACCGCAGCGGGCAGCTTCTTCAGCAACAGTTTCCTGAGCCTGGCGCTTGGTACCAACGAACAGAACGGTACCGCCGTTCGCAGCGACATCACGAACTGTGTTGTAACCCTGATTCAACAGCTTAACAGTCTGCTGAAGATCGATAATATGAATACCGTTACGCTCTGTGAAGATGTACGGTTTCATGCGGGGATCCCACTTGTTGGTGCGATGCCCGAAGTGGACGCCGCTCTCAAGCAGGGCTTTCATAGAAATGACAGCCATTTAATACTCCTTAACTTGTGCCGTTCTCCAACACGCAGTACACAGACTGGTGCGAAACGGAATGAGTTTAGCGGGGATACAGCCTTGCGACTTGACCCGCTCAGGGACGCTTATTGCCCGTCCCAGGCAGAATGTGCCTCATCCTGAACATTGTTGAAGGATTGAAGGCGGCGAGATTATATCACAGGATTCCCCCACCCCTGACGAGGACCACAGACAACCGCCCAAGCGTGGTCCATCGTCTGTGGTCCGTGGTTCTCTTAATCCACGTACTCGCACCAGCTTTCGTACTGTGGGAGCTTTCCGCGAATGGCATCGTGATAGACGTTTTGGATCTGGCGCGTGGTTGGGCCTGTCTTTCCTTCGCCAATCGTGCGGAAATCAATTTCGCTCAAGCCAATGCACTCGGCAGCCGTACCGCAGACGAAGACTTCATCTGCAATGTAGAGTTGATCGCGGGAGATCGGCTGCTCCAAAATACGGTAGCCCATATCCTTTGCAATGGTGTGAATGGAGTGACGCGTCACGCCTTCCAACACAGGCGCAGTGGACGGCGTGATGATCTTGCCGTGACGCACCATGAAAAGGTTCTCACCTGTACATTCTGCAACGTATCCCTGCGGGTCGAGCATGATGGCTTCCTGAAAGCCGAGGCGTTCGGACTCGGTTTTGGCAAGAAAACTATTAGCGTAGTTCCCTGCCACTTTGGCCTTGGTCATCAACACGTTAGGATGATGACGCGTGAACGATGAAATATTGGCACGAATGCCCTTATCCCGTGCTTCTTCGCCCAGGTAGTTACCCCATTCCCATGCTGAAATCGACAGCGAGGCTTTGCCATTGTCCACGTTCAAATTCCAGCCGCCGCCATCCAGATACAAAAGCGGACGAATGTAGCAATCCCCGAATCCATTGGCTCTCACCGTGTCTTTCACTGCCTTCACAATATCTTCGGTTGTCCACGGCAAAGTGCGAAAGCCGAAAACGCGCGCAGAATCCAGCAACCGCTCGGCATGATCGGTCAGGCGGAAAACAGCTGGCCCCTTCGGCGTATTGTAGGCGCGAATGCCTTCAAACACAGCCGCGCCGTAATGGATGGCGGGAGTCAACACGTGCATGGTGGCTTTTTCAAACGGCACAAGTTCACCGTTCATCCAGATGAATTTTGATTCCATTCCCATAGCTCATTCTCCTTATAATTTTTTGATAATTTCATCCGCCATCTGACGGGTCGTTAATTTGCCACCGATGTCGGCAGTGCGAGCACCAGCGGTGATGGTTTCATCCACAGCTTTTTCAATGGCCGCAGCTTCCGCTTCCAATTTCAATGAATGACGAAGAAGCATTGCCGTTGAAAGAATTGTACCTGTTGGATTTGCGATTCCCTTGCCTGCGATATCTGGAGCAGACCCGTGGATCGGTTCATACAACCCGACAGTTGATTCGCCCAAACTGGCAGAGGGCAACATCCCCATTGATCCTGCCAACACGGACGCTTCGTCCGTGAGAATATCGCCGAACATATTCTCAGTGACGATCACATCCATCCACGCGGGACCAGTTATCAGCTTCATTGAGGCGGTATCTACGAGCATGTGATCAAGTTCCACATCCTTATTATCCGCACCGACTTTAGTCGCGATCTGACGCCACAGCCGCGAAGATTCCAACACGTTAGCTTTATCTACCGAAGTGACTTTTTTCTTGCGGCCTTTCGCAAGTTTGAAAGCCAGTTCCACCACACGGCGCACTTCATAATCATAATACTCAAGCGTATCTACAGCACGTTCGCGGCCATCTTTGATGTCGCGTCCCTTGGGCCAGCCGAAGTACAAGCCGCCCGTGAGTTCGCGCACGACGAGAATATCCACGCCTTGCAATTTCTCAGGCTTGAGCGGTGACCATTCCATAAGCGCCGGGTGAACTTTGACAGGCCGCAGATTGGCAAACACGCCGAGACCTTTGCGAAGCGCAAGCAACCCGCGTTCGGGGCGGTCTTTGGCGGCGGGGTCATCCCATTTGGGGCCGCCCACCGCGCCGAGCAAAACTGCATCCGCTGATTGACAGTCAGCGAGGGTTTCATCCGTGAGCGATGAACCATATTTATCAATGGAACATCCGCCCATCAGACGTTCTTTGTATTCAAATGTGTGTTTGTATTTGCTGGCAACATAATCCAGCACGCGCACGGCTTCGCCGACCACGTCAGGGCCGATGCCGTCGCCAGGGAGGAGGGTGATTTTTGCTTGCATAAATAATTCCTTATTTGTTGACCACAGACCATAGACAATTGACCACATCAAATGGTCTGTCGTCCGTTGTCCATTGTCAGAATTTAATGAGCCACCATCAAACCATACTCAAAAGAGTCCGCGAGGGCACGCCATGAGGCTTCGATGATGTTTGCGCTCGCGCCGACAGTACTCCAGCGGCTGGTGGTGTTGCGGGTATCGATCAACACGCGGGTGATGGCTTCGGTGCCGTGATCTGAATCCAGAATGCGGACTTTGTAATCAGAAAGATGGAAATTCGCGATCTGCGGATAATAGCTGACCAGCGCTTTTCGCAAGGCATTGTCCATCGCGTTGACGGGGCCGTTGCCTTCCGCAGCAGTATGAAGCAACTCGCCCTGCACACGGACTTTGACCATCGCTTCCGCGAAGATACCGCGTCCCTGACGATGTTCGACGTTGACGAAGAAGTCCACGAGTTCAAAAGGCGCTTTGTAGCCGTACTCCTGACGCTTCAACATCATGGTGACAGAGGCTTCAGCGGCTTCAAAGGAGAATCCGCGTGACTCAAGTTCCTTAATGTCGTTGAGTACGCCAACGACTTCCTCGCCTTCCACTTCCACGCCGTGTTCTTCGGCTTTGCTAAGCAGGTTGCCACGACCTGATAGATCGGAGACCACCACACGCATTTTGTTGCCGATCTTTTCAGGTTCCACATGTTGGTAGGATTGCGAACTGCGCCGCATAGCCGCAACATGCACGCCGCCTTTGTGCGCAAAAGCAGATTTGCCAACAAAAGGCAAATGCTCATCAGGTGTGATGTTTGCCACTTCTGCTACAAAATGAGAGAGGTCGTATAAGTGCTCAAGTTTTCCTGCGGGCAAACATTGATAGCCCATCTTGAGTTCGAGGTCTGCCATGATGGAAATCAAATTGGCATTACCGCAACGCTCCCCCACTCCGTTGATCGTACCTTGCACCTGAATCGCGCCTTCGCGCACTGCCATCAAGGAATTGACCACAGCACAATCGCCATCGTTATGGGTGTGGATTCCAAATGGGTGTGCAAGCGCAGGCTTTAATTCGCGGACGATGCTTTCCACTTCCCATGGTAATGTGCCACCGTTGGTATCGCAGAGGACAACTGTCTCTGCGCCGCCGCGGACTGCGGCTTTCAAAGTTTCAAGCGCGTAGGATGAATCTGCTTTGTAGCCGTCAAAGAAATGCTCGGCATCGTAGATGACACGTTTGCCATTGGCTTTGAGATAGGCAACTGACTGCTCGATAATGCGCAGGTTGTCTTCGTTGGTAGTGAGCAAAACTTCTTTGACATGTAATGTCCATGTCTTGCCAAAAATAGTGCAGACTGGAGTTTTGGAATCAAGCAGAGCTTTGATGTTGGCATCATCTTCCGGCCCACCTTTGACGCGGCAGGTGGAGCCAAAGGCTGTGATGAGCGCATTCTTCCATTGCATGTCGCGGGCGCGTTCAAAGAACTCAACATCTTTGGGATTGGAACCCGGCCAGCCGCCTTCAATGAAGGCAACGCCAAGCTCATCCAATTTTTGAGCAACGCGAACTTTATCATTCGCCGAAAGGTTGAAGCCTTCGGATTGTGTCCCGTCGCGCAGGGTAGTGTCGTAGATTTGGATTTGCTGCATAGGTATCTTATCTGACGATGGACGATAGACCATAGACCACGTTATCCATCGTCTGTGGTCTATGGTCGGCTTTCGTATGCCGCGATGTCTTTTTCAAAACCCATGATGTAGCCGAGTTCGTCCACGCCGTTCAACAAACAAGTTTTATTGAAGGGATCAATCGGGAAGTTGACCGAACCTCCAGGGTAGGATAATGTTTGGGTTGCCAGATCAACTGTCAGTTCGGCACGAGGCGCTTCTTCCACAAGATCGAAGAGCATCTTGTGAGTCTCATCATCCACGATGATGGGGATCAATCCATTCTTCAAAGAGTTGTTGCGGAAGATGTCTGCGAAGGATGTGCTGATGACGGCGCGGAAGCCGAAACTGGTGAGCGCCCAGGGAGCGTGTTCGCGGCTCGAACCGCACCCGAAGTTGTCACCTGCTAAAAGGATCTGGCAGCCAGCTGATTCAGGTTTGTTGATGATGAAATCCTTATTGGGGGATTTATCATCGTTGTAGCGCCAGTTGAAGAAGAGCGCATCGGCGAGGCCGTTCTTGTCGGTGACTTTGAGAAATTGCGCGGGGATGATCTGATCCGTGTCGATGTCGTTGACGGGGACAGGCATGACGCGGGAAGTAAGGGTTGTAAATTGAGCCATGAATTTTCCTTCTCTTTCAAATTAGTTTATACTTATTTTTATCTCTTACATCTTCGTCCAAGGAGCGGACAATGGCGATCGTGTATCAAAATGGTGTTGCGGGAAAGATATGCATTAATCCTGAATGTGGCTGGAAACCATTAATTGAATTTCATCCAAGAAGATTGCTAGGCATACCTGTTGGCGACGGGTATAAGTCACGTTGTAAGGAATGTGCCAACGCTCAAAGTCGTGCTGAGTATGCAGCCAACACAAACAAATACAGGACTACTCAGCAAAAATATGTTGAAGCAAACAAGGAGCATTATCAAGAACTAAAACGCGCTCATCAAAAAGCACACCCTGAACGATATGCAGAAACAGATCGCAAATGGAAAAAGGAGCACCGCGAAGATATCAATGCAAAGGCCCGTGAACGCCGTCAACAAGACTTGGAACACTATCGCGAAATCGGACGAAATTCCTATGAACGCCACGCAGAAGAACGCCGTCAGTATTCACTGGAGTACTACAAACTTCATCCTGAGAAATCAGTAGCGGCGAACAACCGTCGGAGAGCGTTGAAACATTCATCTGGCGGTTCACACACTGAAGAACAATGGCAGGCATTGAAAGTTCATTACAATTTCAAATGCCTACGGTGTGGAAAGCAAGAACCAGAAGTAAAGTTAACTCGCGACCACGTAATTCCACTTACGCAGGGTGGTTCAGATTCAATTGATAATGTTCAACCATTATGTGCTCGTTGTAACAGCAAAAAGAACAACAAGCACATAGATTATCGATAAGTTACTTTAATAAGGTGCGCGGATCGGTGACAAAACCATTTATTGCTGCTGCTGCTGCTGTAATTGGACTAGCCAAAAAAGAACGTGAACCTTTACCTTGACGTCCTTCAAAGTTGCGGTTGCTGGTTGAGACTGCATACTGTCCTGAAGGAACGAAGTCTCCGTTCATACTAATACATAACGAACAGCCTGCTTCTCTCCATTCACCGCCAGCTTCTTTGAAGATTTTATCCAAACCTTCTTGTTCAGCTTGTTTCTTTACATCTTGCGAACCGGGTACAACCATGAGTCGCGTACCTTCAGCAACTTTGTGCCCTTTGAGCATTTCAGCGGCGAGGCGTAAATCGGAGATGCGGGAGTTGGTGCAGGAGCCGATGAAGACCACGTCCACTTTTTTGCCGAGGAGAGATTGGCCCGGCTGCAAGCCCATGTAGTTCAATGCTTTTTCAAACGCGGCTTTTTGCGAAGGCTCGGTGAATGATTCGGCCGTGGGGACGTGATCGGTGATCTTCATGCCCATGCCAGGGTTTGTGCCGTAGGTGATCATTGGTTCGAGGTCAGCGGCGTTGATGGTGATGGTCTTGTCGTAGACGGCGCCTTCGTCACTGGGTAATGTTTTCCAGTAGGCTACGGCCTTGTCCCAGTCCGCGCCTTGGGGAGCGAACTCGCGGCCTTTGAGATATTCAAAAGTTACTTCGTCGGGGGCAATCATGCCTGCGCGCGCGCCGCCTTCGATGGACATGTTGCAGATGGTCATGCGCTGTTCCATCGTCAACCCACGGATGGCTTCGCCGGTGAACTCGAAGACATGTCCCGTTCCCCCACCGACGCCGATGCGGGCGATGAGCGCGAGGATGATGTCTTTTGCGGAAACACCTTCGGCAAGTTTGCCTTCCACGCGGACTTCGTAGGTCTTGGGCTTCTTCTGTAAAAGACATTGTGTGGCGAGGACATGTTCCACTTCGCTGGTGCCAATGCCGAATGCAAGTGCGCCGAATGCACCGTGTGTGGCGGTGTGACTGTCACCACAGACGATAGTCATGCCGGGTTGGGTGCGTCCGAGTTCGGGGCCGATGACGTGGACAATGCCGCGATGCGGGCTGGTCATTCCGTGCAGGGTAATGCCGAATTCGGCGGCGTTGGTTTCCATCTGCTTGATCTGTGCAGCGGCAAGGGCATCCGCAATGGGAACGCTCACGGGCGTGGTCGGGATGGAGTGATCCATCGTGGCGAGGGTTTTATCGGGGCGGCGGACTTTGAGTCCGCGCTGGCGCAGGCCGGTGAAGGCTTGCGGTGATGTGACTTCATGCACGAGGTGCAGGTCAATGTAGAGGACGGCGGGTGCGCCTTCCTGTTCGGTGACGATGTGCGAGTCCCAGATTTTTTGGAAGAGTGTTTTTGCCATAAGGTTCCTTCGGAAGTATACAAGTAGGCAGGTACACAGGTAAAAAAGTTTGACTGTCTACTTGCATACTTATTTACATGTTTACGTTCTTATCTTCTTCGTCAGAATCGTTTACTTCAACAGGGTTTGGCGTGGAAAGAAGCGCGCTCATGTCCCATCCAGAGGGGATGGTTTGCGGTTCAGGAAATGGATTTCTTTCTTCGTGTTGAGTAGTCATGGTAATTTCTCCTTTTATCCGAGCATTACACCGAAGTCATCTTTTGCTTTTCCAGTGCCTTCGGTTTGAGCAATGATGAGTTTGTTCATGGCGTTGATATACGCTTTTGCGCTGGCAACGATGATGTCTGAGTCTGCACCGTGGCCGCCATACACGCGGGAGTATTCGACTTCGCTTTGCGCATCCATCGTGAAGGAGCCTTTCTCACTTTGAATGCGGACGGTGACTTCGCCGAGCGCATCAATGCCTTCGGTGATGGCGTGAACGCTGAACTCAAGCAAGGTGGTGGGAACATTTACGATTTCATCAATCGCTTTGTACGTTGCATCCACAGGGCCGGTGCCAATGGCGGCCTTCGTATGAATAACGCCATCGGGTCCGCGCAAGCGAACAGTTGCGGTGGGCATGCCCATCGTTCCACAAGTGACTTGCATTCCGCTCAACAAATACACGTCACGCGGTTTGTAAAATTCATCCGCGATCAGAGCTTCGAGATCAAGATCGGTAATTACCTTCTTGCGGTCAGCCAATTCTTTGAAGCGGCCAAAAGCCTTATCGAGTTCCACTTCATCAAGCGAGTGACCCATTTCCGCAAGGCGGTTTCGCAGCGCGTGGCGGCCAGAATGTTTGCCCAGCACAAGGTTAGTCTGGCTCACGCCCACATCTTCAGGCCGCATGATCTCATAGGTGGTTTGGTGTTTCAACATTCCATCTTGATGAATGCCCGCTTCATGCGCGAACGCATTCGAACCAACGATGGCTTTGTTCGGCTGCACCACAATGCCGGTGTAATTGCTGACAAGTTTGCTGATGCGTGAAAGCTGCGGCGTTTCAATTCCTGTTTCCAAATTAAAAACAGGATGACGAGTCTTCAACGCCATCACCACTTCTTCAAGTGATGTATTGCCAGCGCGTTCGCCGATTCCATTGATGGTCACTTCTGCCTGACGCGCACCCGCTTGAATACCTGCCAGCGTGTTCGCGGTGGCGAGTCCAAGATCATCATGGCAATGCACAGAAACGGTAATACCTTCGTGCATTCCGGGCGTGTGTTTGATGATGCCGTCGATCAATTTATAAAATTCATCGGGCGTGGTATATCCCACCGTATCAGGAATATTCAAAGTTGTCGCGCCAGCTTTAATGGCTTCACCCAAAACCACATACAAAAATTCAGGTTCAGAACGACCCGCATCTTCGGGGGAAAATTCCACATCCGCGCAAAGCGTCTTTGCATACGCGACCATTTCCGAAACGCGCTGAATCACATCTTCAGGATCCATCTTCAACTTGTGTTTCATGTGGATCGCAGACGTAGCAAGGAAAGTATGAATGCGCGGCTTCTTTGCGCCTTGAACCGCTTCCCATGCTTTATCGATGTCAGATTTATTTGCCCGAGCCAGCCCTGCGATGACAGGGACTTTCGCCTCAGACTCCGCGTTGGCAGGGTTGCCCACTTCGAGAGCAATCCGTCTGACAGCTTCCAGATCGTCTGGCGAGGCGGCAGGAAATCCCGCTTCGATAATATCCACCCCGAGGCGCGCGAGGTTGTGAGCCACTTCCAACTTCTCAGCCGAAGTCATCGTTGCACCCGGGGATTGTTCGCCGTCACGTAAGGTTGTGTCGAAGATTTTTACATAGTTGGTCATAAAAACATCCTCTCAAAGACCACAGACGATGGACCACGGACCATCAATTGTCCATCGTCCGTGGTCCATCGTCAGCACTACTTCTTCCAATTCTCAGGGCGTAACGAACGGACAGCAGCACCAGCGCGCCACATTTCAGAGTCACGGATGGCGGCAAGTTCCACTTCGAGCTTGGCACGGTAATCGGGCTGGCTGTTGGCTTCGAGAGTAATGCGGGCTTCGTTGCCGGTGACTACGCTTTCATACAAATCCTTGAAAACAGGAGCGGTGGCATCGCGGAATTTATCCTTCCAATCCAATGCGCCGCGTTGGGCAGTGGTGGAGCAGTTCGCGTACATCCAGTCCATGCCGTTCTTGCCGACCAGACGAATAAGAGATTGTGTAAGTTCTTCCACCGTCTCGTTGAATGCTTCGGAGGGAGAATGCCCATTCTTGCGGAGTTCGTTGTACTGCGCTTCCATCACGCCCGCCAGAGCGCCCATCAAAATACCGCGCTCGCCCGTCAGATCGGAATGAACTTCATTTTCAAAAGTAGTGGAGAATAAATATCCTGCGCCGATGGCAATACCCAACGCAATGGTGCGTTCCTTGGCGCGGCCCGTCGCATCCTGATGGACGGCGAAGCTGGCATTGATACCAGAGCCTTCGAGGAAGTTATCACGCACACTGCGGCCGGAACCCTTGGGCGCAACCAAAGCCACATCCACATGTGGAGGAGGGATGACGCCAGTCTGATCTT
>Ga0209277_10000227_pt1 | contig 30177 bp, 25 predicted proteins | sample JI81AbrownDNA_FD_187503 | JGI IMG/M metagenome (GOLD analysis project Ga0209277, IMG submission 187503) | Wastewater effluent complex algal communities from Wisconsin, to seasonally profile nutrient transformation and Carbon sequestration -... | ecosystem: Engineered > WWTP > Effluent > Algae... | reverse complement strand
AATATCAATACTACCTTAAGAGGATTTACGGAGGAGAGACAAACTGCTAAAACTCCTGATGAAATAATAAATATTATCAGTAAGGAACAGGAGTTTTTGGTAAGTTTGCGTGATAATATAAAATATCCTGATGAGCATCAAGATTTGCTAGCCAAGTCTGAAATAGCAAAAAAACTCCAAGAAGAAAAAATGATTGATAAATTAGGGGGTGCTACAAAAGAAATTATAAGCTCGGGAATTAAGAATGAAAAAACATTGATGAAAGAGTTAAAAAATACCTCTGATATTCAAGTAACCTATCAAAAATTCGATAAAACCATAGAAGCACACAATATTAATGTTAATCTTATGAAGATAAAAGAAGAAAAATACAACGCTAAAACGCCAAGAGATGCATTAAGAGCTGCTCATAGAGAGCAGCAGTTTTTAAGTAGCTTTCATGGTAACTTACGTCATCAGGATCATAATATAGAGTTACTACATAATATCAATAAGGCTCATCAATCAGAATCAAATAAGGATATGGATCGCTTACGTGAGGTGGCAATTTATGGCTATAAGAGTAAAATATTTTCAGAGCAGGAATTAATAAAACATTTTAAATCTGATTGCAGCATTAGCGAGTTGCATAGAGATTTAAGTAAGATCTGTCATAATCATCATACAAATATAATTAACAGGCATTTAGATAAATTGCACGATAATTTAAGCGTTCGCCATGATGGTCACAAGTTCGAATGTCCGATAAAATATTTAGAACATTGGAAGAATAATGTGGATCATAATTTACTACCCATAAAGCAGATAAACCAGATAATAAAACAAGAACATAATCGCCAACAGCAAATGGAACATTTATATACTATGGATATGTGATTTTTCTCCAAATCGTTTTAGCTTAAAATGTGCCATTTCTTTAGTTGCAGCTGTATAAATTTTCTTTAAAAGTATTGAAAATTTTATCTATTGACTGGCTAATACAATTTGATATTGTTATAAAGTAGTAATATTATTTGTATGTTTTATTATGTCTAAATATAGATTTGATATTAATGGTCAATATCTTTGTATGTTAAGTAAAAATGGTATATTACCTTTACATGAAGCATCTAAACAAGGCAATAACTATATAATTAGAATACTAGTATCTGGAAATGTAGATTATTTAGATTTAGCAGATAAAAATGGATTAACCCCTTGATAAGATATCTGGGGCAAGATAATGGAAGAATAATGGCAAATTAGTATAATTTTCTATTTTTCTAATATTCTGTACTTTACCAGCGTAAATCCTGTAAATTGTAGTATTTGAAGAAAGACTTAGTTCTGTCTAAATCAAACATGTACAATAAATAATCAAGCTATTTATCAAGCTCTCTTTTTTCTGAATAAATAATGAATAATGTCGAAGGTACTATAATTAAAGCACCATAAATAGTTGGTTTACTTGGAACTTCTCTAAATACTATATAGGCAATTATGGTAGAAGATAATAATTCAAGATATCTGTAAGGAGACATAGCTGTTGCATCAGCATAAGTAAATGCTTTGAGAATGAAAAATAGTATCAAATTACTGCCTATACCCAGAATAAATAATAACAATAATTCATGTATTGAGGGTATAATCCAATGCTGAAGAGCAAAAGGTAATGATATTAAAGCTGTTATGATAGCAGAATAAAAAAGCATACTGATTATTGATTCTTTAATAACGATCCTTTTATTAAGGATATCTAGAACTGCAAAACATACAGCAGAAGCAACAAATACAAACACGTTAAGGTTAAAATCTTGAGAATGTATATTTAAAGTTACAACGATACCAATAAAAGCAGTAATTGTTACTATCCACCTTTGCCAGATAATGCGTTCACTTAAGAAAAAGATTCCCAGAATTAAAACAAAAATGGGTATAGTAAATGTAATAACAGTACCAGTAGTAATAGGAGCTATGGTTACTCCATATGTCCACCCTGCAATTCCAAGAAATAGCAAAATCCCCCGTGTAAAATGAACAAAAGGCCTGGTAGTTTTTAATGTACTCACTCCATAGTAAAATATGAATGGAATTAAACTAATTGTCCCAAACATAAACCTAAAGAAAGTAACCTCATAACTGTGCAGCCTTAGGCCTATATATTTTGACATTACATCGTTCATCGAGCTAGTAATCAAACTTAATATAAACCATGTTACTCCTATTAAATAGGAATATAATTTTGTATTCATAAAGTTAAAACTTATAACCTCAATAGATAATATGTTATTTGTTCCAAATATAAAGTTATTTTTATTAATAAAAAAAGGTTATTCTTTCATTTTGGTTAGTTGTATTTACTTTTGTATCTTTGTGTTATAAAAATAACAGGTTTATTTACTTCCGTTTATTTTTACCAAATCCCTATTAGAATATTGTTGTGCGCCAGGTATTTTAGGCCACTAAAAAAAGGAACTACGCCAAGCATACTAGTACCCCCACGTCAGGTGAGAAGTCCACTTTCAAAAGAAAAAAACAGGTACTAATTTAGTTAACAAATAAATTAACTAAATTAGAGTTTAAATTAAATTGAATGAGGAAATATAGTATGCCAACGATTAGAGAAGTGCTGTATCAGCATATCAACGGTAAGGAAATATATTGAATTAGCAAAACCTGAGAATCTTACTACTTTAACAAGTGATTATGAGCTCAACGAGATAGCGATCAAAGTTGAAGAAAAGTTATACCAGAACAGAGCTAGGTAAAAAGGATCTGCAATGGAAATTCTTGTAAAGTATAATGAAGAAATAGGTGATTGGCTAAAACAAAGAAATATAACCCATACCCAAATTCGGTATTTATTATTAGCAGAAGGAGTAAAGGTAAGTAATCGTAGTATTAACCGGTACATTCAAAAAGCTTTTCCCAAACTACCAAAGAATACTATTTATATGAAGACTGAGCGAGGTCAAGAGGCACAAGTAGATTTTGGTTATATTGACAAGATGCAGGATGCTGAGGCCAAGAATAGAAAGCTTTATGCTTTTGTGATGACATTATCACATAGTCGTCATCGTTACGTAGAGTTTACTTTTTCACAGAACCAGGTTAGTTGGGCTCAGCTACATATAAACGCCTTTAACTTTTTTGGCGGTATACCTAACAGAATAATATTGGATAATTTAAAGGCTGGGGTCATTAAACCGGATATTTATGACCCCACCTTAAATGAAACTTATTCTGAGTTAGCAAGGTAAAACACATCTATCCCAGGCTCTTGGAATGTTATCTTGCCAGCGTAATAAAAAAGTAAAGTTTATAAGGAGCCACGAGTTGCTTAACGAATTTTACCGTTCTAGAGCTGATTTTACTTATGATGCTATTTTTAAGCGTTATACAAAAGTTGATTTATTGATCTTAGATGATTTTGGCCTAAAAACCCTATCAGCGGAACAATCATCTGATTTATATGATTTAATAGTGGCCGTGCATATAAATGCTAGTCTGATCATTACCACAAATAGGACCAGCGGGCACAATTATTAATCCCAATCCTTTATTGATTAGCTTTTTTACTAGATCGATACTGAATGTTTAAATACTCAGGATTTTTAGAATAATTTTTTAAGATATCTTCTGGAATTAAGTTACCTTGTTCTACTAAATATTCAAATCTTAATAAGCTTTTTATAAATTTATGATCAAAACGATCAGATAACCTATACAATTCAACCAGTTCAATTATTGTAATTTTACTTATTATCATAAAATTAGTTCATTATATGATAAATTATTATATTTAAAACTAATTAGAAATAATATTTTTTTTAGAAATGATTTTAAACCAAAAAAAGAAATATTATTCTTTCTACTATTTCTATAGGTTGAATACAACTAAAAAATTGTTACTAGTTTTGTTCATAGAGAAATATCAACTCCATAGAACCATAATACCCCTTATTAATTAGCTTATTGAGTGTGGAGTACTTTTCTATTAAAAACCTCTCAACCCCCAGTATCTATTGGTATTTCTCCTAATCTTAATTTATGATAGTGAGCTAGCTTATATATAGTATACAACCCACTTATTTCACCACCAATAACAGCTACTCTCATATACAATTTTATTATTTAACAGCTTCTACATCTGCAGAAGTTTTAACTCTAGCCATCCAATGTAAATGTTTTTTTAGTAAAAGCAGTTCTGCATATGTATCAAGATTTTTGATATTTATACTATGTATCGACCAGCAATGCGTAGGATATTTTCCGAATTCTATCTCGTGCTCCCTATAAAATGCCCGCATGAGATTAAAATCAATATAGTTAATTATATTGATTTTAATCATTAGAGAAGAAAAAAATAATAATTTGTCCCTTTAACTGAAGTAATAAAAATTTAGATGTATAAAAAACACCACTATTAATTTATAAATAATTTTTTTGGCTATCTTGAAAATTTATCTCGATTAAGTACCTTTAGTTAGCATAAGCTTAATCTATTAAATATAATATAATTCTAGGCACACATAGCAACTAATGAATAATAAAGAGCTATTATATTGGCAAACAAGAATATTTTTTCTTATGTTATTCGGCTATGCTAACTATCATATAGTTAGGCATAATTACTCCCTAATATTCTCAGATACAACTCTTGAATTTAGTAGTAAATACCAACACATAGGGTGGATTTTTACCATGTATGCTATTGTATATGGACTAGGTAAATTGATTAATGGCTACTTAAACGATCGCTCAAGTAGTAAAATGTTCTTGAGTGGAGGATTGTTTTTTTCAGGAGTATTATCATTTCTTGCTGGATTTTTTGATAATATTTTTATATTAGGAGGTATTTATATTATTAATGGATATGCTCAATCAATGGGGTTCCCTGCTATAGCAAAATTAGTATCTAACTGGGTACCACAAGAAAAACTTGCTTCAAGGTGGTCTATAATAGCTTGTTCCCATCAGATTGGTGGAGTAGCAATAATGGTTGGTGGTGGGTATTTACTTAGTGAGTTAGGGTGGAGATATGTTTTGTTTATACCTGGTATTATAGCAGTTACTTTTAGTATTTTTTTATTAAAAACAGTCAAAGATTGTCCTACTGAGATTGGTTTTAAACCTATAGGAGACATCTTTGAACAAAGAAAGCCATCTACTTTTAATAGTATATTTTTTGAATTATACACTAATAAAGAATTACAATTACTCTGCTTAACGAATTTGGTAGCATATTTAGTTCGTATGGGAATATTAAATTGGGCTCCGATTTTTCTTATACAGTATCAAAAAATCTCAACAAAGGTTATGATAGCACAACTTGGCTGCTATGAAGTGATGGGACTTTTTGGTACCATTTTGCTAGGCTATGTAATTGATAGATACTTTAAAAGTAAAATTAGCCTTATTGGTGCGATATATATGTTATTTTATATAGTTCTTTTTTATTTACTATGGTATTTACCCCAAGAATTAATATGGCCCCAATTTGTTTTAATGGGATTGATAGGTTTTGTAGCTATTATTCCACAAACATTAGTTGGCTTAATTGCTTTAAAGCTTTCTAAAAAAAGTGATATAGGAACAATTTATGGGATAGTAAGTCTTTTTGGTTATATCGGCACTGCTATATCGGGAATTGGTACAGGGATAATTGTCAGTTTATATGGTTGGAAAGGAAGCCTAATATTTTTTACTTTAACTGCTATTATTGGACTTATCGCATTTATACAATTATTCATCTTGGAAAATAGAAAACAAACATACTTATTAAATTACATTATTGCCTCTAATAGAAGCTAAAGGAAATTACCACATGATATAAAAACATTTTTAACTCTAATTTCTATACTTAATTGTCCTGATTAAATGAATCCTAAAAAGTTACCTAAAATAATTTGGCTTTAGTAACTAAAGCATGGTGGTCTAATCCATTAGTTTGGGTTATTCTATTCTTTTTAAAGATCATGATCTGACTAGTTTTAAGAAGTTAATTATCTCATATAACAAATTTATTGATTCTAATAGAATTAGTAAATATATTTTACTCTTTTATATATTATGATACTCTAAGGTTTGACCGCTAATGTTTATAACAGCATCTGCAAAATCTTCTACTGTTCCATGGCTAGTATATATTACCATATAATTTTCTAATAATCTTATATTTTCTTTTATAAGTTGATACATTAGTTGACTATTGGTATGATCTAAAGCAGATGTTGCTTCATCCATTATTAGAAAAGAGGTATTAAGTAATATAGCTCTTATGATACCAATCTTCTGTTTTTCTCCTCCACTTAAACGGCTTCTCCAATCCATATTTTCTAACTCTATCTCACTCTCGTTTATTACATCTGGGATTAATCTGGACTTAGTCAGTAGGTATTTAGCTTTATTAATAATAAGAGTAATATTAATTGTATTCTCTTCTTCTAAATGATCAGAAGATTTTAGGTCGTCGTCACTCATTCTTATTGGTATATAACATTTCGTCTCAGCTACTTGCCTAGCAGAATGAGAATTGTGTACCATGCTTTTTTCTAGCTTTGATGGGTATGTAAGTATTTCTAACAATGTGCCAGGAGGAATAAATGAATGTTGTGGTATAACACATATTTTTCCTTTAGCATTCTCAGGAAAATTTACTACACCTTCTACATATTGCCAATTATTTGTAATTGCTTTTAAGAATGTTGTCTTACCTTTACCAGAACCTGCAGATAGCTTGTAAATCTTATTAGAGGGTAATTCTATATTTAAGTGATCAAGTAATGTTGTAAGTGCTAGAGGTTTGAAATAGTCTATATCAGGTTTATATATACTCAAATTTTTTAATATTAAAGTATTACCTGAAAATTGTTGCTTCATGCTATGATGAGTATTAAGAATAGATAGAGAATCTTGATATGCTTTATCAAAAGCTTGAAGTTGTTCTAAGTTCAATTTTACATAAGAGTAGTTATTAGTTAAAATCGATACTATGTCTTGGATATTACTTAAAAGAGATAATATCATAACATTTAAGAGACTGGCATTCATTGTACTTACCTTTTCAGTTTTATAATACCCTTCTAGAAATTGGCTTGCAATAGCTGTAGTTATGCTAATAAGAGAATTATTAAAGAAAACTAGTATAGATAATTTAGGTATTGTATTATCCACTAAATATAATTTTTTCATCATCTGAGATCTTTCTTGATCAATAGCATCCATAATTGATAATGATTCTCTATTAGATTCTATGAATGCTACTTTAGCCACTAATTCATTTTCAATATTTTGATTATTTGTCTGATAAGAAAAATACTTTTTGCCAATTATATATCTTATAATACCAGTAGTAGAGACAAAGGTCATTATAACACCAGAAGTGATAAATGACTCGGAGATAACAGCAATATATACCAAAGTACTAACTGTAGAAACCAAATACATTGGAAAAGATACAAATATAGGAATTGCATTAGTAGCAAAATCTCTAACTCCTACACCAACTGTTATATATTGCATTGATGAAAATTCTTGATTGCGGCCATGTAATAAAAATTTTGATTTATCCATGAGGCGTTCTAAATTGTCTGTTTTCATAACTTGTATAGTTGAAGTAGTAAGCATTGTAATTAATGCTTCTTGAGTACCTTTTAACAATGCAATAACTGATGCCCCTGCAAGTGCTTTATTAACATCAAAACTACTATTAGAATCATTATTATCATTACCTCTCCGTAGGAAAATCATAGGCATAACAACAGTAGCTATTGGTACTAAAACAATAGCAGTAATAAACCCTACAGTTCTGACATAATTTTTATAACAAGGGATAAAATAATTATATAACTTGTCTGCAGCTTCTCTTAATACTATAAATTTTTCAAACATAAACTTTCCTAAATTTTTAATTATATATTGGCTAACAAAATTGTTTGTTTTGTCAATTATACTATCTGATCTTTAGGTAATGAACTTAAGCAATAATTTACCCATAAAGCTGTAATCTTTTCTTGAAGACTATTTTGTTTTAAACGATTACTAAGACAAAGAAAATCTACATTTTGAAGTTCAAGATCTTGATAACTACATACAAAAACCACTTTCTCATCTTTTGTAATAGGGTCATAATAAATTTGTAAACATTGACCACAAATTTCCTTCATCATACACTGCATAGGAGCATTAATACTTCCCAACGCAATATGTGATGGCTTTAGTAAATTTCTAAAAATAGTTTTCCGAGCTTTTTCTACTGCGTACATCATTTTATCAGATCCAATAGCTATTATTCTATCTATTGTATTAAAAGGGTAAACGTTAGGTTGAATCTTGCCTAATGAGTAATCACTCATTGCTTCAATTATATTACCAACAAAGCTCACATCATTTTTTCTTGAAGTTATAAAACTTGGTGATTCCTCACAACACCAAATAATTTGATCAGCGGCTTTTTCAAGCTCTTCTACTTTAAATCTATCTTGAATTTTTTTATAACCGGCAAAGTAAAGAACTCTAGATCCAGCTTTTCTTAAGGATTGACCAATTGAAAATAAAACTGCATTACCCAAACCTCCGCCAATTAGTAATACAGTTTCATTTGACGGTATATGAGTTGGTGTACCAGTAGGACCCATAAGAATTACAGGTTGTCCAACCTTTAAAATTTTGCAAATATTCGATGAAGCACCGACCTCTAGAATAATTACCGAGACAAGTCCTTTATCTCTATCAACCCATGCACCAGTAACAGCTATTCCTTCCATCATAAGGAATGTATCATTGATAACTAAAGCATCACTCTTAAAATTTTGTAATCTGTAGAATTGTCCTGGCTGGAATGCTTTAGCTGCCATAGGAGCATGTACTATAATTTCAATAATATTTGGAGCTAATCTTTCAACCTTATATATTGTCGGTTTTAATGATTGATTCAGTGTATCCCACAGAGTACTATAATGACTAGCTTGTGGTTTTATTCGACTTAACATGTTACTAATTATTTTGTATCCATTCTTAGCACTTGCCATAGCCTTGACAACATTACCAGAAAAAGATGGATGTAAATCTCCAAAAAAACTAATTGACTTTTGATCTCCACGTATTGATGCTAAAATATGTACTTCTTTTGGTTTACATATTGGTTCTGGTGTGATAGGATTGGATCTTTCATCATATGCTTGAAAATGATATCCTTCTATAGATAAATTTGATGGATCTTCTTTCGCTAAGATAGTATTTGGGACAGTACCAGCAGCTACAAGTATAGTACGAGCATTTATTATTTTATAAGACTGAACATTGTCTTTTTTTTCATCAAAAACTATTTGTGAGACATAATTAAATTCATCTACTTCTATTTTTATAGGAGAGAGATTTTCGGCAAACCAAATACCTTCATCCATAGCATAGCATAGTTCTTCATGATTTCTTGAATAACTAGGTGAATCAATGATATTGCGTCTATAGGCTATTGTCACCCCTCCCCATTGTTGTAATAGAGCTATAATATTAGGTTTACGTTTCTCTAATTTTGCTACTTCACGTTCTTGTCGTATTGATTTGGCATGTAATATATATTCTTCAAAAATAATTTTGTCTTCTTGAGTCCATTCTGATTGAACTTGTTCTTGTCCATATTTTTTTACTAATATTTCATATTTGGATAGTATTTTCTCTACTTGTACTGGATAGTATGCCATAGCTTCTGTAGCTGTGTCTATAGCTGTTAGTCCTCCACCAATTACCACTATTGGTAACCGTATTTGTAAATTTGAAATAGAGTGTTTGCTTGCAGCTCCAGTAAGCTGTAAAGCCATTAAAAAATCTGAGGCTTGCCGTATACCAGAAACTAGAAAATTTTTTATAGAAACAATGTTAGGTTTTCCAGCTCCCATACATAAGGCAATATGGTCAAAACCTAATTCAAATGCTTGATCTATTGTTAATGTACCCCCAAACCTTATTCCGCCAAATGATAAAAACTCTTTACGCCTTTCAAGTAATAGCCTAATAATTTTTAAAAAGTTTTTATCCCATCGCACTGTTATACCATACTCTGCCACTCCGCCAAAGCCACTTATGTTCCTTTCCCAAAGATTTTCATAGATTTCTTTTACATCTTTAATTAGCTTAAAAGTTGTATTCTTCCCATCAAATTTTTTACCTGATACCTCACTAGATAATGGCTCAATTTTCAGTCCATCAATAGCAGCAACCGCATGACCTTCATTCATCAGATAATGAGCTAGAGTAAAACCAGCTGGTCCTAACCCTACCACTAATACTTTATAACCACTCGAAGGTTTATATAGAGCATTCCTGATATTCAAAGGATTCCATCTGGTTAATAAGCTGTATATCTCAAATCCCCATGGTAATGACAAAACACTTCGTAAAATAGATGTTTCTATTTGTGGTACATTAACTGGTTCCTGTTTTTGATAAATGCAAGATTTCATACAATCATTACAAATTCTATGACCAGTAGCAGCAACCATGGGATTATCAATTATAATTATTGCAAGAGCTGCTATATCCATGCCTTTTGACTTAATAAAATTCATTTCTGATATTTTTTCTTCTAGGGGACAGCCTGTTAAAGGTTCATTAAAATAATTGTGTTGAAAGTTCTTCTTATCATCTTTGCTTGTAATACCCTTGGAGCAGTAATCTTTGGATTGATTATGACACCATATACAGTAATTAACTTGGTCAAGTACTTTTTCTACTGTTATACCAGAATCAGTAAGATCAAAACCATCCCTATGACGTATATTACAGGATTGTATTACTTTAACATCATTAATATTCTTTATTTCAGTATTGATTAGTTTAAGATGATCTACTTTTTTAGGTAATTTAAAAAGTATACTATTTTTATGGAAATCTTGGCCTTCTTTAGTTAACACCGCCCATGCAGCATAAAGGGATGATAATTTAAGATTATCTTTAAAAGATTCTTCATTTTTAAGCCATTCAAGAGTATAAAAAGCAAAGCTTAAATCACAAAATGTTTCATTAAAAATCTCTTGTAGTTTATTTCTAGTAAATTCATGGTCGAATGTTTTTAAATCATTAATTGTATGGTTCTTAACTGCACGTCTCTGAATAAAAAATTTTTTACATACATGTAGCGGCTTTAATAATTCATATTGGTTATAAGTTAATTGTACTTCTTCTTTGATATTAAAAAAACACAATAAAAATTCTTCTAAATATGGAGATAAATTAATTATCAAATTACTTTCTTGCAAAGAAGATACAGTATTGGGATTATCACGAGCAGATAGCAATTGGAGATATAAACTGTGATTGACTTTTTTTAAAAAAGAGATAAACTTTTTATCTAAATCTATTAATCCTTCGTATTCATATAGTTGTTTAAAAGATAAATTTCTGTTATGTAATTGTTGTTCCATAAATAGTTATTTAATTATTATTTTTGAATATACATATCTTTAGAATTATTCAGGATATATAGCATATGTTTAATTCTATTAAGCTTATAAAGTATTAATAAGGTCACAAATTCTTAGCTTAGTTAAAAACAAATTACCATATAACCTACTATATTATACACCATATAATATCTGACCAGGTAATTGTTAGTAATTATACACCTATAAACACCTATAAACCATACTTAATAGCCTATATAACAAGCAAAAATATATTTAAGTAGTAATAAAGGTACTAGGCTAATACAATAGCAATAATTCATATACACAAGATAATAGCTTAATCTTTGTTAAAAGAAAGAAGTGATCAGTTGTTACAAAAAAGCAATTCAAACTAATCCTAATTATACTAACTTTCAATATAATAAAGAAACCTTATTAAGAAAAATGTACAATAGTAATGTAAAATAGCTATGGATGTTAGAAAGATTTATGACATCAGCCAATACAACAAGAAAATGTTGTATCCTATTCATCTTTGTTTGTTTAGTTTATATGTGTACACATACTAAAAACAAATTTACAAATAATTATTATAAGAAATATTAAAATTATGGGCTATCTAATACTAGAAACAGGAGAGGTTTACTCTGGTATTGGTTATGGAGCTCAAGTTAATGCTATTGGAGAATTGGTTTTTAATACCTCAATTACTGGTTATCAAGAAGTAATAACCGACCCCTCATACAAAGGGCAAATAGTAACATTCACATATCCTCATATTGGAAATATAGGAACTTGTAATTATGATAACGAATCCAACCAAATCTGGCTTAAAGCAATTATAACAAGAGAATTACCAACCAAACCTAGTAATTGGCGAAGTAAAAAAAGCTTTGAAGAGTATTTGTTAGATAATAATCTACCAGGACTTGCTGAAATAGATACTCGTAAGCTCACTAAGAAAATTAGAGAGAACGGAAATCTTATAGGTATGATAGTTAGGGATAAGATAAAAGAGCAGGATATCCTTAAACAAATTTTAGAATATAAAAATAATAATTTAGATTATAAAAGCTCATTTTTTTCTTATGAAAGATTACAGAAATCTTTTTGCCATAGTAAAAATAATAAGAGTACTAAGTTACATATAGTTGTACTAGATTTAGGTTGTAAATCTAGCATTTTAACTATGCTACAAAATTATAATTGTAAAATTACAATATTAGATTCTGATTGTTTAATTGACAAAATTGAGGCTTTACAGCCAGATGCTGTTATATTATCAAATGGACCAGGTAACCCTGAGTCTTATGGAAATGCTATACAATTAATAAAATATATTATTAAAAAACAAATACCTATGTTAGGTATTTGTTTAGGGCACCAACTTTTAGGTATAGCTCTTGGTGCTGAGATATCAAAACTACCGTTTGGTCATCATGGAATTAATCATCCTGTTAAAGTTTTATCTACTAACAAGATATTCATTACCAGCCAAAACCACAACTATGTACTTAATAATACTACATTACCATCTACTATATCTGTTACCCATATTTCATTGTTTGATAATAGTATACAAGGGTTTATCCATAACAAATATCTCTTTGTTGGTTTTCAGGGACATCCAGAGGGTGGGCCAGGCCCTGTTGATATACAGAATAATATTGTAGAGAAATTTTTAGATACGGTTTGTAGTATTAAAAAAATTAACTATATTACTTAGGAAAATAAAAATGAAAGTATTATTAATTGGATCAGGACCAATAATAGTTGGTCAAGCATGTGAATTTGATTATTCAGGTACCCAAGGCTGTAAAGCTTTAAAAGAAGAAGGACATGAAGTTATACTTCTTAATTCTAACCCTGCCAGTATAATGACTGATCCAGAAAATTCTGATAAGACCTATATAGAAGAAATGAATATTCAGGTTCTCGAAAAAATAATACAATTAGAAAAACCAGATGCTTTACTTCCTACTCTAGGTGGTCAAATAGCTTTGAATCTTGCTCTTGAAGCCTGGGAATCAGGTATACTGCAAAGAAATAATGTAAAGTTAATAGGAGTATCCTATGACTCTATAAAAAAGGCTGAAGATCGTAAGCTATTTAAAAAGTTGATGGAGAGTATTAACTTAGAAACACCTAAAACACTTAAAATCACTGAGTTAAACCAAGTAGACCGAATTATTGAAAATATGGGACTTCCTTTAATTATTAGAAGTTCTTACACTCTTGGTGGAAGAGGGTGTTATAATATCTTTACTAGAGAAGATCTTATTGGAATTTGTACAGATATCTTTAAGTCCGGTAGTAAAAGCATACAAATTGAGGAATATTTAGAGGGATGGAAAGAATATGAACTAGAAGTCGTCCGCGATAAAAATAATAATTGTATAGTAATTTGTTCTATTGAAAATATTGACCCCATGGGTATACATACAGGAGATTCAATTACTGTAGCTCCAGCTCAAACATTAAGTGATAAAGAATATCAAAAGATGAGAGAGGCATCTTTTAAAATCCTAGAAGCAGTAGGAGTAGAAACAGGAGGGGCTAACGTCCAATTTGCGGTTAATCCTAATAATGGTAGAATGTTAGTGATAGAGATGAATCCTAGAGTATCTAGATCATCAGCTCTTGCATCTAAGGTAACAGGATATCCTATTGCCAGAATTGCTACTAAGCTAGCTCTAGGGTATACCTTGGATAAGTTAGATAATAAGCTAGTAGGTAAATTTATGCCTGCTTCCTTTGAACCTACAATAGATTACGTGGTTACCAAAATACCTAAATTTAATTTTGATAAGTTTCCTAAGTTATCTGGCATATTAGGAATAAAGATGCAATCGGTAGGAGAAGTTATTGGGATAGGAAGAAATTTCCAAGAATCTTTGTTGAAAGCAATTTACGCACTTGAAATAGGCGATATAGAATTAAAAAGCGAATTCAATACCAAGGATCTAAGCAGCAAATTGCTAGATAAATCACATAATAGAGTATTACTAATATTTAAAGCTTTCTACAATAATATTACAGTTAATCAAGTACATAAGGCAACAAAAATAGATAGATGGTTCTTGGAACAAATTAATAACATACTAAATTATATCAAAGGTCTTACACTAAGCCAAAAATCCATTTATAATGCTAAAAGACTTGGATTAAGCGATAAGCAAATTGCCGAAATATTAAATACGAACGAAGAGCAAATACGAAACTATAGAAAGTCCTTAGATATTAAACCAACGTATAAAAAGATAGATACATGCGCAGCTGAATTTACATCGGAAGCTAATTACATGTATTCTACGTATGAAGATGAATGCGAGTCTATCCCCACTAATAAAAAGAAAATACTAATTGTAGGAAGCGGAGCGAATAGAATAGGCCAAGGTATTGAATTTGATTATAGTTGTGTACATGCTATCATCGCAGCGAAAGAATTAGGGTATGAATCAATTATAATAAATAGTAATCCTGAAACAGTCTCTACTGACTTTGATATTTCAGATCGCCTTTACCTAGAACCAATTACCCCTGAACATGTATTAAATATAATAGAATTAGAAAAGCCTATAGGTACTTTTTTTCAATTTGGGGGGCAAACATCTATTAATATTTTAAGAGATCTATCCATACAGCATATTAATGTACTTGGGACTAGTTATGAAACAGTAGATTTATGTGAGGATAGAATAAAATTTAAAGAGTTCCTAGAGACCCTTGATATCAAACAAATAAATTCTGTAACTATAAATCTAGATGATGAGGTTAATACTAAATTAGAAAAAATTACTTTTCCGTTGATAGTAAGGCCGTCTTATGTCATTAGTGGTTCTTCAGTAAGGAAGATAAAAAATTACAAAGAATTACAGCAATATTTCGATAAACTTCCTAAAAACGATAAAATTTACCCGATCCTGGCAGAAGAATACATGGAAGAGTTCAAGGAAGTTGAAGTTGATGGTATATGTGATGGAGAAAATATATTTATTGCTGGTATCATGGAACAAATAGAACCCGTAGGTATTCATTCAGGTGATTCTAGCTGTATATTTCCTGCATTTTCCTTATCAAAAGAAATTGAAGAGCGTATTATTATGCTATCAAAAAAATTAGCAAGTAAGTTAAATATTTTAGGACTATTCAATATCCAATTCGCAGTAAAAGATAGCGAAGTCTTTGTTATTGAGGTTAACCCCAGGTCTTCAAGAACTGTGCCTTATTTATCGAAGGCTCTTGGTATATCATTAGCAAAAATTGCAACTAAGTCAGTGTTAGGGATCTCACTAGTTCATCAGGGTGTTTTTGATATTAAAAAACCAAATTTTTATTTCATGAAAAAACCAGTATTTAGTGAGGTTTTACACAAAAAAAAGCTAAATCTCGGTCCAGAAATGCTGTCTACAGGTGAGGAAATGTTAGTAAGTTCATCTTTAAATAATTTAATACCTGTATCAAAAAGTGTATTGGTTGATTTAGTCCCACTGCAGTCGTTATATAAAACTAGCTTATAAAGGTTAATAATGCAGTTATATCATCTGATACCTTGATTCTAGGATACTTTAAACATAGGTTATCACTATTTTCGAGATTACTAAGTTCATTATATATACTCCCTAACCCATGTGTAATTACTTTAGAGAGTAATTCCTCTACACTATAGCGTTTATACATATCAATAATCCTAAAAAAGCCATCTGAGGCAAGCAATATATGAAAGGGAAAATCCAATGATAATGTGTTCTTGTTTATATTATTGATAGCATCAACTTGTAGTCCTAAGATTTGACTAGTTCTTTCTAAATTTTGTTTGATTCTATCATGTTTTAAGTCTTCTACTAAATACTTTCTAAGCAACTCTTGCTCACGTATTCCTTGTTTATGCAGATTTATTATTTTATTTTCTATTATTGTATTATCGTATATATTAAAGTCATTTAATGGTATGTGATTGCCGTCACTTTGCTGTATTATTGCATAACAATCTGCAAATCCTGCATATTCTATTAAGTAGTTACTTGCAATTCTAGTTATTCTAACCCAAGATATCGCAGCAAGAGGTCTCAATTCTATAGGTACCTTGTCTATACCTCCTACCATTATATCATATAATGACGAGACATTTTGAATAACATTTTCAAATATATCATCAGGAATACCATCTTTTAGGGATAACTTAATAAGTTCTTGGTGCACATGCTGTACAAACCAGGAGGTATCATTAGCACTCGGAATAAAAGAAGTATTGTCTATTGGAGTTGCTCCATCTATCACCCAACATGCAGCACTAGAATCAGCAAGCACAAACCCAAATTGGTCTTGATTAAATGATTTAGTACCAGGAATGGTTAAATAATCTTTGATTATCATCATAACAGCTTTATACTATTTAAGTAATTTAGAAACCCATTTGTTATTAAGAAAAATAAGGTTTGCACACGTTTGGTGAACTAAATTATATTGGTTGTCAGCCAGTGTTTTAATTATTAAAGACTTGTGGCTATTTGGCCTATCATCAGCATATTCTATAATAATTATTTTGGGCTCATACTCTTCAGGATTAAATGACTGCCACACAATCAATTCTGCTCCTTCTACATCAATATCCAATAAATCAATAGTGCTTATATTATGCTTTTTTAATATAGTCTCTAAGGTATAAATGGGTACCTCAATACAACTTTGATAATCATCAATATTAAGCTGATAAATACTTGAGCGTGTAGGCCTAGTATTATGTAAAAAAAATTTTGCCTTACTATTCTGTGCACCGATGGCACATAATTCTACCTTAGATCTTGAAGATAATAATTTTTTGCTATGTCTTGGGTCTGGGTCTATACATACCCCTATCCACCCACGTTTTTCTAAAAGAAAAGTATTACTATTCGTAATGCCATCTGCTGCTCCTACATCTATAAAAAATCCTTTGGAAGGTAGGTTAATATTATCACATAACCATTTATCTTCCCCAAATTGTGAATAATAACTTTCCATTTGTTTTTTCTATTATAAAATCTTGTTTATAGAAATCATTACAACTAATATCTAAATTAAATATATAAGGTATTTCAGTTTTTGTAAACTTTTAAGTAGTTTTATTAATGATTCTAAAAGGTAGCTTTTTATATATAGTAAGCTTATTACTAAACTTACTCAATGATATAATAGTAAAAAAGCTAACTCCTGGCATTCCTTTTTATCAAGTAATGTTTTTAAGTTTTTTTCAGCCTTGATAATATTCCCATTTATTGGTAATAGAACATTTATTTCTTATAGCAAGTTTTATCTATCATATACTATAAGGGGGGTGCTTTTATTTACAGCCATGTCACTTTGGATATCAGGCATTCATTATTCTTCTTTAGCATCAGCCAACCTCATATCACTATGTATCCCATTATGTACAATATTACTATCCTATCTTTTCCTAAATGAACGATTAAAGTCTAAGCAGCTTTTGTATTGTTTATGTATTTTTCTTGTATATAGCATTTATATTAATCACGGAATAAGCAAAGAAAAGCATAATTATTAATTTTGCTAATATCTTGCTACTATTTAGTGCAATTAGTTTTTCTATTATGGAAGTTACCAATAAAAAACTTATAAACCTAAGTGACAATTTAATTACAGTATTTAGTGTGTCAGCAACAGTAACTTTCGTTTCGCTCCCTTGGGTTATATTCAACTGGCTAACTATAGAGTTAGCTGACTTTATTAAAATATTTTGTTTAGGTATCAACAGCAGAGTTATTTATTGGTTATTACTTAAGGCCTACTATTATTGTAGAGTTAGCTTTCTATCTTCACTAAAATATATTGAATTTTTATTCGCAGTAATAGCTGATCACTTGTTCTATGATTTATTACCAACAACATTAGTAATCATCCTATTTATTATTATTACAATACTAAATTATTTAATTTCATTAGAATAAAACAAAAGTTAGCATGTCTCTACAGTAATTTTCTATCAATGTATCCCCCTATATCTTTTAACCTAGTATATTCCCATTCTAGTGGAGATGAATGAAATCTTAATACATTATTTCTGCTATAATATTCGTTAATCATTTGTCCTTCTGATGTATGGCCCATTATTATTAATCTTCTATTACTAGATAATGAGTTCTCATGAGAGCAATGCACCAAATTTGCATGCCATATTAACATTGATCCAGCTTTAGCTTCTAAAAAAATATTCTTATAACCTTTTAACTCCTTATCCTCAATTACAGGACCATCTCTTTCTGTATCAATAGATTTGATACTCTGGACATGGGTTCCTGGCCATACTTCTAAAGTTCCATTTTCTTTAATACAATCATCCAAACAAATTGCTGAAGTAATGGTATTTAGTGGATACCCATATTTAGTAAAATAAGCGCTATCTGTATGTTTATATACTTCTTCTTGCCTTACTTCAAATTTCTCAAACTGAAAATCTGATTTACTGCTCTTAAGTTTTTGTTTGTAATTAATTTTGTCTTCAATTAATACTGGTTTAGACCCAAGTAGTATACCCATTACATCTATAATTCTACTTTCATTAGCTATTTGGTATAATGTTAATGATAGGTCTAAGATTGGCTTAATCTTAAACAAATATAATTCTCCAGAAGGGAGCATCCACCACATTAGCCGTGGGTTCTTTTGATTTAAGGCTAAAGATGAGTTTATTACCATGTGTTTTATATACTCAGCTTCTTTCCTTAATAATAGTAATTCTTCTTTAGAAAACACATCAGGAATTACTAAATATCCTTCATTATTAAATTTATCTATTTGTATTTGAGTAAGTGCCATATAGAACCTCTTTAAAATAACCAATCATTTACTATACTTTAGTAACTTCCAAAGTAGCAATAATTATTATAAGATTTCTTTAAATAATTTATTTGGAGTATGTTATATTTTTTATTTCCTTATATTTAGAGTATGGCATATGAAATTATTAATTATTGGAGGGACAGGATTCATAGGATCCCATATTATCCAAGAAGCGCTAAAGCATAATTATAAAGTAACAATCTTTAATAGAGGTCTGACGAATAATATAAAATATTCTGGCATTCAACAAATTAAAGGAGATAGAAATACTATAAAGCAAGATGGTGATAGTCATAGTCTTGTAAAAGCAATTAATCTGGGACAAAAATGGGATTATATCATAGATTGCTGTGGTTATCATGATACTCAGATAGCACAATTACTACCTTTAATCGGTAATAGCAAATACGTTTTTTTATCAACATGTTCTGTATATTCAACAGATTGTAAGTCTTATATTGATGAACGGTCTACATTAGTTAACCAAGAAAATCATCTTTCTTCAACTTCATATCAAAAAGTCTTATGTGAACGCGCAATAATAAATTATTACAGCACTAACTACAATAATTACCTTATATTAAGACTAGGGCTTGTTGTAGGTAACTTAGATCATACCGACCGTCTTGGTTACTGGATAAGAAAAAGTGTATTTAATAAAAAACTATTAGTACCAGAATATGTATTACAACCCATACAATTTATATACGTAAAAGATCTAGTAAGATTTTTATTTCATTGTATAAGACATAATAAATATGGAATTTATAATGTAAATGGCCCGAAAAAAATAAATAAAAAAAATAATTATATAAATAATATATCTATCCAGGAACTATTAGCAACTATAATAAGAATCACCAACTCTCAGGTAACTATAAAACTAATTCCAGAAACAACACTTCTAAAAGAGAATATAAAGCTTTGGTCTAATATACCTTTATGTCTTGGATATAGGTCTAATTCCATTAATCTCATGAACATTGATTATAGTAAAGCAATTAAAGCTGGGCTTCAACATACTAATCTAAGTGAAGTCATACTAGAATCTATGGATTGGTATTTAAATAATATTCCTTCTGGTGCTTGGTTATCTGAGTTAAGGGAACAACAAATTCTAGATAAATGGGGCCATATATCAGCTGATATAAATATTAAACTTTATTAGCTAATAAATTAATATTAAAAAAAGATTATATAAATAATAAATGTAGTATATTATATGTTAGTATTAGGTATTTGTGGCAGCCTTAATTTAATCTCTCAAAATAAGTATAGAGTACCACCTTTTGCTGAGCATGATGCTGCTGCAGTATTATTAAAAAATGGTAAGGTTATCGCTGCAATAGAGGAAGAACGATTAACCAGATTAAAGCATTGCCCTAAATTTCCTATTAATGCTATCAAAAGCTGTTTAACCACCTCTGGGACTAATTTACAAGATGTAGACAAAATTGCAGTATATGGTCACTATGACACATGGAAATCCATATTAGAATCAAACTACTATAATCAATTTCCCTATGGCATTAATAAAGAACAATTTGAACTGGATCCTAAAAAATTAATATTACAACTGCTTCATAGTGAATTTAATTATACCCCTAGTAACTTAGATTTTGTACCACATCATTTGTGCCACGCTGCAAGTGCATATTACCTATCTGGATATGAATCAGCATTAGTCATGGTTGCTGACGGAGGCGGAGATAAAATTTCTGGTGGGATTTGGGATTGTAATAAAGACTCTATGGATGAGATAGCAACTATCAGTTTAGATAATTCGTTAGGTCTATTTTATCTAAAAGTCACTAACTTCTTAGGATTTAAAGTTTTCGATGAGTATAAAGTAATGGGACTAGCACCATATGGAGATATAACTGCTTATGATAAAAATTTTCAGGAATTATTTAATCTATTACCTAATGGAAAATGGGAAATATATCCTGATAAGATATTTCCTGAATTAACTAAAATTACTTCCCCACGTATTTCTAACTCCCCTATTGAACAGGTACATAAAGACATAGCATCTTCTTTACAACATTCATTAGAAAAAATAATGTTACATGCATTAAAATATTATAGACAGCATACTAATCTTTCCTCACTTTGTTTTGCCGGAGGAGTAGCTCATAATTGTACACTAAATGGTAAGATATTATATAGTAACATATTTGATAGCGTGTTTATACAACCAGCAGCTCATGATGCTGGTTGCGCATTAGGTGCAGCATTGGTGCTAGCGTCAAAATATTGCACTATAGAGTCTATGAAGCATATTTATTGGGGAACCCCACTTTCCCAAACAAATGAAATATATAAAACATTAAATTTATGGTCTGATTTAATAGACTTCCAAATTGAAAAAGATGTTAGCTTAGCAGCAGCCAGTAAAATTGCACAAGGCGAAGTAATTGCTTGGGTCCAAGGTAGATCTGAGTTTGGCCCAAGGGCTTTAGGTAATAGAAGCATATTAGCTGACCCACGACCTCTAGAAAACAAAGAAAGAATTAATAAGCTTATTAAAAAAAGAGAAGGGTTTAGGCCATTTGCACCTGCAGTACTCATTGAAGAAGCTTATAAATATTTTCAAATACCAAAAACATTAGCAGAATTATCTTACATGACTTATGCACTTCAGGCAACCACTTTAGGAAAAATGCTACTAAAAGCTACTACTCATGTAGATGGTTCAGCTAGAGTGCAAACTGTATCAAACAAAAATAACCCCTTGTTTTGGAGTTTAATAAATCATTTAAAAGACCTTATAGGGGTGCCAATAGTATTAAATACTTCTTTTAATAATAATTACGAACCTATTGTTGATAATATACAAGATGCTATCACTTGTTTTTTAACTACTGGATTACATAGTTGTTTTATTGATAATTATTCTATTAAAATCAAATATGAGAGAATCCCAATGCAAGTCTTAGGAAATTTTTACCCTCTGGTACTACCACATTGGCAAATATGCACAACAATTAACTCATACAGGAAATCATTTGAAATTAAACCCAACTGTAGTGGTAAAATGGAAATTGATACTCCTATATACGGTTTACCAGAACCTATATCTGAATATATGATTAGTCTTATAGAAAATATGAGTGGGGAAAAAACTATATTTGAAGCTATAGAAGCTATAAATGGATGTATTAATGGTAGCGATTATGAAAAAATTTACCATGATATATTAAGATTATGGGATAGAAGAATAATTTCACTAACACCAGTTCCAATGAATAAACTGAACACTTAGTCTCCTTTTACATATTTCGTGAATTTATCTTTTTCATTGATATATTTATCAGCCTCGGGTAATGGAGCTTTTTTGACAGTAATATTAGGCCACTCTTTTGCATATTTCTTATTTACTTCTAACCAAAAATTTTCAGTTTGATCTTCAGACTTTATAGCCTGCACTGGACAAGCAGGCTCACATATACCACAATCTATACATTCTTCAGGATTGATAACTAGCATGTTATCGCCTTCGTAAAAACAGTTAACAGGGCACACTTCAACACAATCAGTGTATTTACATTTTACACATTTATCAGTAATAACATAAGTCATAAAATTACCTACTAAATTTAAAGTTACTTTTGCGCAATTGGGATTATAAAATCACATGTTTCTTTGTTCCAGTAAGGTGGAGGATCAAATAACTTATAATTATATAAATCTATTTTATACTTTTCTTTTTCCAATATATTATATCTAAAATTATCTATACTGCTCCCACTAGAAAAAAATGAAAATCTGCCCCCTTTATCTAATTTAATTCTGCATACCGAATTAATAAAATTGTTAAAATCAATATTACTATATCCATCGGGTGGCCATGTATCATACATAATAATCTGATAATTTTGTAATTTGTCAATTGCTAGCTGCCATGGTGCTTGTATAATCTTAATTTTGTCTGGATTTACTAGTGATTGTTGCCATTGTTTAGCATAATTTACTACTTCTGGATGAGGTTCAACTACTGTATATGAATCAATTCCTAAATCATATATACTTTTTGCGAATACTCCTAATCCAAAACCTATTTCTAAAACATTTTTAGCTTTCTGATTTTGAATTAGGTATTTAGCATGTAAATCCATTAGAGGTTTTTCCCAAAAATACATAACATAAGAAGAATTAAATTTCATTCCAATATCGTCTATTGATACTTGAAAAGAAGTAAGTTTTTTAATATGCTTTTTATGAACTTCTGTAAACATAGATTTTTATTATTTCTTTTAAATATCTTATGATTATTTTGTATTATTACAATGAGAATAATATTTTTATCATAGAATGAATAAATAATTTTTTATCCCCTTGTTTTTTTTAATAGCTTATTATTTAATATCTAAAATAAATAAGACTAAAATAAGGTAGTAAATGATTCAACCGCAAATAGAAATTGAATTTGACTGGCATTTAACTAATAGATGCAATTTTTATTGCGAGTATTGTCACCCCCATATACGTAAGATATTAAATTCTGGTTTTTTAGCAGAGCCAGATTACGAAACTATAATCAAAAGATTCAATGATATTGATAAGCCTTGTTTGATTCATATGTCTGGTGGGGAACCTTTTCTATACCCTAATTTTGTTGAAATGTGTAAAGGTCTAACTGAACACCACTATATTAGCATTAATTCAAACTTATCTGTGCATACAATTCCACAATTTGTAGAATACGTTAACCCTAAAAAAGTTACCTTAATAACAGCAGCAATACATCAAATTGAACGAGAGAGACAAGGAAAAAAACTAGAAGACTATGTTATTCATTACAAGATGTTCCGCGATAAGGGATTTAATATTAAAGCATTATATATAGTTTTTCCACCATTGGTTAAGGTACTTGGACAGCATATAAAATACTTAAAAGAAAGTGGGGTTGATAACTTAATTGCTAAGGTATTTAAAGGTGTCTATAATGGAAAAAGATATCCAGAAAGCTATACAGTTGAAGAACAAGAAGAAATTATTAAACACGCTGGTGACTATAAGTTTAATAAACCTTATATGGAAGGTCAGATGACTTTTACTGGGCAGCTATGTACCGCGGGCATGAGTTCTTTTAAGATAAATGTTAATGGTGATGTGCAAAGATGTGCAAGTGTTAAAGGTAACTATGGCAACCTATACGAAGGAACATTTACTCCCACTGAGAAACCCACTCCATGTACTGCTAATAGAGTGCTAGTAGTTTCTCAATGTCATCGTTTTCTTGTAAATTCTCCAATTAAAGTTGAAGACATTCAATACGAAGAAGAAGATTAAACTATAAACTAATTTATTAAGGAAAGAATTATGAATATTTCTATTACAGATCAAGTTATTATTTCTCCAGAAAAAAGAAGTTTTGAGGTTGTAGAACGTAAAGGAATAGGCCATCCAGATTCTTTATCAGATTTACTTGCTGATGAATTTTCAAGATCATATTCTAATTGGGCTTTAAAAAATATTGGAATTATACCCAATCACTGGGTAGATAAAGTAAATATAGTAGGGGGTAGTGCTAAGGTACAATTTGGAAGCTACGAAATGGTCAAACCAATTAATTGTTATTTGTTTGGTAAAATTACAGATATAATAGGTGAGCGTTATATAAACATAATGCAGTTATTTGAGCAAGTAGCGCAACAACTTTTATTAACTATTACTGACTCTAAAAGCATATTAGATAATATGACGTTTAAAATAGATAATAGTAAAGGTGTAGGAGTTGACCACGATCAAAATTTCTATAGTCCAAATAATGTTGACAACCTTAAATCAATCTTAACACAAGAAACGTTAGCTAATGACACTGCATATTGCATTGGTTATTATCCATTTACATTTGTTGAATTACTAGTAATAAAATTAGAAAACTATATTAATTCTAATGAATTTCAAAAGAAATACAAAGAAATAGGTACTGATGTCAAAGTACTTGTAAGCCGTTTACACAATAATATAGATATTACTACGTGTATCCCATTTCATCCAGAACAAGTACCTAACATTTCATTCTATCACTCACGGCTTAAAGAAATTAAATCCGATTTAACAAATAAGATAGAAAATACTATAAAACAATCAGGTCAATCCTATAAATTCTCTTTAAATATAAATACAAAAGATGGTTATAATAAAGCATATCTCACTCCCTTTGGTACCTGTCTTGGAAAAGGAGATTGCGGCGTTGTAGGAAGAGGTAATAAATACAATGGTTTGATATCAGCATTTCGTCCTTCTAGTGTAGAGGCCCCTGCTGGTAAAAACCCAGTGCATCACGCAGGGAAAATATATAGCTCAGTTGCTCAAGGGCTAGCTATTCTATTATATAATGAGATAGGAATTCCTAATCAGGTTACTATCGTTTCTAGGAATGGTTGTAGGCTAGATACACCAGCTTTTGTTCACGTTGATTATGAAACACAATTATCTAATAACTTGCATAACAAGTCTATTGAAATCATACAAGTAACTTTACAGAATGTACATGAATACGCCAAATTTTTCTTAAATACTCCTTCCATTGAACGCTTTAGAAATGGAATGGAATATGATCTTAATTTGGCAAAGAATTGTATATCTTCTACCACTGACTCCCAAGAAATGCTAGGTAATATATAAAAATAAAAAACACATTAATAATTACTCTTGGAGCTATATGCTCAGTAAATATTGATTTATATACTCCAGCATTAGCAAAAATGTTGGAGTGTTTTGGCACTCACATATTTTCCTTACAGATTGGATCTACTATTAATACTATTGCATTTTCCTTAACAACTTTACTAATTGGCCCTTTTGCAGATAATTATTCTAAGAATAAGATAATATTGTATACTACATTAATTTTTGTTATAGGTAATCTTATTGCTGCCAATGCGAGTAATATTTATATTTTTTGGCTGTCTCAATTAATAAATGGACTAAGCAACGGTTGTATACAAGTCTTGTGCCCCATTATTATTATAGAAATATGTGGACTAGAGCGTTCACCTAATGCTATTTCCCTTTTATATTTAGTTAGCACAGTATTTTTAGTTTTTACTCCATTAATTAGCGGTATGATACTAAAAAGTTATCAATGGCAATATTTATTTTATATTGTATCTTTTATAGCCTTTGCTTTATATTTAAGCATTTGGTGCTTATTTCCTATAAATATTAATATTCTCTCAAAAAAAAAAATTAATATTAAAAGTATATTATATGACTATTGCAATATACTATCTTCATTAGAATTCATGCTGTATAGCATTATTCCAGCTGTAATTATATGTGCGTTAATTAGTTATAATACTAATATAATCTACTTCTTATCTGCTATTAATTATGATTCTTTTTATTCCAGCCTTTACTTGACATTACCACCATCTATAGCATTAACAATTAGATTTGTGTTTAATAAATATACAATTAAATATAAACATCAGGATAAGTTAGGTCTTGCATTAGCAAACTTAGGTGGGTTAACATTTACCATACTAGTCATAATTCCAGAAAAAGATATTAATAATGAAATATTAATATTATCCGTTAGTTTTATACATCTAGGACTCACTTATGTTATGCCAATCTTTTTTTTAAAAGCTCTTTCTAAATTTACTACAAAGATAGCTACTGCATCTACCATAAATAACTTTGTGAAGTCAATAATAATAGCCACAGGGATTTGCATATCAGGATTTACATATAATGGATCTTTAACCTCTATTGCTATATTAATAGATATTTTTTTATTTATTGCTACATCATCATATTTAATACATTTGCTAATTGCTAAGTAAACGAAAGTTAAATTTATTATAACCTTTACATCACCATAAGATAGTTTATAAGAAAAGAGCAAATTATAATAATAGAAAAAGATATTAAAGCAACATCTGGCAATATACCTTCTATAAAATCTCTCTTGCAACTCTAAGAACTATGATTTTCTAATTCAAAACTTGAGGCACGATTTCAGTTTTTACAAAAGTTAGAAAAATAAGGTTTGCATCCAGCCAGCAGTAAGTATATGCTCTACAGATCAATATAATTTTTTATTATTAAAAAACTAAGATGTAATCATGAGCAAAGCTAGTACACTTACTAAAATTATTAATGCTGGCAAGAACGTTGTAACAAGAGTAGCTCCTTCCCCTACTGGTATGCCTCATATTGGAACAGCATATATTGGATTAATGAACTACCTATTCGCCAAAAAACATAATGGTAAATTTATTTTAAGAATAGAAGATACAGACCTAACTAGATCCAAACATTTATATGAAAAAGATATTGTAAAAGCTTTAAAATGGATAGGACTATCATGGGATGAAGGACCAGATATAGGAGGCCCAAATGGACCATACCGGCAAAGTGAGAGAATAGGTATATATAAGCCATTTATTGATAAGTTACTAGATTCTGGTAATGTATTCCCTTGCTTCTGTACACCACAAAGATTAGAGCAATTAAGAGCAGAACAAAATGCTAAACGTATACCTAGCGGATACGATGGACATTGTTTACATTTAAGCTATAGCCAGCAAAAACAAATGATGGCTAATATTCCATTTGTACTTAGACAAAAAATACCGGATTCTGGATATTGTGAATTCAACGATTTAATAAAAGGCAGCACGAAGATACCATGGTCTACCATAGACATGCAAGTATTAATAAAATCAGATAAAATGCCGACTTATCACCTTGCAAATGTACTTGATGACCATCTAATGGGAGTGTCTCATGTAATAAGAGGAGAAGAATGGGTCTCTTCTACTCCAAAACACTTATTATTATATAACTATCTTGGATTACAACCACCTCTATTTGCCCACTTACCATTACTCCGTAATGAAGATATGAGTAAATTAAGCAAAAGAAAAAGTGCAACTAGTATCTTGTGGTTTGAAAATGAAGGATATTTACCTGAAGCTATGCTTAATTATCTAGGACTTTTTGCAATACCACTACGTCAAAGTGATAAATTCACGTTGCAGCAGCTACTAGATAGCTTTGAGTTACAAAATATAACAGGAAGTGCTCCAATATTTGATATAAAGAAGTTACACTCATTAAATGCTTTATGGATTAGAGAAAACTATACACCACAGCAATTTAGCAAAATATATCAAGAATGGGCTTTTGAAAAAGAGAATCGTTTAGAAAAAGCCTTAGTACTAGCTCAAAGTAGAAGTACTACTTTAAGTGAAACTTCGAAGCTGATTTTACCTATTATTAATACAACAGTCGATGTACAACTATCTGATTTCGATAATATCAAAATTTCAAAAGAGAATATTTTGAAATTATTTTATATAACCTCTAAAACCATTGATTATATAGAATTATGGGATAAACCATCTATAGAATACTTCACGAACAATTTGTCAAATATGTTTGATATCAAAAAAGGTATTCTAACTAAACCTTTTTATATCGCTATTACAGGTGATCATACAGGGTTACCTATATTTGAAACCATGTGTATATTAGGAAAGGACACCTCTAAAACCAGAATTAATAATGCAATTAAAGTTTTAGGTGGAATACCTAAAGAAATGCAGGATAATCTAGAAAAGATTGATCTGAAGGCATTACTTGATAAAAATGAAGTAATAAACACACAAGTATTGTCTCAATCAAAAACAAAACATGACAAACCTAAGAAAAAAGACGATGATGATAATCATGGTCCTGGTGGTAGTTCCGAAGGTAATAACAGTAGCGTAGATTCCAATCAGCCTCATAATATCCAACATAACAATATTACACAACAAAAAGTATCATTTGTTATAAACATATTTAATGCTTTACAAGATTCTATTCTAGAATTTGCAAAAGGTATGGGATTAATACCTGATTCTATAACATACTCTGATGTTGAATACAATATAGTAGGAGAGCATATAGAAGATATATGTACTATATAAATTAGAGTCAATTACAAAGTTTGTTAAAGCTTTTCTAACTACCACATTTAAAATATCACCATGTTGTAGGCCTATAAACTCAATTCTTTGTACAGTTCAGGATCAATCATAACATTAAAATTACCCTTAAATGGTTTGTCAGGAGTTTTGTTTGAATCTTTACAGTCATCTAAATATTTATAAACGGCTCAATTAAAATGTCTGATAAGTGTTTCAACATCAGATACTTCATAAGTTACTAAATCTCTTATAAATTTGTTTTTGTTGTCAAATGTAAATAATTGTAATGAGTTATAACGAGCCAAGACAAATTAAATGAATTGCACTAAATGCAATGTTCCATTGATTTTTATCAATCACTAAATTACCTTTTATACTTTCAAATCCAAGATTTAACCTATCTCTGAATTAGAACGTTTTTATTTCTTGCAATATCATGGAGTTTGAGAGTATCATTTAGGTACGGTTCAATAAGCTGATATTTTTTATAAGCATTTTGCCTTTGTTCTTAATCTAATTCTGTTATAAATGATACATCCATTATAGTTCGCCTTCCATATAGTTTTACGAATAGTTAAAAATTATAACAAGCTATAATATAAATTGCTAAATTAGCTCTACACCAATTAATTGCTTGCCCTAATATAAAACTATTACTAATATGCTGTAATTCACACTTTACGAATATAATACGTATATTTTAGTATAAAACGAACTAATCAGAAAACAACAGTGAAATTTAGAAAAAATTAACTAATATGGCTTACCAATTTAAAAGAGAACCACTTACCCCAGTAGAAGCTGATAAACTTTATCAAGCTTGTAACTCTGTTCAAGAAAAGCTTATTATTTGGATTTTACTAGATACCGGGCTTAGGGTATCTGAACTTTGTAGTCTTACTCCGCAAAATATTCTCTGGCAACAAAAATCTATTCGTATTAGTGGAAAAGGCGGACCATATGGAAAACAGACAAAGAAAAGGGTTGTACCAATGTCTAACCGAGTGCAATCTCTTCTGGAA
>Ga0209277_10000226_pt1 | contig 30222 bp, 22 predicted proteins | sample JI81AbrownDNA_FD_187503 | JGI IMG/M metagenome (GOLD analysis project Ga0209277, IMG submission 187503) | Wastewater effluent complex algal communities from Wisconsin, to seasonally profile nutrient transformation and Carbon sequestration -... | ecosystem: Engineered > WWTP > Effluent > Algae... | reverse complement strand
ACAGCGAAGGCAGCCGCACCCCCACGGCCATCGAGCTTGGCTGCGCCAACCCGGACAACCCCTGCAAGCTGCCCAACGCCATGGCCGGCGATCCGCCGCTCAAGCAGGTTGTGACCAAGACCTGGGATTTCGGCCTGCGCGGCCAGGCAAGCAGCGTGACCCGCTGGAACCTGGGCCTGTTCCGCGCCGAAAACCACGACGACATTCTTTTTGTGGCGGATGAGCAGCTTGGCTACGGCTATTTCAAGAACTTCGGCAAGACCCGCCGGCAGGGCGTGGAGGCCGGCGCCAGCACCGCCATCGGCGCCCTCAGCCTGGCGCTCAACTACACTTTCATCGACGCGACCTATCGCTCGGTCGAGAGCGTGGGCGGAGCCGGCAACAGCACCAACAGCGCCGGCGCCGGCCTCGAGGGCAGCATCGCGATCCACCCAGGCAATCGTATTCCGCTGATTCCGCGCCACCTCGTCAAGGCTTCGGCCGACTACCGCCTCACGCCGGCGCTGTCACTAGGCGCCGACATGGTCGCGGTGTCCGGCGCCTTTGCCCGCGGCAACGAGAACAACCAGCACCAGGCCGACGGCAGCACCTACCTCGGTCCGGGCCGCTCCGGCGGCTACGCGCTGATGAACCTCGGGGCGCGCTACGAAATGAGCCGCGGACTGCAGCTTTTCGGGCAGATCAACAACCTGTTCGACCGCCAGTACGCGACCGCGGCGCAACTCGGCGCGACGGCCTTCTCGGCCGGCGGCAGCGTGGTGACACGGCCTTTCGGGCAGGTGGGAGGCGATTATCCGCAGGTCGGCTCGACCTTCTACGCACCGGGCGCGCCGCGTACTTTCTGGGTAGGCCTGCGCTACAGCCTGTGAGCGGGGGACGAGCATGGACATGAGCGGTTTCGAAGGCGACGCGCGTCGTCGTGCGACCTCGGCCCTGCACGAGGAAATCGGCCAGGCGTTGACCGCGCTGCGCGCCAACAATGCCTTTGTGCTGCGCCAGACCGCCGCCCGGCCGGATCTGCACGCCGCCGCGCGGGACGTGGAGATCCAGGGCGCGCAGATCGCCCGCAGCCTTCACGCGCTGCTGCATCCGGCGCCGCTGCCCGAGGAAGGCGGCGAGGAGGGTGCCCAGGCGCTGCAGCCGCAGCTCCACGAACTGCTGAAAAACTGGCAGGATTCCCCCCGCCAGCTTGTCTGCTGCCGGCTTGAAGTCCGGCCGGCTCATCTTGTCCTGCCCCGTGACCTCAGCCTGACCCTTTGCCGCATGATCCACGCAGCGCTCCAGCACATTGCCCGCCAGGCCCTCACTCGCCCGGTGAGTCTCTCCGTGCGCGTTGCGGATGACGAGCCCGCGATGCTGCGCTGGGAGCTTGCCAGCGAGTCCCTGTGCCTTGCCGCCAGCCTGCCGCTGGCCACGGAGGGCGCAGCATGAGCGGCCGCCTGCGCGTCGTGCTGGCAGACGATCACGCGGTGGTGCGCACCGGCTATCGGCGTCTGCTCGAACTGGAGGACGACATGGAGGTGGTGGCCGATTTTGGCGACAGCGATGCGGCCTGCGCCTGGTTTGCCAGCCATGAGGCCGACGTGCTGGTGCTCGATCTGTCGATGCCGGGCCGCGGCGGGCTGGAAACCCTGGCCCGCGTGAAGGCCCGTCAGCCCGGGCTGCGGGTGCTGGTGTTCTCGATGCACGACAGCCCGGCAATGGTCGGCCAGGCCCTGCAGGCTGGCGCGGACGGCTATCTCACCAAGAGCAGCGAGCCCGATGCGCTGATCGACGCGGTGCGCAAGGCTGCCCGCGGCGAGCGCCCGCTGTCGCCGGATGTGGCCTCGGCGCTGGTGGCCGGGGCCTGCGAGGCCGCGCACCTGGCCTTGTCACCCCGTGAGTTCGAGATTTTTCGATTGCTGGCTGCCGGGCGGACGGTGGACCAGATTGCCGCGCGGCTCTTTCTCAGCGCCAAGACGGTGGCCAATTACCAGACGCTGGTCCGCCAGAAAACCGGCCTCGCCAGCGTTCTCGACATGTACCGTCACGCCGAAACTCACCGGCTGCTGGACGGCACGGAATAAGGCCGGGAGTCGGGCAGCGCGCAGGGCGGGGCGGGGTGCCCGCGCCCGGCGCCTAATGGTGGGAGTCCTCCAGCGACGCGACAGAGTCGAATTCGCGCTGGTTGGCTGCGTGCTTGCGCTTGACCATGTACATGGTGCCGGCCACGAACAGGCCGAAGGCGATCACGACGGTGTTGATCGAGACACCCGCACGGATCAGCAGCGCGTAGATGCCGGTCATCATGAGGATGGACAGGTTCTCGTTGAAGTTCTGCACGGCGATCGAGTGCCCGGCACCCATCAGGATGTGGCCGCGGTGCTGCAGCAGCGCGTTCATCGGCACGACAAAGAAGCCGGACAGGGCGCCGATCAGCACCATCAGCGCCATCGCCACACCCATGTCGGTGACGAAGATCATCACGTTCACGATGACACCCATCGCGATGCCGAGCGGAATCACTCTCACCGAAGACTTCATCGTCACCATCCGGGCTGCCAGGACGGCGCCGATGGCCACCCCGACGGCCACCACGCCCTGCAGCATCGACGCCTTGGACAGATCGAGGTGCAGGGCCTGCTCGGCCCACTTGATCACGATGAACTGCAGCGTGGCGCCGGCACCCCAGAACAGGGTGGTGGTAGCCAGCGAGATCTGTCCCAGCTTGTCGCGCCACAGCAGCTTGAGGCAGTGGCTGAAGTCGTGCAGCAGGTAGATCGGGTTGGACTTGAGCGCCTTGTGATCGACGCCGGTATCCGGCACCTTGAGGTTGAACAGTGCCGCCAGGATGTAAAGCACGCCGACCACGCAGAGGGCCATTTCGGGCACCGTGTCGATGCCGGTTTCGATCAGCGGAAGATCAAAACCCAGCAGTGATTGGGCGATGGCGGGCTTGATCAACAGGCCGCCGACGAGGGTGCCGAGGATGATCGCGCCGACGGTAAGGCCTTCGATCCATCCGTTGGCAACCACCAGCAGGCGGGACGGCAGGTATTCGGTGAGGATGCCGTATTTGGCCGGGGAATAGGCCGCCGCACCCAGCCCGACAACGGCGTAGGCCGCCAGCGGATGCAGCCCGACGAACATCAGCGAGCAGCCGGCGATCTTGATGCCGTTGCTGATCAGCATGACCCGCCACTTGGGCATCGAGTCGGCAAAGGCACCCACAAAAGCCGCCAGCAGCACGTACGACAGCGTAAAGAACAGCTTGAGGAGCGGCTCGTATTCCTGCGGCGACTGCATCTCCCGGAGCACGTAGATGGATGCGATCAACAGGGCGTTGTCGGCAAGTGCAGAGAAAAACTGCGCCGCCATGATCATGTAGAAACCGAAGGGCATCGCTGGGAGACGGAAGCTCGGTGAATTTACGGTGGGCGCTTTATACCACGAAGGCTACCAAGGCTTCTGGCGACAAGATCAATGTTGTGCTCCAATAGCACTATGCATAAACCGGATTTATGAACGATGGCTGATCGCCGCCTCCAGGTTTTTCACGCCGTTGCCCGGCACGGATCCTTCACCCGTGCCGCTGAGGCGCTGTTCATGACCCAGCCGGCCGTGACCTTCCAGATCAAGCAACTGGAAGAACAATTCAACACCCGCCTGTTCGACCGGGGCCACGGTCGCGTGACGCTCACCGCGGCTGGCGACATGGTCATGGCCTACGCCGAGCGCATCCTCGGGCTGAGCGAGGAACTCGAATCCCGGGTGTCCGAGCTGACCGGCGAACTGTCGGGCATCCTCCACCTGGGCTCCAGCACCACCATTGCCGGCTACTGGCTGCCCTGCCTGCTCGAGGGCTTCAAGCGGCGCTATCCGCTGGTCGTGCCGCGGGTATCAGTGGGAAACTCCCATCTGATCGAGAGCCGCGTCATGGATCGTAATCTCGATGTGGGCCTGATCGAGATCGTCACCGAAGAGCCGACCCTCGACCGGGTTGCCGCCGGGCAGGACGAACTGAAGCTGATCGTCGCCCCCGGCCATCCGCTGGCCGCCGAAAAATCCGTGCGCGCCGACCAGATGGTGGGCTACCCGCTGCTGCACCGGGAACCCGGCAATGGCATTCGCGATCTGGTGGACCAGTTTTTCATCGCGGCCGGCATTCCGCTCGAAGATCTCAACGTGACCGCCGAGCTCGGCAGCCTGTCGTCGGTCAAGCACATGGCCGCCCAGGGCTTCGGCATCGCCGTGGCCTCGAGCGCGGCGATCCGCAACGAGGTTGCCAGCGGTGCGCTGGTGGGTGTTCCCTTCGCGCCGCCGCTCTACACTCCGCTGGAAGTCATCCTGCTCAAGGACAAGTTCCGCTCGCGGCTGGTGAGCGCTTTTGCCGGTTTCGTCGTCGAGGAAATCGCCCGTTTGTCGTCTGAAAGAAACTGAATTCCGCACCATGCCCCGTCCCATTCGTGCCTCGATCGATCTCGAGGCCCTGCGTCACAATTACCTTCTAGCTAAAAACCGGGCCGGCCACGCCAAGGCTTTCGCAGTGGTCAAGGCCAACGCCTACGGCCACGGTCTCGACCGCGCGATGCGCGCCCTGGGCGAAGTTGCCGATGGTTTCGCGCTGCTCGATCTGGCCGAAGCCCGCGCGCTGCGCGCTGCCGGCATCACCCAGCCGATTGTGCTGCTCGAAGGTTTCTTCGAACCGGCCGACATCGCTGAAATCCTTGCCCTCGAGCTCACCCCGGCAATCCACTGCGACGCCCAGCTGGCGATGCTCGAGCGGGCCCGGCTTGCCGGGCCGATCGACGTGCTTCTCAAGATCAACTCCGGCATGAACCGGCTGGGCTTTAGCGCCGACCGCTTTCCTGCCGCGCTGGCGCAACTCCGCGGAATGCCCGCGGTGCGCGACATCACATTGATGACGCATTTTGCCCAGGCTGACGACGAGACCGGCATCGGCGCCCAGATGGATGTGTTCAGGCAGATCAGCGCCGGGCTCGAGCTGCCGCTGTGTCTCGCGAATTCCGCGGCGCTGCTGCGCTTTCCCGAGGCCGTCGGCCAGATCGTGCGGCCGGGCATCATGCTCTACGGTGCTTCGCCGATGCCCGACCTGCTGAGCGCCGAAGCCATTGGCCTGCGTCCGGTAATGAGCCTGACGACCGAAATCATCGGCGTGCAGGACATCGCCCCTGGCGAGCGGGTAGGCTACGGCGGCAGCTTCGAAGCCACCGGCCCGACCCGGGTCGGGGTGGTGGCCTGCGGCTATGCCGACGGTTACCCGCGTCACGCCCCCACCGGCACGCCCATCCTCGTCGACGGACGGCGCACGCGCACACTGGGCCGGGTGTCCATGGACATGCTGGCCTGCGATCTCACCCACCTGCCGGAGGCCGGCATCGGCTCGCCGGTTACGCTGTGGGGCGAAGGCCTTGCCGCCGACGAAGTGGCCGCAGCCGCCGGCACCATCAGCTACGAATTGTTCTGCGCCCTTGCAGCCCGCGTGCCGGTTGGCGTGCGGGGAGATGCGGCCTGATGGCGAAAGTCAGAACAGTGCACGTGTGCTCCGAATGCGGTGGCAAGTCGCCCCGCTGGCAGGGCCAGTGCCCCCACTGCCATGCCTGGAACACCCTGGTCGAATCGGTCGTCGAGCCGGAAACGCCGGTGGCCAAGCGCTTTGCCGCGCTGGCTGGCGAGACCAGCCGCCTGCAGACCCTGGCCGACATCAAGCCGCAGGAATCCGCCCGCGTGCCGACCGGCATCGAGGAGTTCGACCGGGTGCTGGGCGGCGGGCTGGTGCCCGGCGGGGTGGTGCTGATCGGTGGCGATCCGGGCATCGGCAAATCAACGCTGCTGCTGCAGGCCCTGGCGCTGCTCTCGGGGCACCTGAAAGCCCTCTACGTCAGCGGCGAGGAATCCGCCGAACAGGTGGCGCTGCGCGCATCGCGCCTGCAACTCGACGCCCACGGCCTGCAGTTGCTGCCCGAGATCAACCTCGAGCGCATTCTCGGCAACCTGCGCGAGGTCAAGCCCGACGTGGCGGTGATCGACTCGATCCAGACCGTTTATTCCGAAGCGCTCAGCTCGGCGCCGGGCTCGGTGGCCCAGGTGCGCGAATGCGCGGCCCAGCTCACCCGCTTTGCCAAGCAGAGCGGCACCACGCTGATCATGGTCGGCCACGTCACCAAGGACGGCACGCTGGCCGGCCCGCGGGTGCTGGAGCACATCGTCGATACGGTGCTGTATTTCGAGGGCGACACCCATTCCAGCTTCCGGCTGGTGCGCGCCTTCAAGAACCGTTTTGGCGCCGTGAACGAGCTGGGCGTGTTCGCGATGACCGAGAAGGGCCTCAAGGGGGTCAGCAACCCGTCGGCGATCTTCCTCTCCCAGCACGGCCAGCAGGTGTCCGGCTCGTGCGTGCTGGTCACGCAGGAGGGAACCCGGCCGCTGCTGGTCGAAATCCAGGCGCTCGTCGATAGCGCCCACAGCCCGAGTCCGCGGCGTCTCTCGGTTGGCCTTGAGCAGAACCGGCTGGCGATGCTGCTTGCGGTGCTGCACCGGCATGCCGGCGTGGTGTGCTTCGATCAGGACGTGTTCGTGAACGCAGTGGGCGGCGTCAAGATCGCCGAGCCGGCGGCCGACCTCGCGGTGCTGCTGGCCATCGTCTCCTCGCTGACCAACCGCCCGCTGCCGCGGGAGCTGGTGGTGTTCGGCGAGGTGGGCCTGGCCGGTGAAATCCGCCCCGCACCCCGCGGGCAGGAGCGCCTCAAGGAGTCGGCCAAGCTGGGCTTCAAGCTGGCGCTGGTGCCCAAGGCCAACGCACCCAGGCACGACATCCCGGGAATGCGCGTGGTGGCGGTGGAGCGCATCGACGAGGCGCTGGAGCGTTTGCGCGAGTTGGCGGACGGCTGAGTCACGGTTTTTTGCAGTGCTGCGGCGCGGAAAGCCGCACAAAACGTAGATATTCGTGGCACATCCTGAAAAGAGCCATGTAAGCTAGCGCCCTGCGGGTGGTGAGGTGTGCAGCTGGCACCAGGCGTCACCTGTGGCGGCTTCTCTGTATCCACCCATTTCTTTCATTACACACAAAGAGCTATGAACAAGACTGAATTGATCGATGCGCTGGCTGGCAAGAGTGGTCTGACCAAAGCCGATGCCGGCCGTGCTGTTGACGGCGTCATGGAAATCATCTCCGAAGCACTCGGCAAGGGCGAAAGCGTAACCCTCGTCGGTTTCGGCACCTTCTCGGTTGGCGAGCGCGCGGCCCGCGTGGGGCGCAACCCGCAAACCGGTGCCGAAATCCAGATCGCGGCTTCCAAGCAGCCCAAGTTCTCGGCCGGCTCCAAGCTGAAAGACGCAGTAAACGGCTAAGTGCCAGCTTTTCGAGCGTGCTTCTGCACGCCGCGAAAAACAGAAAATGGCGATCCTTCCGGGTCGCCTTTTTTTGTTTACGTGACTGGCAAGCGAGGCGGCCACCCGCGCCGCGGCGGTGCAGGCCGAGGCGGTGCTCAAGACCGACCAGACCAAGCTGTCCAAGGGCACGATCCGTTCGCCGGTAGATGGTGTGGTACTGATGCGCAAGATCGAGCCGGGGCAGGCGGTGGTGGAGGCGATGACCATCCGGGTGCTGTTCACGCTGGCCGAAGACCTCGCGCGCATGGAGTTGCGGGTGAAGGTGGATGAAGCCGACGTGGGCACGGTGAAGCTCGGTCAGCCGGCCAGTTTTGCCGTGGCGGCGTGGCCGGGGCGCAATTTCCCGGCCGCCATCCAGCGCGTGGGCCACATGCCCTTCTTGTTCAATCCGGGCATCAATCTGCTGTCCTTCGGCTTCTTGGCCGCCATCGGCGTGGTGTTCGGATATTTTCCGGCCCGCCGCGCTGCGCAGCTCGACCCCATCGACGCGCTGCGCCACGAGTGACGGGCGGAGCTGCAAGCCGTTCCGGGCCGCTGCCCGCGTCGCTTGAAGAAGATCCAGCCCTTCCTGCAAGCCCCGATTCGACGATTTCCCGCGCCTGCGTTTTACATGGCTGGCGGCGACGGAATCTCTTCGCCTTTACGCATTCCGGGCGTGTGCCTGCGGTGACGATTGGGTATGTGCCTGAATTTGTGACGGAAATCACGGTTTTTGTGGGCAATAAGCCGATTTCTTACATAAATATTAGAAACGAAGAAAATGATAAAAACAGTATTTTCGATAGAATAATCTAAGTCAATTTTCGCCCGTATTGCAATGAACCCGATGATGAAGCGCCTCTTCCATACTGTTCGCGACGGAATTTTCATCGTCGGGAGGGACGGCGTCGTGCGTTTCGGGAACGAAGCCGCCCTGTGCCTGATTCCGTGCCGGGTCGGGGCCGCGATGCCCAACCCGGCGCTGCTGCGGATGATCGAGGTGGTGAATGGCGGCCATGCTGCTGTGCCGCACGCGGCCGATATCGAGATTGGTGCGGATTGCCTGGTGGCCGCCGCCGACACGATTCGCGCCCACCTGCTGGCCAGCCCGGTGGGTACCGATTACGTGGTGATCCTGCATAACCTGACCGAAGAGCATTTTTACGCCAGCGCCATTGCCAACCTGTCGGGCATGGTGGAGCGGGAGTGCGGTGCGAATCTTGAGCGCTTTCAGGTGGGGCTGGATGCGCTGCTGCTCAGCATGAACGCCATCGGCGAGCGTGCGCCGGGCCTGGCTGACGAGGCCCGCGACGCGGTGAGCGAAGGGCGCAAGCTGCTCGATACCCTGCGTCGCCTTGCCGATCTGGCGCGCATCACCGGTGGCGAGCCGATTGCCGACGACGAGCGCATTACGGTGCCCGAGTGGATCAACGGCTGCGTGGACCTGCTGCGTCCGGCAGCCAATGTGCGCGGCATGTCGCTGCTGGTGGAGCGCCCCGCCGACGAGATGCCGCCTGTTTATGGCAGCCGTGCCTGGCTGGGGCGGGCCTTCGGCGAACTGCTCGACAACGCCGTCAAGTACGGGCCGGCGCGTTCCAATGTGCTGGTGAGCTTCAAGCAGAACGGCAACTTCCTGTTGATCTCGGTGCGCAACTACGGTGATCTCGTGCCGATTCATCTGCGCGAAAGGCTGTTCCAGGTGCTCTACCGGGGACGCAACGCCGAGCGCAAGGACACGCCGGGTCTTGGGCTCGGCCTTGGCCTGGCCCGCCAGATCGTGCAGATGCACGGTGGCAACCTGACCCTTGCTTCGACTGAGAAGGGCACGACCGATTTCACAATTGAATTGCCTACCGGTGCGCCGACTGGCGACGCCAAGGCTCTTGATCTCGCCCAGGCCCAGCGCTATGCGCAGGATCTGGCACGACTGATGAATCGAAACAAGCGCAAATCCGAAGGAGCTGAACAATGAAATCGATCGTATTGGTGGTCGAGGACCAGCCGGACATCCGCAAGCTGATTCGCATGACCCTGGATTTCGGCGACTTTGAAGTTCATGAAGCCGAGAACGGTGTCAGCGGGCTGCGCATGCTGGGAGCGGTGCGGCCGAACATCGTGCTGCTCGACGTGATGATGCCGGGCGAGCTGGATGGCTTTCAGGTGTGTCGGAAGATCAAGGAAGCCAGCGAAACCGGCGGAACGATGGTGGTGATGCTGACCGCCCGCGGTCAGCAGGCCGACCTCAACGCCGGGCGCGACGCGGGCGCCGACGCTTATCTCACCAAACCCTTCAGCCCGCTGGAACTGATCGACAAGGTGGAAAGCCTGCTCGAGCAGCAGGCCCGGGAAACTGTCTGAGCACGCTCACAAGCCTTCTGTTTATTTGGGATTCCCATGAAAAACGCCGTGTCTGAGCGTCGCCGCTTCATCCAGTCCGCGCTCGCCCTGGGGGCCGGCGTGGCCCTGCCGGCCAGCGCCCGTGCCGCAGCGGCACCGGTGCTGATCGGTTTCGACGCGGAGCTGCGCGACTTGACCAGCACTTCCGACGAGGCGATTCGTGCCGGGCTGGATTTTGCGCTGGCCGATATCAACCAGGCCGGCGGCGTGCTGGGCGGCCGCCCGCTCGAACTGGTGGTGCGCGACAACCGCACCGTGCCGGCGCGCGGGGTCGACAACGCCATCGAATTTTCAACGATGAAGGACATGGTGGGCTTTTTCGTCGGCAAGTTCAGCCCGGTGGCGCTGGAGCAGGTGCCGGTTGCGAACGGAAACCGGATCCTGATGTTCAATCCCTGGTCCGCGGCGGATGCCATCGTCGATAGCGGCGCCCAGCCCAACAACGTGTTCCGTCTGTCCCTCAAGGACAGCTGGGCCATCCGCACGATGACGCGCCACCTGCTTGCCCGGCACTGCAGGCGGGTCGGAATCCTGGTGCCCAACAGCGCCTGGGGCCGCAGCTGTGCCGCCGCGGCGAGAACCGTGCTCGACAGCAACCGCGATGCGGCCCTGGTGGGGGTCGAGTGGTTTGCCTGGGGTGGCGCGAAGAGTTTCATGGAGCAGTACGTCAGCCTGCGCCGGCTTGGCATGGAAGGCCTGCTGATGGTGTGCAATGAGCGCGATGGCGCGCTGTTCGTCAAGGAACTGGCCGCCATTCCGGCCGGCGAGCGCGTGCCGGTTGCCAATCACTGGGGTGTCAGCGGTGGCGATTTGCCCCGCCTTGCCGGCAAAGCCCTCAACGAGCTGGATTTTGCGGTGGTGCAGACCTATTCGTTCGAGACGCCTCGCAACGCCCTGGCGCGGAGCTTGGCGGAGCGGGCGATGGCCCTTTTCAGACAGGACGATCCGTCCCGCATTCCGTCTGTGGTTGGCCTGGCGCACGCCTACGACTTGTTGCACCTGGTGGCGCGGGCGATCAACCGCGCTGCTTCGACCGATGTGGCGGCCGTGCGCACGGCCCTTGAAAGCCTGCCGCCCTACGAGGGCGTGATCCGCCGCTACGCACCGGCCTTCACCGCGACCCGCCACGAGGCCCTTGGCCCGGACGAGCCGTTCATGGCGCGCTACACCCCGGATGGGCGGCTCATCCGGATTACGTCCGCAGGGAGCTGAGGCCATGTTTGGAAAAGCGATGTCCCGCTTGCGCAGCAGGGTTGCCGAGTGGCTGGGCGAGAGCCTCGCCAACCGCTTCTCGGCGCTGGCGCTGATGATCACCCTGGTCATCGTCGTGCCGCTGGGGGCCGTGGCCTACGGCATCATCCACCACCTGCTCAGTCAGAAAATCGAGGCCGAGCTGCGTAACGTGGTGGCCCTGGGCCACTATGGCCTGGAGCAAACCCTGCGCGAGCTGAACGGCGACATCAACTCGATGGCACGGCGTTCGCTGGTGACCAACGCGATCGGCGATTCGGAAGGGCGTGACGCCTACCTGCTGCCCTTCCTGCGCGAGTTTGTCGCAGCCGAACCGCGCATCGCCGCAATCAGCATCCACGATTACAAGGGGCGCGCGCAGATCACCGTCGGCAGCGCCAAGCTGCTGGAAGACGAGATCCAGCCGCTGATCGAGGGGGTGATGATCGGCGAGAAGTCGAGCAGTGCGGCTCTTCGGAGCAACGCCGGCAGCACCCGGCTCCTGATTGCGGCCCCGATCGTGTTTGCGCCCACCCGCTCGGTGGAAGGCGCACTCAGCGTTGAAATCGACCTGCCGGCCTTGTTCGCCCGCTACTTTGCCGATGTGCCCAAGCACCACCGGGTGCGCCTGCTCGACGGGCAGGGGCGTGAGGTGGCGCGCAGTGGCAACAACTCCGGCGAGCAGAATTCGATCAGGCTGGAACTCGACGAAGGCAGTGGTCTCACGGGCTACCGTATCGAGATCGGCGTCGATTCGACGGTGGTCTACCAGTCGATGAGTTTGCTGGCCCTGGGTTTTGTCGTGGCCGGCCTGCTGACCCTGGGCCTGGCGAACCGGCTGTCGGTTCGGGCTGCCGAGCGGCTCACCCGCGGGTTGCGCGAACTGAGCCGTGCCGCCCGCGATATCGAGGAAGGTGGCGACAGCACGCGCCTGTATCGCCTGCCGGTTCAGGGGTGCGACGAGATTGCCACGCTGACCCTGGCCCTGAACCGCATGATGGTTTCGATGCGCGGCGCCCATGAGGCGCTCGAGGCGCGCGTTGAAGCCCGCAGCCGGCAACTGGCCGAGACCCAGGGCCGGCTCGCGTCCATTCTCGATTCGCTGCGTGACGTGGTGTATTCCTTCTCGCCCGATTTTGTGAGCGTGCTCTACATCAGCCCTTCGGTCACCGAACTGACCGGCTCGGATATGGCCCAGTCGCCGGATTCGCCCTTCGGCCTGACCGACTTTATCCATCCGGACGAACGCGAAGCCGCGCGCAAGGCCTATCTGCAGGTGCTCCTGGAGGGCTACGGCGAGCAGCGCTACCGGATCGTCAGGACCGACGGGGAAATCCGCTGGGTCAGGGATCGCTTTCATGTCGTGCTGGACGAGGAGGGCAAACCGCTGCGCATCGACGGCATCATCACCGATGTCACCGAGAAGGTCGTGGCCGAGGAGGAGCAGGCGCGCACGGAGACCATCCTGAATATGAAGAATCGCGCCCTCGAAGCCAGTTGCAACGGCATCGTGATTGCCGACATGGCCCAGCCGGAGGCGCCGATCATCTATGTGAACCCGGCCTTCGAACGGATCACCGGCTATTCCGCCAGCGAAGCGCTGGGGCGCAATTGCCGCTACCTACAGGGCTCCGACATGGATTCGCCCGAGGCGCAGGCCCTTCGCCACGCCATTGCCAACGAGCGCGAAACCCAGGTGGTGCTGCGTAATTTCCGCAAGGACGGCCAGCCGTTCTGGAACGAGCTTTCAGTGTCGCCGGTGCGCGATCCGGTCAGCGGCAAGCTGACCCACTATGTCGGAATCCAGCACGACATCACCGCCCGTCGCGAGGCCGAGCGCCAGACCTACGAGTGGTTCGTGCGCCTCGAAACCATCTTCACCCTCAGCCCGGACGGTTTTGTGTCCTTCGACAGCAATGGTTTGCTGGCCTTTGCCAACCCGGCCTTCGAGCGCATGAGCGGCTTTACGGTGGCCGACATCGTCGGGCTCACCCTTGACGACTTCGACGAACGCATGCGTGCCCTCGGCGATCCGGCCGAGCCTTACACACCGGCCAGCGTCGACCTGGCCGAGAACTATCAGGACTCCCGTCGTCGTCACCGTCGCCGCACCCTGCCCATGCTGCTGCCGGCGCCGCGCGTGCTCTCGCGGAGCGTGCGCCGTGTGGGCAGCAGCAACACGGCCTTCGTGCTGTATTACCGGGACGTTACCCGCGAGACCGAAGTGGACCGCATGAAGAGCGAGTTCCTGTCGACCGCGGCCCACGAGCTGCGCACGCCGATGGCCAGCATCATGGGTTTCTCGGAGCTGCTGCTGACCCGCAAGTACGACGAAAACCGCACCCGCGATTTCCTCGACACGATCAACCGGCAGTCCACCCGCCTTACCTCGTTGCTCAACGAACTGCTCGACCTGGCGCGCATCGAGTCCCGTGCCGCCAAGGATTTTCAGCTCGTCCGCCAGCCTCTCGGGGCCATCGTCCGCGACACCGTGGCCGCTTTCATGATTCCCGGTGACAACCGTTCGATCGATCTCGAGCTGCTGGGCGAGTTGCCCGAGGTGAGGGTGGACGCCGCCAAGATCCAGCAATCCCTGATCAACGTGATCTCCAACGCCTTCAAGTATTCGCCGGGCGGCGGGCGCGTGGCGCTGTCGAGCGAACTGCAGGAGGACCGCATCGGCCTCAGGGTTCGCGATGAAGGGCTGGGCATGACGCCCGAACAGTGTGCGCGGGCGTTCGAGCGCTTCTACCGCGCCGACAGCTCGGGGAATATTCCGGGCACCGGCCTCGGGCTGTCCCTCGTCAAGGAAATCATCGAGATACATGGCGGCAGCGTTGACCTCGACAGCGCGGCGGGCGTCGGAACGACGCTCACCCTCTGGTTGCCCTTGGCTCCGCCCATCGGGGACGCCGCATCCGCGGAAACACAGGACAAGGGCGCCGCAGCGCCTGTCCTCGAAAATGCCTGAACAAGGAGCACATGATGACGAACCGTCGCGGCAAGCTGCATCAATTCACCGCCGTCAAGCTGCCTGCCCACGGCACGGACCTGGCCGACCAGCTTGACGAGCTGACCCGCCGCCGCGATCAGGACCACCGCGAGCGGGTTGCCGCCGAGGCGCGGCTGAACCAGCTGAGCCTCGAAGTGCAGACCTTGCGCAGCGAACGCGACCGGGCCTACCGCGCGCTCGAGGAAGCGCATCAGGAAACCCTGTTCCGCCTGGCGCGCGCCGCCGAACATAAGAACGGAGAGGCCGGCAACCACATGCGCCGGATCGGCCTCTTTGCGGGAATGATCGCCGAGGCGCTGGGCTACCCGGACGAATACTGCGAGCTGCTCTACAAGGCGGCCCAGATGCACGATATCGGCATGATCGGCATCCACGAAAGCATCCTGCGGAAACCCGGTGCGCTGACGACCGACGAATGGAAGCTGATGCGCGAACACCCGCGCATCGGCGCCGGCATCCTGTCCGGCTCCGATCTGCCCATGCTGGAACTGGCTGCCGAAATTTCGCTTTCGCACCACGAGCACTACAGCGGTGCCGGCTACCCGCTGGGCATTGCGGGCGACGCCATTCCGCTCTCCGGGCGGATCGTCGGGCTGGCGGATTTCTTCGATGCGCTGACGATGGACCGCTGCTACCGCAAGGCCCGGCCCGACGAGCAAGTGCTGGAGATGATCCGCGAACGTCGGGGCTGCCAGTTCGACCCGCGCATCGTGGATGCCTTCATGGGCATCGTCGACAAGATCATTCTGGCCCGCGACTCGGCGAACGAGATTGAGGCCATCTGCGACATGCCGGATGTAAACGGCGACTGGTGGATGGCGTTTTGAGCACCCCCAGGGCTGGGCTACGCCCCGCCAAAAGAAAACCTGGGGCGGCCCGGCGTTGTCTTGAGGGCAGGCTTTGAAGGCTCAGGCCGCGCTGTCCTGCGCATCCAGGATGCGGGCGACAAAGCCCGAAACCGCCTCGATCACCGCTTCGGGTTGATCCTTGTGGGGCGAATGGCGGCAGTCGGCCAGCTTGACCAGATCCACGTCCGCTACCTGGCGGGCGATGCGCTCGATCTGCTCCATGGTTCCGTACTCGTCATCCTCGCCCTGGATCGCCAGCACCGGGCAGCGGATGGTGGCCAGATAGTTCTCGATGTTCCAGCTGCGGAAGGCCGGGTCCAGCCAGATGTCCTGCCAGACGCGGAAAATCGTCGCCGCGTCGCGGTGGTGGCGGGCAAGGCGGGCGGGCAGGTCGGTCGTCTCATGGAACTCGACCGCCTTGCGGATGCCCGCGAGGGTGAGATCCTCGACCAGCACATGGGGCGCCATCACCATGATTCCGGACAGCGGGCGGTGGGTGGCGCCGGCGTTGATCAGCGCAATCGAGCCGCCGTCGCTGTGGCCCAGCAGGAAGGGCCGCTCCAGGCCCAGGGTTTCCAGCACGGCCGGCAAGGCCTGAAGGGCTTCGTCGTGCATGTAGCGGGGCGTGCGTGCCTCGCCCCGGTGCGGCGTGGAGCGTCCGTAGCCATAGCGCGAGAAAACCACCGCCTCACAACCGGTGGCGTCGGCCACCCGCTGGGGAAAATCCCGCCACATGGATACGGAGCCCAGGCCTTCGTGAAGAAATACGATTGCCGGCGCGCCCGGCCGCGGGTGAGCGGAAACAAGGCGGACGATTTCGAGTTCCGTGTCGAGAATGCGCAGGGTTTTCATGGACGCTCCGGGCGGGGTCAGTGTTTGAAGGCCCGATTATCCCGAAAACCTTCGCCGTGCTCTCTTGGGGAAAGCCCCCGCGTAAAAGTCGGCACCGACTAATTTCATCGAAATGCAACGAAGGGCTTTCAATTTCTGTCAGAGTGTATATAATCTTTGGCTTCACGTAGCGCCCGTAGCTCAGTTGGATAGAGTACTTGGCTACGAACCAAGGGGTCGTGGGTTCGAATCCTGCCGGGCGCACCAGTTTTGCCAGAGCCGCTTCGATGCGGCTCTTTTCAGCTTGAGGGAGCGTGGAGCTTCCAGCGGTTTTGCCGCTTGCTGACGTGTGTGAGTTTTTGCAGCAGTCTGTTTTTGTGCGCCCGTAGCTCAGTTGGATAGAGTACTTGGCTACGAACCAAGGGGTCGTGGGTTCGAATCCTGCCGGGCGCACCAGTTTTACCAGAGCCGCTTCAATGCGGCTCTTTTCGGCTTCAGGAAGCGTGGCGCTTTCGCCGGTTTTGCCGGTAGGCTGAATGTAAGCAAGTCATGCGCCCGTAGCTCAGTTGGATAGAGTACTTGGCTACGAACCAAGGGGTCGTGGGTTCGAATCCTGCCGGGCGCACCAAATTAAAAGAGGACATCCTGATGGATGTCCTCTTTTTTCGTTCCCGCTAGCGATCAGTTCTCGAAGGGCACCGGGCGCGGGGTGGCGTCTGCCGACGGAGGCAGTTGCGGCAGCGCAAAGTTCGGCTGCTTTCCGGTCAGGGTGCGCAGGAAGGCCACGATGCTGGCGTTCTCGGCTGCGGTGAACTTCTTGCCCAGTTGCAGGCGGCCCATCGTGTCGACCGCTTCGGACAGGGTTGCGGCGGCGCCGTCGTGGAAGTACGGATAGGTCAGTTCGACGTTACGCAGGGTCGGCACCTTGAAGTTGAAGCGGTCGGCATCCTTGCCGGTGACGGCAACCCGGCCTTCGGCAGGGCTGGATGCCTTGTAGTCCTCGACGATGCCCATCTTCTGGAAGGAATTGCCGCCCACTGCCGGGCCGTTGTGACAGGCCACGCAGCCGCTGTCCTTGAACAGCTTGTAGCCGGCGAGTTCCTGGGTGTTGAGGGCCTTCTTGTCGCCCTTCAGCCATTTGTCGAAGCGCGAATCAGGCGTGACGAGGGTTTCCTCGAAGGCGGCGATGGCCTGGGTGACCCGGTCGATGTTCACTTCGGGCGAGCCGAAAGCCTTCTGGAAGGCGCTCACGTAGCCGGGGATGGTTTTCAGGGCGGTGACCGTGTGCTCGTGGGAGAAGGCCATTTCGCCGGGGTTGGCGATGGGGCCGCCGGCCTGCTCCTGCAGATCCTTCGCGCGGCCGTCCCAGAACTGGGCGAGGTTGAAGCGCGAGTTGAGGACGGTCGGGGAGTTGATCGGGCCTTTCTGCCAGCCGTGGCCGATGGAGCTCTTCAGGTTGTCCGAGCCGCCCATGGACAGGTTGTGGCAGGAGTTACAGGAGATGAAGCCGGACTTCGACAGGCGGGGATCGAAGAACAGCATCTTGCCGAGCTCGACCGTGGCAGGGTTGCCGGCTTTGGCTGCAGGTATCGGCTGGATGGGTTCGGTGGAGGGCGCAGCCTGGCCGGCGGATGACAGGCCCAGCAGTACGGCAAGCACCGCAGCGGAGAGGAGGGGGGATTGCAGTTTTGACATGGAAAGTTCCCAGGGACATGAAAAGCGGGTTCGCTCCAGGCAAAACGGCGGCGCTGTATTCCGGAGAATGCCGGGCGAATATCGTCCTGGTATGGTGAGCGTCTTTTCTTAAGAACGGCTTAAGCAATGTTCATAAGTCGTTTCGCCATGGAGAGGAATGTTGTTTTTGGTGGTTTGCCTGTGGATTGACAGGCGTCAATACCAACGATGTTGATAATGGTTATCATTTGAAAAACCCGGAAGCTGAAAAATTGATTGCTCACTTGCGCCGACTGGCGATTGTTCTCATGGGCTGCACCGCCCTGGTGGCCCACGCCGATCCCGAAATCATGGTTCACGAAGCCGACCTGGCCGAGCGGGGCGAGGTGGTCGCGACGCTGCATGCCAACCACACCTGGCGTGGCAGCAGGGCGAAGGACGACGGAACCTGGCCGGCGCACCGCTTGACCTACCTGATGGCGGAATTTGCCACCGGCCTGGCGCCGGGCTGGGAGGCCGGCGTGCACCTGCCGGTGATGCGCGGCGGCGTCGATGGCGAAACGTCGAACAACGGGGCGTGGAGTGCCTCGGCGATCATGTTCCGCCTCAAGCACATCCGGCAGGCCGGCGGCGGGTGGTTCTACGGCTTCAATGCCGAGTACGACATCAACGCCGGGCGTTACGTGGGCGATACGCGCAGTGCGGAGTTCCGCGGCATTGTCGGGCTCGACAGCGAGCGCTTCCGGGTAACGGCCAACCCGCACCTGATCTGGGGCTGGGGGCATTCGGGCCGCGAGCGCGCACCCGATCTCAACCTGGATCTGAAAGCCCTGCACAAGGTTTCGGAGACTTTCGCCTGGGGCGCCGAGGCCTATACCGACGGAGGCAGGCTTGGCCGGTTGCGGCCAGGCGAGGGCGACCGGACGCTGTACCTCGTCACCGAATTCGAAACGCGGGTCGGCGCCGTGCATCTGGGCGTGGGGCAGGGTTTCAAGGAGACGCCGGAGCGCTATCTTTTGAAGGGGGTGTGGTCGGCGAGTTTTTGAGGCGCGGGGTGGTGCGAGTGCAGCGGCGATGGACTCCGCCGCGTCTCGGCCGGGCTTCTACAAGAAGCGATCGAGCATTTTTTTGCTGTGGGCGTCCAGCGCGTAGCGGTCGCGGATCAAAAAATTGATGCCGCGACTGTCGGCGATGAGCAGTGCCGGACGCACGAGGCGGCGGATGTCTTCCTCGCTTTTGAGCACCATCGTGGTCGGGCCGCGGTCGGTGTCCACTTCCCAGCTGCTCGGCGTGGCAAAGCTGGAAACCGAGCGGATGCGCTCGATGACCGGCATGAATTCGCGGCTGGCGAGATCTTCTTCGAGCAGGCGGCGGGGTTCGGGCGAGAGATCGGCGATGCGCGCAACCCAGGCGACTTCCTCGCCTTCGGCATTCACCAGGCCGATGCCCTCGGTGGGCGCCGCGATGGGAAAGGAGCGCACCGGGCTGACCGGGTGGCGCACGCCGTCGGCGGCGACGAAGAGGAGCTGCCCAAAGGCGTTGCGCTCGAGGGTGATGGCGTTGGTCATGAATTTACCCTCAGGCGTTGGCGTGTTCGCGGTGCTCGATTGAGCGGGGGGCATCTTTTTCGTTGTCGTCGAGCTTCCTGGACTGGGCTTCGTAGAGGCGGAAATACGCGCCCTGTTGTTCCATCAGCGCGTCGTGGTTGCCGATTTCGACGATCTGGCCGCGATCGAGCACGACCAGCCGGTCGGCCTTGCGCAGCGTGGACAGACGGTGGGCGATGGCGATGGTGGTGCGGCCGCGAATGAGGTTTTCAAGGGCGGCCTGGATTTCCATTTCGGTTTCGGTATCGACTGCCGAAGTGGCTTCGTCGAGGATCAGGATGCGCGGATCGATCAGCAGCGCCCGGGCGATGGAGATGCGCTGGCGCTCGCCCCCCGACAGGGCCTGGCCACGCTCGCCGACCAGCGAATCGTAGCCGTGGGGCAGGCGCATGATGAAATCGTGGGCGTGGGCGGCGCGGGCTGCGGCGACGATTTCCTCGCGGCTGGCATCGGGCTTGCCGTAGGCGACGTTCTCGGCAATCGTGCCGAAGAACAGGAAGGGTTCCTGGAGCACGAGGCCGATGTTGCGGCGGTATTCCGATACGGGTACCGAGCGCACGTCGATGCCTTCGATGCGGATCGAGCCGTCGGTCACGTCGTAGAAACGGCAGATCAGGTTGACCAGCGTGCTCTTGCCGGAGCCCGAATGGCCGACGAGGCCGATCATTTCGCCGGGCTGGATCGACAGATCGACGTTCTTGAGAATGGTGCGGTTGCCGTGACGGAAGCCGACCTTGCGCACCTCGATGGCGCCGGTCACCTGCGGCAGGTGCATCGGCCTGGTCGGCTCGGGCACGCTGGAGACGTGGTCGAGAATGTCGAAGATGCGCTTGGCGCCGGCGGCGGCCTTCTGGGTGAAGGAGACGATCCGGCTCATGGAGTCCAGCCGGGTGTAGAAGCGCGAGATGTAGGTGAGGAAGGCGGTCAGAACGCCGACGGTGATGGCGCTGTCCGAGACCAGCCAGATGCCGAAGCCCCAGACGATCAGAAGGCCGATTTCGGTGGCCAGCGTGACGGTGGGCGAGAACACCGACCAGATGCGATTAACCCGGTCATTGACCTGAAGGTTGCGCATGTTGGCTTCCTTGAAGCGATTGACCTCGCGTTTTTCCTGGGCGAAGGCCTTGACCACGCGAATGCCGGGAATGGTGTCGGCGAGCACGCTGGTCACTTCGGACCACACCCGGTCGACCTGCTCGAAGCCATAGCGCAGCCGGTCGCGCACCGTGTGGATCAGCCAGGCGATGAAGGGCAGCGGAACCAGGGTGACGACGGCCAGCCACGGGTTGATGGAGATCAGGATGGCGGCGGTCATCGTGATCATCAGCACGTCGGTGGCGAAGTCGAGCAGGTGCATCGACAGGAACAGGCAGATGCGGTCGGTTTCGGCGCCGATGCGCGACATCAGGTCGCCGGTGCGCTTGCCGCCGAAATATTCGAGCGACAAGCCCTGCAGGTGTTCGTAGGTGGTGATGCGCAGGTCGGCGCCGATGCGTTCGCTGGCCAGCGCCAGGATGTAGGTTTTGGCCCAGCCCAGGCTCCAGGCCACGAAGGCGGCGGCAAGCAGGCCGCCCAGAAGCAGCATCACCTTGTGGGTGTCGATGGGCACGCCGTTCTGGAACGGGATCAGGATCTCGTCCATCAGCGGCATGGTGAGGTAGGGCGGCACCAGCGTGGCGGCGGTGGACGCCAGCGTGAGCAGGAAACCGGCCAGCAGCTGACCCTTGTAGGGCTTGGCGAAGCGCCACAGGCGCAGCAGCGTCCAGGTGGATGGCGGGGTGTGGATTTCCCGCGCGCAGGTGGGGCATTCGTCGGTGCCCGGCGGCAGCGCGGCGTCGCAGGTGGGGCAGGTGAGGGGTTCGGGCGGAGCCGGTTCGCGGCCGGCCAGCACGCATTCGAGCTGGGCATGAAAGCGGTCGGACAGGTTGTGGGCGGCCGGATCCTGGGACAGCGTGAAGCGCCAGCCGGCCAGTTTTGCGCTGGCATTCACGAGGTCGAGGCTGGCGACGCCGGCCTGGTCGCGGTGACGCAGCTGCATGCCTGGCTGGAAAGCCCACGATTGCCATTCGTCCGCGTCGGCATTCCAGCTCATCAGGCGGCTGTCGGTGAGGGCCACAAAGCCGCTTCTGAACTGCAGTTGCGTGTCCAGGTCGAGGACGAGGCTGGCGAGAAGCTTTTCGCCGGGGGCGAGGGCCTTGTCGAGGCGGACACGCCATTCGTCCGGCACGGCGGGGCCGAGGTAGTCGGAATACGCGGCGGGGATGGTGGATGCGGGTGGGTGGGCGGAGTGCTCGGAGTTCATCTCGAAGGACGCGATAAGGCCACAGAAAACGGCCAGCGTAGGGCAAAATTGCGAGTGAAGTTTACTGACTCGTTACAAGCGCGTATACCCGCTGTGGGGCTGGATCAGCGGCTTGTCGAATATTTTTTGCGCCGGTAATCCAGATCGGCTCTGCCGCGTTAAGTGCCTCAAGTCCGTCTCACACAGTGCCAAACAGTGCCAGACAGTGCCGTTAGCAGGCTCGTTACTTCCACACCCTTGCCCATGACCAACAAAACGATCGACTTCCTCAATGTGCTCCACCTGCGTGGACCGAACATCTGGACGTACCGCGCAGTTCTAGAAGCGTGGGTCGACATTCATGACCTGGAAGATTGTCCGTCCAACGTCATCCCCGGCTTCTACGAGCGGATCACCGCCATGCTGCCGACGCTCATCGAACACCGCTGCAGCATCGGCGAGCGTGGCGGCTTTCTCAAGCGCCTGCGCGACGGCACCTGGCCGGGCCACATCCTCGAGCACGTCACCCTCGAACTGCAGAACCTCGCGGGCATTCCGGGCGGTTTTGGCAAGGCGCGCGAAACCGCCATTCGCGGCGTTTATAAAGTGGTGATCCGCGCCTGGCAGAAAGACGTGTCGATGGCCGCCCTCCATATGGGCCGTGACTTGCTGATGGCCTGCATCGAGGATCGGCCCTACGACGTGGATGCTGCCGTTGTCAAGCTGCGTGACCTGATCGACGACTACATGCTCGGCCCGAGCACCCGCTGCATCGTCGAGGCCGCGGCCGACAAGAGCCGCCGCATTCCCTACATCCGCCTGCTGGCCGAGGGCAACCTCGTGCAGCTCGGCTACGGCGCACGTCAGCGCCGCATCTGGACGGCCGAGACGGACCGTACCCCGGCCATCGCCGAGAGCATCGCCAGCGAGAAGGATCTCACCAAGATGCTGCTGTCGTCCTGCGGCGTTCCAGTGCCCGAAGGCGAGGTGGTCGGCAGCGTCGAGGAAGCCATCGCGGCGGCCGAGGACATCGGCTACCCGGTGGTGGTCAAGCCCACCGATGGCAACCACGCCCGTGGCGTGTTCACCAACATCCTCACCGCCGGGGAAGTGGCCGCGGCCTATCCGCTGGCGCTGGCCGAAGGCTCCGAGGTGATGGTCGAGCGTTTCATCAAGGGTACCGAGCACCGCATCCTGGTGGTGGGCGGCAAGATGGTCGCCGCCAACATGGGCGAGGCCGTTTCGGTGACCGGTGACGGCAAGTCGACCATCGACCAGCTCATCGAAACCCAGATCAACACCGACCCGCGCCGCGGCGTCGAACACGAGTTTCCGCTCTACGTCATCAGCCTCGACCGTTTTCCGTCCGCGAAGATGGAAGTCGAGCGCCAGGGCTTCACCGGCAGCTCGGTGCCGCCCGAAGGCCGCGAGGTGATGATCGTGCGCACCAGCAACATGGCCTTCGACGTGACCGACGAAGTGCATCCCGACACCGCCGGGCTGGCCTGTCTGGCTGCGCGCATCGTCGGTCTCGACATCGCCGGCATCGACCTCGTCTGCGAAGACATCTCCAAGCCGCTGGATCAGCAGCGCGGCGCCATCGTCGAAGTGAACGCCGGCCCCGGCCTGCTGATGCACATCAAGCCGGCCGTCGGCCAGCCGCGTCCGGTGGGCGAGGCGATCGTCGATCACCTTTTTGCGAAGGATGAGGATTCCCGCATTCCGGTGGTGGGTGTAAGCGGCAGCCGCGGCAAGACGCCGGTGGCGCGCCTCATCGCCCACCTGCTGCGCCTCTCCGGCCAGTACACCGGCCTTGCCTGCAGCGAGGGGGTGTTCCTCGACGGCCGCCAGGTGGAAACCGCCGAAGGCACCAACTGGGATGCCGCCGAACGCGTGCTGATGAACCGTTCGGTCGAAGCCGCGGTGTTTGAAAACAGCTGCCGCAGCATCCTTGCCGACGGCACGGTGTACGACCGCTGCCTGGTGGGGGTCGTCACCAACGTCGATCCGGAAATGCACCTTGGCGAGTTCTACATGGATTCCGCCGAGAAAATCTGGAACGTGTTCCGCACCCAGGTCGACCTTGTTCTGTCGTATGGCGTCGCGGTGCTCAACGCGGAAGATCCGGCCGTTGTCGAAATGGCTCCGCTGTCCGACGGCGAAGTGATTTTCTACGGCGTCGACGGCAATGCAGAGGCGATCGCCACCGCCCGCAGCGAAGGCAAGCGCACGGTTTATGTGAAGGACGGCGCCATCGTGCTGGCCACCGGCGACAACGAAGAACAGGTGGCTCGCCTCGCCAGGATCGCGATGCTGGCCGATGGTGCCGCCGAGCAGCCGGGCGTGCTTTCGAACCTGCTCGGTGCCGTTGCGGGTGCCTGGGCACTGGGCGTTGCGCCCGACCTGATCCGGGCCGGCATCAAGCCGTACAACCCGTCTGCGCCGCTGCGCGCCGACTGAGTCCGCTTCTTCCTGCCAGCACAAAACGAGACAGCCGGCCAGCCGCCCCGACGGGGCGCCTGCCGGGAACAACGACAAGGACTGTAATTCATGGAAGTTTCACGTATCCGGGCTCTGCGCGGCCCCAATCTGTGGAGCCGGCACACCGCGATCGAGGCCATCGTGTCCTGCACCGACGCCGAGAGCGACATCGACTCGATTCCCGGCTATGAGCCGCGCCTGCGCAACCTCTTTCCCGAAATGGGCTTCCTCGAGTCCGACGGCCACCAGGGCTCGATCTCCATGGCTCAGGCCCTCGAACTCGCGGCCCTCGGCCTGCAGGCCTGCGCGGGATGTCCGGTCACCTTCAGCCGCACCGCGCCGACGCTTGAAAAGGGCGTCTTCCAGGTTACGGTGGAATACACCGAAGAAAAAGTCGGCCGCCTGGCGTTCGAGCTGGCAATGCAGCTGATCCGCGCTGCCGCCGATGAAAACGGCGTGTTCGACCTCGCCGTTGCGCTGGCCAGCCTGCAGGAACTCGACGAGGACGTGCGTCTCGGCCCGTCCACCGGCTCCATCGTGCAGGCCGCCGTCGCCCGCGGCATTCCCTACCGCCGTCTCACCGAAGGCAGCCTCGTGCAGTTTGGCTGGGGCAGCAAGCAGCGTCGCATCCAGGCCGCCGAAACCGACCTGACCAGCGCCGTGGCCGAAGCCATCGCGCAGGACAAGGAACTCACCAAAACCCTGCTGCGTGCTGCCGGCGTGCCGGTGCCGCTGGGACGTTCGGTCACCGACGCCGAGGATGCGTGGCTCGCCGCCCGCGAAATCGGCGGCCTCGTCGTGGTCAAGCCGCGTGATGGCAACCAGGGCAAGGGCGTGGCCGTCAAGCTGCGCACCAAGGAGGAAGTGACGGCCGCCTTCAAGGTGGCCTTCGAGATCAGCGACGACGTGCTGGTCGAACGCTACCTGCCGGGCCACGATTACCGTCTGCTGGTGATCGGCGACAAACTGATTGCCGCAGCCCGCCGCGAGCCGCCGCTGGTGGTGGGTGACGGCAAGCGGACCATCCGCGAGCTGGTTGATCACGTGAACAGCGATCCGCGCCGCGGTACCGGCCACGCCACCTCGCTGACCAAGATCCGCTTCGACGAAATTGCCCTCGCCACCCTGGCCAGCCAGGGCCTAGACGCCGAATCCGTGCCGCCCAAGGGCAAGCGCGTGATTCTGCGCAACAACGCCAACCTCAGCACCGGCGGCACCGCCACCGACGTGACCGACGACGTGCACCCCGAAGTGGCCGAGCGCGCCATTGCCGCGGCCAAGAACATCGGCCTCGACATCTGCGGCGTCGACGTGGTTTGCGAAACCATGCTCCAGCCGCTCGAGGAGCAGAGCGGCGGCATCGTGGAAGCCAACGCCGCGCCCGGCCTGCGCATGCACCTGCAGCCTTCGTACGGCAAGGGCCGTCCGGTGGGCGAGGCGATCGTCGCGAACATGTTCAAGCCCGGCGAGAACGGCCGCATCCCGGTGGTGGCCGTGGCCGGCACCAACGGCAAGACGACCACCGTGCGCCTCACGGCCCACCTGATCGGCGTGTCCGGCAAGCGCGTCGGCATGACCAACTCGGACGGCGTCTACGTGGGCAAGCGGCGTATCGACACCGGCGATTGCAGCGGCCCGCGCAGCGCCCGCAACATCCTGCTGCACCCGGACGTGGATGCCGCGGTGTTCGAAACCGCCCGCGGCGGCGTGCTGCGCGAAGGCCTGGCCTTTGACCGCTGCGATGTGGCGGTGGTGACCAATATCGGCATGGGCGACCACCTCGGCCTGTCCTACATCAGCACCGTCGACGATCTGGCGGTCGTCAAACGGGTCATCGTGCAAAACGTGGCGTCCCACGGCACCGCGGTGCTCAATGCCGCCGACCCGATGGTCGTCAAGATGGCCGGCGCCTGCCCGGGCGCGGTGCTGTTCTTTGCCGCCGACAAGAACAACCACGTGCTCGCCACCCACCGGGTGCAGGGGCGTCCGGTGGTTTTTGTGGATGGCGCCGACATCGTTGCCGTGAAAGGCACGGAAGCCTTCCGCGTGCCGCTGGCCGGCATTCCGATCACCCGCAACGGCACGATTTCCTTCCAGATCGAGAACGCGATGGCCTCCATCGCCGCGGCCTGGGCGCTGGGTATCGACGCCGACACCATCCGCCGGGGCGTGGCCACTTTTGTGAACGACGCGGCCACCGCGCCGGGGCGCTTCAACGTCTTCGACTACAAGGGCGCAACCCTGATCGCCGACTACGGCCACAATCCGGACGCGATCCTGGCGCTGGCCCAGGCCATCGAGAGCATGCCGGCGCGGGAGCGTTCGGTGGTGATCAGCGGCGCGGGCGACCGTCGCGACGAGGATATCCGCGAGCAGACGCGCATCCTCGGCACGATTTTCGACGGCGTGGTGCTTTACCAGGACGAATGCCAGCGCGGCCGCTCCGACGGCGAAGTGCTGGCGCTGCTTCAGCAGGGCCTGGTGGGTGCGCCGCGAACCAGGGATGTGTGCGAGATTCACGGTGAATTTCTGGCCATCGACACCGCGCTGGCCAAGCTGCAGCCCGGCGACCTGTGCCTGATCCTCATCGACCAGGTCGAGGAGGCGCTGGATCACATCGCCAGGCGGATCGCCGAAGCGGGCTGATCCCGGCCTGAACAGCCGCGGGTCAGGCCCGCGCGCTGCAGGCTTCAGTAAAACCTTCCGGTAGCTTACGGAAGGTTTTACTGCGTTTACGTCCGGGTAATCCGGCTTTGAGCCGCTTGCACGAATCAGCGCTTGCCGATCAATCCGGGCCAGCCATAAAACCTTGCGCCAGATCGACGAAAGCGGCAGTCCGTTCGCGGCGGCGGGTGTCGCTCCAGCCGAGTTCTTCGGCAAGGATTCGGGCGACGGCGGGTGCTGCCGTGCTGGCGGCGGCGGCGTCCACGAACAGGGCGCGGTTGCGGCGGGCGAGGATGTCTTCCACGTCGCGGGCCAGCTCAAAACGGGCGGCGTAGCGGACTTCGGCTTCGGTCAGGGTGAGCGCCGGATGCAGCGGGATGCCGGCGCCGGGGAGCGCATCGACGGCGGAGCGGTCGGTGCCGAATACGTCGTTCGACGCTGCGGCGGGGCTGGCGTGCAGCGCCAGCGTGGCCGTCGGGCAGGGGCGGGCGGGCAGGCCGCCGGCAAGTTCGGCGCGGTCGATGATCTGCTGGGCCATGTGCCGGTAGGTGGTCCATTTTCCGCCGGCCACCGATACGAGGCCGCTCCCGGATACCTGAATGACGTGCTCGCGGGACAGCGCCGAAGTGGCGCCGCCCTGGCTTGCGCCGATCAGCGGACGCAGGCCGGCGAAGGCGCTGCGCACGTCGGCGCGGCCCGGCGGGCGGGCGAGGTACCGGCTGGCGGTGTCGAGGATGAAATCGATTTCGCTGGCCAGTGGCCGCGGTTCCAGCAGCATTTCGTGGCGCGGGGTGTCGGTGGTGCCGAGCAGCACCTTGCCTTGCCACGGGATGATGAAGAGCACGCGGCCGTCGCTGGTTTTGGGGATCAGCAGCGCTGCGTCGCCGGGCAGGAAATCCCGGTCGATGACGAGGTGCGCGCCCTGGCTGGGGGCCAGTTGGCCGGGCGCGGTGGTGCTGTCGAGGCGGCGGATGGCGTCGGCCCACACGCCGGCGGCGTTGATGACGACGCGGGCCTCGATGGCGAAGCTTTCGCCGGTTTCGGAATCCTGCGCGGCAACGCCGGTGACTTTTCCGTTCGTGTGCGTCAGGGCGGTGACCGGCAGGTAGTTGAGTGCCAGCCCGCCGTGGTCGAACACGCTGCGCATCAGGGTAACGGCCAGCCGGGCGTCGTCGAAGCGGGCGTCCATGTAGGCAATGCCGCCGACGAGGCCGTCGCGGCAGAGGCCGGGCAGGGCGGCCAGGGTGTCGGCGGGCGAGAGCAGGCGGCTGGCGCCAAGGCTGCGCGCGCCGGCCAGCCAGTCGTAGGCGCTAAGGCCAAGACCCAGCACAAGGCGATCCCACTGGCGATACACCGGCACCACGAAACGCTGGGGATGGACAAGGTGCGGGGCGTTCCTGAGCAATGTGGCGCGTTCGGCCAGCGCCTCGCGCACCAGCCCGATGCGGCCTTGCGCCAGGTAGCGCACGCCGCCGTGGACCAGCTTGGTGGAGCGCGAGCTGGTGCCCTTGGCGAAATCGTGGGCTTCGAGCAGCAGGGTGCGGTGGCCGCGGGCGGCTGCATCGACGGCGCAGCCCAGGCCGGTGGCGCCTCCGCCGATCACCAGCACGTCCCAGCGCGGGGCCTTGCGCAAGTGATCGAGGAGGGCTTCGCGTTTCATGGTGCTGCCCAGCCTCGCGAGCGATCGACCGCGCGGTGCCATTCTTCAAGGCGGGCGTGGCGCCAGTCGGCGGAGCGGGCCGGCTCGAAGATGCGTTCGGCCTGCCAGTGGCTGGCGAGTTCGGCTGGGTCGCGCCAGATGCCGACGGCGAGGCCGGCGAAGAAGGCGGCGCCGAGGGCGGTGGTTTCGGTCTGGCGCGGGCGAACCACCGGCACACCGAGCAGATCGGCCTGAATCTGCATCAGCAGGTTGTTGGCCGATGCGCCGCCATCGACCCGCAGTTCGGCCAGCGGCCCGGCGCCGTCGTGGTTCATGGCGTCGACGAGATCGACGGTTTGCAGCGCGATGGCGTCCAGCGCCGCGCGGGCGATGTGGGCGCGATTTACGCCGCGCGTGAGGCCGACCAGGGTGCCGCGGGCGTAGCCGTCCCACCAGGGGGCGCCGAGGCCGGCGAAGGCGGGCACCAGCAGCGCGCCGTTGCTGTCGGGAACGGAGGCGGCAAGCGCCTCGATGTCGGCGGCGTGCTCGATGAGGCCGAGCCCGTCGCGCAGCCATTGCACCAGCGCGCCGGCGATGAAGACGCTGCCTTCGAGCATGTAGTGGCTGTGCCCCTGGATGCGCCAGCCGATCGTGGACAGCAGCCGGTGACGCGAGGCGACCGGCTGAGAGCCGGTGTTCTGCATCAGGAAACAGCCGGTGCCGTAAGTGTTTTTGGCCGAGCCGGGGGCGAGGCAGGCCTGGCCGAACGTGGCGGCTTGCTGGTCGCCGGCCAGCCCGCCGATGGGAATGGCGGCGCCGAAAAGCTCGGGAAGGGTTTCGCCCAGCACGCCGCTGGTGTCGACGACTTCCGGCAGCAGCGAGGCGGGAATCCTGAAGAGCGCAAGCAGGTCGTCGTCCCAGCACTGGCGGTGGATGTCGAAAAGCATCGTGCGCGAGGCGTTGCTGGGGTCGGTGACGTGCCGGGCGCCGCCGGTGAGCTGCCACACAAGCCAGCTGTCGATGGTGCCGAAGGCCAGTTCGCCGGCTTCGGCACGGCGCCGGGCATCGGGAACGGTGTCGAGCAGCCAGGCGAGCTTGGTGGCCGAGAAGTAGGCGTCGAGCTCGAGCCCGCTGCGGGCGTGGATCAGCCCGGCGTAGCCGGCGGCACGCAGGCGTTCGCAGGCGGGTACGGTGCGGCGATCCTGCCAGACGATGGCCGGCGCCAGCGGCTGGCCGGTCTTGCGATCCCACAGCACGGTGGTTTCGCGCTGGTTGGCGATGCCGATGGCCGCGATGTCGCGCGCGCCGAGGCCCGCTTCTGCCAGCGCCTGGCGGGCGCAGTCGAGCTGGCTGCGCCAGATTTCCAGCGCGTCGTGCTCAACCCAGCCGGGCTGGGGAAAGTGTTGGCGGAATTCCCGCCGGGAGGTAGCCAGCGCCCGGCCATCGGTGTCGAAAACGATGGCCCGGCTGCTGCTGGTGCCCTGGTCGAGGGCGAGAAGACAGGGCATGGCGGGTGGCGTATGAAGGAAACGTAAAGGGCGCCGCAGCGCCAGCGGGAACGACTTCCCGCAATTTACTTCATCCGCGGTCCAAGAGCATGGATCGGGCTGCCTCTTGTGCGTTCAGGTCGCTAGCAGCGACTCCCTTCGGGCTTGCGGGTGAAGCCGAAGCCACCGCTTTCCAGGCTGGCGGGCTGGATGCAGATCACCAGGGCCAGCGAACGGGCCGATTTGGTGATGTCGGGCGGAAAGGCGGCGAAGGGCACGGCACGCTCGACAACGGATTTCACGAAGGCGATCTCCTCCTGCTGGTCGCCGCTGCGGGTGACGACGAAGCTCTTGAGCGAGCCGTTGGGGTTCAGGCGGACTTCGATGGCGGCAGACTGGATGCCGCGCGCACGCGGGTCGTTTTTCACGAAGGAGGCGCTGCGGTTGAGCTTCTTGACCAGCGAATCCAGGTAGAACTCGAGGCTGAACGGGTCTACCGGCGGGCTGTCGGGAATGCGTTCGATCAGGTCAGAGAGCGCGTCCCGGCGGTTGCGGCTGTCGCCGCGAAGCGCTTCGCGGGTGTGTTCGCGAGCCATGGCGAGGGAGCGTTCGGCCAGGTCGGGTTTCGGCTTTGCCTGGCGGGCTTTGGCGTCGCTGGCCAGTTCGTCGAGGAAATTGTTCATTTCCTCCTTCTGGGCG
>Ga0209277_10000224_pt1 | contig 30256 bp, 19 predicted proteins | sample JI81AbrownDNA_FD_187503 | JGI IMG/M metagenome (GOLD analysis project Ga0209277, IMG submission 187503) | Wastewater effluent complex algal communities from Wisconsin, to seasonally profile nutrient transformation and Carbon sequestration -... | ecosystem: Engineered > WWTP > Effluent > Algae... | reverse complement strand
AATAAACTCCCCACTTTGCGAATTCTTTTTGAGCTTAGCCAAATGTTTAAAGATATCGGGCGTTAAGACATAGCCGCCTACGGTTGCAAGCAAAGAGGGGGCTTTTTCTGGACCAGGTTTTTCAATAATGCCTTTTACTTCAGAGACACGCTTGCTCAGTTTTTTGCCGGGGTTAATGATGCCGAATTTCTTTGTCCCCTCTTTATCGGTTTTGATGGAGGCGAGAACGGGCCCGCCGTATTGCTCATATACGTCGAGCATCTGGCGCAGGCGCGGAGTTTTGCAATCAAAGACATCATCACCAAAAAGCACAGCAAACGGCTCATCACCGATAATATGCTCAACATTTTTTACCGGCGTCGCATTGCCATAAGGGCCTTTTTGGCGCACATAAATAAAGTTCGCGAGCTTCGAGATCCCTTTTATCTCTTCGAGCAAGCCTTTTTTGCCTTGTTTTGCCAACCAGTTCTCAAGCTCATTGCTATCATCAAAATGATCTTCGACCGGGCGCTTCATATGTGACGTCACAAGAATCACGTCTTCAATACCTGCTGCAACCGCCTCTTCGACGATATATTGAATCACCGGCTTATCAATAATCGGCAACATTTCTTTTGGGATCGCCTTGGTCGCCGGCAAAAAACGTGTACCAAAACCCGCCACCGGGATAATGACCTTGCGAACTTTTTTGAAACTCATAGTGAGAGCAGGGTAAAACAATCGTGTTAGCCTGTGAAGTTTATTCTGTGATAGTATTGCGTCACTTTTGCTTATCAACAGGCATCAGCACATCGTCAGAACCTCTGAACGATTGGGAGTAAATGTGAGTCATCGTACCTTCTCAGCAGGACATCCATGGATGTTCACACCAAAAACCGCAACCGCCCTCTTGGTCCTCGTGGCCTATGGGTGCGCGTTGCTCGCTCCGCTGCGTGCACAGGCTCAGGCCTGTGACGGGCGCGGACTCATCGTGGCGGGACTCGCAGAAGATGGCGTCTGTGCCGGCGGACTCGGCAACGAGAACGCTGAGACCAGCGTCAACGACTGCATCGACCACAGTACGCACAACACCGCGTACTACGCTCAGGCCGTCACTTGCCCGCGCGGCGATGTACAGACCCCCAACTCGATCACCGAAGCTCAACGCATGATTCGTCAGGCGGTCAGCCAAGGTCGTCGCATCAAGGTAGTAGGACACAACCACAGCAACACCGACATCATCTGCGCCGACGGCGGACAAACCATCATCGAGACGTGGCGACTGACCGGCATCGGTCCCGTCACCACCTTCGAAGGTGTGCCCACCATCCGCGTCGAGCCAGGTGTCGGCTTCTCGCCGCTTCAAGAAGCGGCGCATGCTGCCGGCTACTCGATCGAGATGAACGCCCCGGGCTTTGGCGAGATCACCGTCATTGGTGGACTCGCGACTGGCCTTCATGGCGGTTCGCCCTCGAGCATCTCGTCGATCTCGAGTCGCATCGTCTCGGTCGAAGTCATGGCCCCGAACGGCACCATCACCCAGTACACGCGAGGCACCACCGGCAACGGTACAGCTGCCCAGCGCGAACAGTGGCGAGCCCTGCTCACCCATCTCGGTCTACTCGGTTTTGTCACGGCCGTACGCGTCGAACTCTCGCCGCAATTCGGTCTTGACACTGTCATCTCAGATTCGTCTGCGGACGAGTTCTTTGCAGATGCCGGTGAGTTTGTCGCGGGCTGCGACTATGCGTTCACCCACTGGTTTCCCTTCACCAACCGCGTGAAGGATACCTGTGGCGTCCGCGTCCCCGCCGCCCAAGCCGACCCGACCGCATGGAATGGCCTCTTCACCCCGAACCTCGATCAAGCATCTCAGGATGCCGCGGTCCCGGGGTTTCAAGCGGCGTTCTGCAGCCCGGCGGTCAACGCGATCGTCGAATTGGCGCGGTATAACCAAACCGCGCCATGGCTCTATCGCACCGTGAACGGTGTCGAGGTCACGACCGACCGCTTGGTCGGTTTCTCGCATCGCATCACGACCTTGCCCCACTTCAGAGAGGGGCAACCGCGCTTCTCGTCGCAAGACTGGGAGGTCGCGGTACCCGAGTCGCGTGAAGCCGAGACTCTCGCGATCCTTCGCGATGAGTTGAGCCAGATGGCTTTGCCGCTCATCGGCATGGTCGTCCGCTATGACCGCGCCACCAACGACACCATCCTCGCCGCCAACGCGGTGCGCCCCGGTGTCGCTCTCGGTGAGCGCATCATGCATGTCGAGATCCCCACCTATCTCGGCTACATGGCAACGCAGAGCGAGAAGGACGCGTACAACTACCACGTCCTGAACGCGCTGAACGAGATCATCCAGACCATGCCCGAAGCGCGCTTTCACTGGGGCAAGAATCGTGAAGACATCTTCTCGAATCCCACCTACCTGGCGAACAACGCTTCACAGCGTGCACGCTTTCAGGCCGTCATCAACACGATGGACCCGTACGGCGTCTTCTCGAATGCGTGGGCTCGTCGCAACGGATTCACGGCACCGCTCTATGGCCAGAACTTCGCCAACCACTACTTTCCGGCATGCGCCACCGCAGCGGGAGCAGCTGACAGCGATAACGACGGCCTTCGTGCGTGCACCGAGTCGATCACCGGCTCGAGTCCGAGCGTGCAGAACGGCGCCTACCTACGCGTGAGCGACGTCTCGATCCTCGAAGGCGCCGACCTCAGCGGCGGCTGCCACAACTACGACACCTGGGGCGAGGTCACGAACTTTGCGCGCTTCGGCTCGCATTGGCTCTGGGGTTCGGCCGTACGCGAAAAACGCGTCCAGCAAAGCGGTTGGGAGTTCGACACGGACAGCCTGTCGCACAACTACCGCGATCCTTCGTTCAACTTCTCGCCCGCTCTCACAAGCGGCGGGACCGAAGCCTTCGGTCTGATGTTCTCAGCGAACATGACCTTTGCCGCTGGCACCTACTGCTTCAGCAACGACAACGAATCCCCCGGCACCGGACAAGACACGGGCTGGAACTCGTGCACGCAGACCTGGGTCGACAAGACCCTGCGCAGCGAGGTCGGCTACAATGCCAGCCCGCGCACGCCCGTCGGCTGTGTCGCGCTCTCGGCCGGCACCCATCGCCTCGATTGGGTGAGCCGCTACCAAGGGCTCTTCAACTACAACAGCTTCGTCTCGAAGCCACGTTGGTGCCAGGTCACGAGCGGCTCAAGCTGCACCCCCAACCGCGAGTTCGAAGCCTTCCAGCTCACTCCGGTCACCTCGCTCTGATCACCTGATCTAGCGTCTACACAAAAACAGCGACCGTCTACTCGACGATCGCTGTTTTCATTTATACCGCAATGCTCACCAATCTGTTTTTCACGTAGAGAACTTGCTTTGGCTCTTTACCATCCAACCATTGAGTAACCTGACTGAGCGCGAGCGCCTTTGCTTCTTCTTCAGTGATAGACGATGACGCCGGCGCCTTGGCGCGGACTTTACCGTTCACCTGAACAACGAGTTCAAACGTGTCAGCAACGAGCTTAGCTACATCGAAGGTTGGCCACGCGCTCAAGTGCACACTCCCCTTTTCACCGATCTTTTCCCAAAGCTCTTCGGCGAGATGCGGCATGAATGGCGCAATCATCCCCACAAAACCTTTTTTCATCGACGTTGGGATACCGCCATGATCTTGAAAACCATTCACGAGAATCATCAACGATGAAACACAGGTATTGAATTGAAGATCATCGATACCTTCGCCAATCTTTTTGAGCGTTTGGTTGAAAAGCGTTTCAAGTTTTGCGTCCGCTGGTTTTACTTCGCTTGTCATCCCGAGCTCAACGAGGGACCAAATTTTATCCAAGAAACGTTTTACGCCTTCAATGCCATTGGTATCCCAAGGCACCGCCTGGTCGAATGGACCCATGAACAATTCATAGACCTTGAAAACATCAGCCCCGTGACTTGCGATGACATCATCCGGATTCACGACATTGCCTTTGGACTTCGACATCTTCTCCCCGCCTTCGGCCATGACGAGTCCGTGTGAACGGCGCTTTGCATAAGGCTCAGGGCCAACTTCTTTAGGGATATGGCCGAGGTCCCACAAGAACTTATGCCAGAAGCGTGAGTAGAGAAGGTGAAGCGTAGTGTGCTCCATGCCACCATTATAGAGATTAACCGGCATCCAATATTTCATCGCTTCTTGAGAAGCGAACGCTTCATCATTGTGCGGATCGCAGTAGCGCAAGAAATACCAACTCGAACCCGCCCAGTTAGGCATGACATCGGTTTCACGTTTTGCTTTGCCGCCACATGAAGAGCAAGAAACATTTACCCATTCATCCATCTTCGCGAGTGGCGAAGAACCATCATCGGTTGGTTCATATTCAGCAATTTCAGGAAGCACGACCGGTAATTGCTCATCAGGTACCGCAATATAACCACAGCGTTCGCAGTGGATAATCGGCATCGGCTCACCCCAATAGCGCTGACGAGAAAAGACCCAATCACGCAATCTAAACGTCGCGGCATATTCACCTTTACCGTATTCAGCCAACCAGCTCGTTACATCAGCTTTTGCCTTCCAGGTTGGTAACTCATTGATGAAATCTGAATTGATCGCGATACCGTCTTCAGTGAATGGCAATTCAACTTCACCACCTTCAACGGTGACAACTTGTTTGATCGGCAAGTTAAATGTTTTTGCAAAAGCAAAATCACGATCATCGTGCGCTGGTACGGCCATTACGGCACCCGTGCCATAACCGGCCAAAACATAATCTGAAATAAAGACTGGTACGACTTCGCTATTCACTGGATTCGTTACCGTGATTCCCTCAAGTTTTACGCCTGTCTTCGTTTCTTGTTCAGCTTGGCGATCTTCTACACTCTTCGCCGAAGCCGCAGAAACATACGCTTTTACTTCATCAGGATTCTTAATGAATCCGCCCTTCAACCACGATGAAACCAATTCGTGTTCAGGAGCAAGTGTCACATAAGTCACACCAAAAATCGTATCAGGACGCGTCGTGAAGACCGTAATCACGTCATCGGTATTCGTTCTGAATTTGATGCGCGCGCCTTCGCTCTTACCAATCCAATTTTTTTGTTGTGCTTTGACGCGATCGAGATAATCCACCTTATTCAAATCTTCTAAAAGACGATCGGCGTATTCGGTGATGCGAATCATCCATTGGGATTTTTCTTTTTCGACAACCGGCGAACCACAACGTTCACAAACGCCACCAACCGCTTCTTCATTTGCCAAACCGATTTTACATTTGTCACACCAATTAATCGTCGATGAACCTTTAAAGGCCATACGATGACCATCGACATAGGCACGAACAAACTCTTCGCCCTTTGCAAGAATCTCAGAAGGAATTTCTAAATCAGAAATAGGACGCGCGCGCTTCTGATCACGATCGTAGAAACTTTCAAAAAACTTTTTGAATTGCCATTGCGTCCATTTATAGTATTTTGGATCGGTCGTATCGATTTCACGATCCCAATCAAAACCAAAACCCATCGATTGGAATTGGCGCTTAAAATTACTGATGTTTTTTCTCGTAGCATCCTGCGGTTTTACCTTGTTTTTAATAGCGTAATTCTCCGTCGGCAAGCCAAAAGCATCCCAACCCATCGGAAAGAGGACGTTCTTGCCCAACATGCGCTGACGACGGGTATAGGCATCAAGCGCAAAATACGAACGCGTATGCCCCACGTGCAAGCCATCACCGGACGGAAAAGGAAACTCAACCAAGCCAAAAAAGTTCTCTTTGTTGGCGTCGGTAGTCGTCTTATAGGTCTTCTCGGCAGCCCATTTGGCTTGCCATTTAGACTCCATCTCGTGAATTGGGCGTGGATTCGGCATAGATAATGCCTCCACCTTAATATATAAGGACAGACCGGGGCAATAGAACGATTGACTTTTGCTACTAAAATGTTAAGAAGCGGAGGCAAATTCGCCCTTTAACAGAAGGCTGCTGGTCATGACATCACGCAAAAAGATCTTGATCTTGACGCCCGACTCCATCAAGAAGGCTCAAAAAGACCTCGCACGGTTAAAGAATGGCTACGCGTATCTCGTCTACGAGTGCAAGAATGGGGGTGGCATTACTGAGATCCATCTCGCCGGACTTCGTTTTGATTTTTTGCTCACCCATGGCAAAGAAACTCTCGACAAAGTCATCGAGATACTGGACCGAAGCATCACCTACTACCAAGACCTGCCCGAGGCCGAGAAACAACTCGATCCTCCCCTTCGACCCACTCAACCTGAGCCATGGATCGATCAACGGTTCTACAAGCCGCCGAAGATGCAGACAAGCTACTATCAAGGAGATGAGTCTCTTCATCCCGGTTTGATGATGATTTTTGGAGCGTCTGAACTCGATGAAGAAGGCCCCTCTCCTGAACTCACTCCGAATCATATCGGCAAACTGAAGCGCAAGATGATCCCGCAAGCGGTCGAGCTCAAAGAGCAGCTCAAGCGTGAAGCGACGTATATGCAATTACGCTTTCGTGAACGTCATTTTGTTTTCACTTTGGGTGAAACCAGCCTAACCATCCGCCACAAGCGCGATCTCGACCACGTCATCCTCTCAATCAATGAAGCCATCGAGCGCACCAAAAACACCACCCTCGTCGAACGAGTCTTCGAACTCTTCGCCTAATAGGAGATACTCATGACCAACACCCTTGAAGACCACGCCCGAGATCCGTCACTCATCGAGAAGCTACGGATCCCCAAGGATCCAGAGAAGAAAGAAGAGGACGAGACCTTTTTCGAAAAACTCGGCGACGAGATCGAAAAGCACCCCATACATCGTCCCGGTTTGCGCCGGGGATAAACCCTACCCTCTGTCTCGCTAATGCTCGACATAACAATTCTATTGTCTTGTCGAACGAAGTGAGACAGGGGTTTTGCTTTTTTACTGGATTATTTGACGAAATAGCAGGTTTGCGTTAGCCTGTGGCCACTTACTCATTACGCCCTGCCGGAGCAATCTGACAGAAGCGCACACCCGGATCTCCCACATATTCACGGATTCTATTGGATCCTGGCTAGGTGACGAGCTTCGACGAGACTATGTTAACGCCAGACCACAAGAAGAAAATCATTGAGAAGTTCAAAACCCACGCAACCGATACTGGTTCGCCACAGGTTCAGATCGCTATTCTCACTGAAGAAGTTAAAGAGCTCACGGGCCATCTTAAGACCCACAAAAAGGACTTCTCGTCCCGCCGTGGTTTGATCAAGAAGGTTTCAGAACGCCGCCGCCTCATGAAGTACTTGAAGCGTGAAGACAGCGCTGGTTACGACGAACTCATGGCAAAGCTCAAGGTTTAATAGCAAATGCCCCTCCGATCTTTTCGGAGGGGTTTTGCTTTGACAGAACCACTATTTTCTGAATAAAATCCCATTGACTTGCACACTGAGAGGTTCATGAAATGCGTCTTCTCATCATCACAGACTCGAGCGAACTCAGCGCGCACCTCATGAGGCTTTTGGCCTCTATCCCAGAAGAAGAGATCCTACTTCTTGAAGCACGGACTGAGATGTATGATGAGAAAAAGATTCTTGATGCGATGATGGCCTGCCACGAATGCGAGATGGCCGACATGCGAGCGTTCGCCGAGGCGCTGAAGAGCGCTCATATCGATCGCCCTCGTCATTACGGACGCAAAGCGCCTACTCGCGCCGACTATCTGCAAAGACAGATCCTTCATAGCCGCCGAACAGGCCGCAAATGAAAAACTCACTCAACTCCCGCCCATGAAGAGCATAAGCTTTTCTGGGCGGGTTATTGTTTTGACGGTTTAGATACGATCATGTCAGCATAAAAGCGTCTCGAACCTTGGGGGGCATATGGGCCAAGATAATGTCATCAGATGGTTTGATGCGATAGATCGAGAGATTATCGAGTGCCTCACCTCTATGGATGAGTGTCACTATACGCATGGCCTGATGCGTCTCGCTGTCATTAATCACTTTTACCAGTACAAAAAGGTAGGTTATCATCTGGACTGGGAAAAGATCGCCACCAACCTGCTCAATGCGAATTGCCTTGGTGCCGTCGCAGCTCTAACAGAATGTGTCATTGATGACGCCATCAAAGAACGCCTCATTACACTCACACTCGAGCACAAAGGCGTCACTCTGCCCTTGTCGGTACCACCGCCCGCATTGCAAGCACCACTCTGACTCAGGCCCCACGACGCTCTCGTGGGGTTTCGTCGTCTAAAAACACATTGACAACCGTAGTATTTTAGTGTATATTAGCATTGTTATCGTGATCGATTTTGATACATAACGTGTTTCTCTTTCATTTTTTTTAACACTCCGTCTTCGGTTTTTGAGAAGACAACCAAACCCTATGTTAAAACGCCCCGACCAACGTGTCGCTGTTTTAATTGATACCCAAAACATGTACCACAGTGCCAAAAACATCTATAACGCAAAGGTGAATTTTGGTGCGCTTATCGAAGCCGCTGTTGGCCCTCGCCAGATGGTGCGTTCGATTGCCTATGTCGCCAAATCAAAAGGCGGCGAAGAAACCGGTTTCTTTGAAGCCCTTCAAAGCGTCGGTATTGAGCTCAAAATCAAAGACGTCCAAGAATTCTCTAGCGGTGCCAAAAAGGCCGATTGGGATGTTGGTATGGCGATTGATGCTGTTGCTCTTGCTCCACGCGTTGATGCGATTGTCCTTGTCACCGGCGATGGTGATTTTGTGCCACTCGTTGAATATCTTCAGACGCACGGCGTTGCTTGTGAGTGTGTTGCCTTTGGCGAATCCACCAATGCCACACTCAAAGAGCGCGTAAACGAATTTACAAATCTTTCGGATGATCCAGGCGCCGTCCTTATCGGTTATCGCGGCAAGCCAAAAGCTGAACAAAAACCTCCTGCTTCTGCACCCACGGCAACGCCCGAAGCAAAGCCCGAGGTAAAAACCGAAACAAAACCTCCAGCGCAAAAAGCCCCTGAGCCAAAGCCAGACTATCGCCCACAACCAATGCAACCGGTTGCCGACAAAGATATTAAACGTTCGAATAATATTCTTTCAGCGATTGTCCCAGCGAACCAAAGCCCACATTTTGTGAAGGCGACGCCACCAGCTCAACCACCAGCCAAAAAGCCGGCTCAAGCTGAACAAAAACAAAAACCTCAACCAAAAAAGAAATAATAGATAAAAAGCGGAAAGCGTCGGGTGACTTTGAGAACAGCGCAAGGCGTTAGCCGCAGCAATGTTCGAAAAGGCACCCGGCGCTAAGCCGCTTTTTTCGTTACCTGTCTTTTTGCGTTTTACCCTGGTTTCCTTTACTCTCTCTATTGTTCGTCCTCAGACGCCGACCGGCCCCTTAGCCGCTTCCGTCTCGGGATGAACGTCCTAAAAACTATGTCCTCCCTCAACCCCTCAAAATCCTTTTCGATCAATTGGGCCGGGCGTGATTTGACGATCTCCGTCGGTCAGCTCGCTCAGCAAGCTAATGGCTCTTGTACCGTCCAATACGGCGACACGGTCGTGCTCGTTACCGCTACGTTGGGCAATGCCAAAGAAGATGCTGACTACTTTCCCCTCATGGTGGATTTTGAAGAGCGTCTTTATGCTGCCGGTCGCATCAAAGGCTCACGCTTCATCAAGCGCGAAGGCCGCCCTACCGACGAAGCCGTTCTCTCTGGACGCCTCATCGACCGCGCCATTCGCCCGCTCTTTTCAGATACGCTCCGCAATGAAGTCGCTGTCGTCGCGACGGTTTTCTCGCATGATCAAATCAATGATGCAGACATCCCTGGCTTGATTGGTGCTTCATGCGCGCTCGCGATTTCTGATATCCCTTGGAGTGGTCCGATTGCCGCTATTCGTATCGGCCGCCGCGATGGCAAATTCATCGTGATGCCGACTTATGAAGAAACGCTTATTGGCGATCTCGATCTCGTTGTTGCCGGTACTGCCGACAAAACATTGATGGTAGAAGCTGGCGCTGCACAGTTAACCGACGCAGACATGCTCGCCGCGATGAAGCTCGCTCACGAACATCTCTCACCAGTTATCGATCTTATCAATCAAGTTCGTACGGCGACGGGTAAAACCAAACTTGACCCTACGGCACCAAAAGACGCTGAAGATGCTGAAAAGCGTGCCAAGCGCCAAGAAATTGCCGACAAAGCCCTCGCCTTCTTGTCGACCAAACGCGGCGTTCTCTTTGCAGAACCATTGAAGACAAAAGCTGATCGTAAATCTGCAGTAAGCCGTCTCAAAAAAGAACTTGCTGAAAATCTTGCCACGATCGGCATCGGTAAAGATGATTTAAAAAAAGCTGAGGGCGTTCTCGATAGCTTCGTCGATTCTGAAGTCACGAAAATGATTTTGGATGAAAAGCGACGCGCCGACGGTCGCGGACTCCACGAGGTGCGTGCACTCGGAGCCATTGTTGGTTTCATCCCTCGTACCCACGGTTCTGGTCTCTTTGAACGTGGTTCAACCCAGGTTCTCACCGCCGTTACTCTTGGTTCGCCTGGCATGGAGCAAACGCTCGACACCATGGAGTTTCAAACGACCAAGCGCTACTTCCACCACTACAACTTTCCTGGCTACTCGGTAGGTGAAGCAAAATCCAACCGTGGACCTGGCCGTCGTGAAATTGGTCACGGCGCCCTCGCTGAACGTGCGCTTCTCGATGTGCTCCCAAGCAAAGAAGACTTCCCATACACCATTCGCGTGGTATCTGAAGTGCTTGGCTCAAACGGCTCAAGCTCAATGGGTGCCACTTGTGGCTCAACCCTCGCTCTCATGGACGCTGGCGTACCAATCAAAGAACCCGTCGCTGGTATCGCGATGGGTGTCGCTTCTGACGAAAAGAATAACCGCTTTCAAGTCATTACCGATCTTCAAGATCTTGAAGATGGTGCAGGCGGCATGGATTTCAAGATTGCTGGTACCAAAAACGGCATCACTGCCGTTCAAATGGACACCAAAACCCAAGGCATCCCTTGGGAGGTCGTCGAAGAAACCATCGCTCGCGCACGCGACGCTCGTCTTCACATCCTTAAAGCCATGCTTGAAGTAATCCCTGAAGTACGTGCGGAGCTTTCGCCATTCGCCCCTCGTATCGAAGCCTTCAAGATCCATCCAGACAAAATTCGCGAAGTCATTGGCCCAGGTGGCAAAATGATCAACGAAATTATTGCGACCTATAAAGTTGAAATCGACATTGCTGACGATGGCACCGTCTCGGTGACCTCGAACAATGCCGAGAACATGGCTGGCGCCGTAAACTTCATTAAATCCATGACCCGCGAAATCGAAGTCGGCGAAATCTTTGAAGGCACGGTCGTACGCATGATGGACTTTGGTGCTTTTGTAAACATTGCCCCAAAGGTTGATGGACTCGTCCACGTTTCAGAAATGAAACTCACCCGCGTCGAAAAACCAACCGATGTCGTCAACATTGGCGACAAAGTCCGCGTTGTCGCGTATGAAATCGATGACAAGGGACGTATCAATCTCTCAATGAAGAGACTTGATCCTGAATACAAACCAAGTGACCGCGATAGCAAGCCGCTTCGCAAAAAGTAAGAGGCCCTACCCCCTCCGACATTCGTCGGAGACCCCTTCCCAAGTTTGGGAAGGGGTTTTTGGTAAAAAAATTAAACACCCGAAGGGTAACCATTATGACAAAAGCGACACCTTTGTCATGTCGAGCGCAGCGCTAGCGGAGCCGAGACACCGGTCGTCACTGCGAGATTTCTCCACTTCCTCAAGTATTTATTTTTCTCGATTCGGTCGGTCGAAATGACGAAAACAGCATTCCTAACCCGATAAGGATAAAGACATCTGCCAGATTAAAGATCGACCTGTAGATAGCGATCCAATCTCTCACATACCCAAAAGCCATGCGATCATAGGCATTACCAAGCGTACCACCAACAAAAAGCGCGAGCGCGACAATCATTAGGACGTTTAAACGTTCACTTTCACGATAGACATAGATACTCACGGCGACCAACGCAAGCAATGCCACAAACAACGGCACTAAGACCGGAACCGGGATATTAAAGCTAAGTCCGTAGTTCTCATGACGTTCAAATCGGATGAAATCTCCAATGATGGGCGCTTCGTATCCAAAAAACCAAAACTTTGTCAGAAGATCGATAGTGAGAACAAAAAAAGCCCCGACGACTAACGATAGGTATCGATAGAAGGTCGAGGCTGACATGCGATTACAATTCTTGGGTCAAGGTCTTTTTGCACTCAATGCACGATGATGAGGACGGGCGCGCTATAAGACGCTTCTCGTCGATAGGCTTTTTGCAGTACTTGCAGATGCCATACGTGCCAGCCTCTACCGAAGCGAGAGCCTTCTTCACGTCCTTCAATTCGGATTCAAGACGCTCAGCGACCGACATGCCATCAGCAAAAGCCGTAACCTCACTGGCATTATCGTCGTCAGAGTTGCCACCCGACTCGGTGTCTACCGTGACATTACCCTCTTCGTCCTTGCGATAACCCATATCGTTAAGATCTTGTTCTAAACGGGCTCGTTCTTCGACGAGCTTGGTTTTCATCTCTTCCAAAAAGGCAGCATTCATATGGCCACAGCATAGCCGAAAAACCGAAAATTGAAAAGGTTTCGAGATGAAAAAAATAACAAAAGAAAATGGACCCCTGGGAGCCCTGTAAAAATTAATTACGTGGCTAGGGGTCCAGTGCTAGAACCCCTCGATCGCAATCCGACAGAAGTCAGACGACGACACAAAATAGGGGGAACAGCTAGGGGCTACTCTTCTCACCGCAGTCTTGGCAGGGTCCTAGGAGCAACGTGAGTCGCTCAACTTTAAGGAATGCCTAAGGCGTTAGGCCAGATCGCATGCGCGACTGACGTTACGGGATATTGAGTTTTGTTTTTTGGTTTCTCAGCTTCGCGTGAGCAAAGCTTAAAAGACCGTAGTGAGAAGATTGGGTCAAGCGACATACAAGATGTTGCTTGAGTTATCTTCGGTAGCAAAAAGAGCGACAGACGCGACACGCGTCGAAAGGTGCAACCCGTCAGAAAGCGATCTGTACGAGTCATCGAAGGTACGGGGCAAAAGCCCTGGAGGTGGTCGGCCGCATTTGGCGGCTATGGTTCAGTTGTGTGCGTTGCCATTGGACGGGCTACGCGGAAGGTTCGAGACGGTGCAAGGAAAGGCTCTTCCTTTCTCATGCGGACAAGAGGCGATAAACGATCAACCTCGAAAAGTGCTTGTGCCCTTGGGAGTGATTGAGACTCGCGCTAGGACACCTCTACTATACCATAAATCCATTAACCCACCTAATCGTAGGCTTTAGTAAAAAAATTTCGCTACACAAAGCGCCGTTTTCAGAACGGCGCTTTGTGTATAACTTTTGTTTTTGATTTATCCATATGTGGATAAACTCTGGATATCATTCTGCGCACACCGTGAGCCTACCTTTTTCTGATCCAAATGAAAGTTTTGGTAACGATTCTGGAGAAGGAGCGTTCGTCCAATCTAATGTTCGCAATAATTGATATACAACGTCACTTGAGAGACGTAACCATGGCACTTGGTCTTTGCAACCTGGCACCTCGCTTTTATCAGCTCTAAACGTTGAGGTCGGCGAGAGGCGCATCATACGTGGGTCGAGTGCAATCCAGTCGCCACGATCATTTTGCCAGGTACTAAACATGGTGGTGCCACTGGTTGCCTGAGGTAAAACTCGTTCAAATGAAGTGGTGCCGTCTGGCAAAACGATTTGCTTGCGTTGAGTAACGCCAAAATACATCAAAACCTTGGCCGCATCGACTTCGCTGAGGTTTTGGGCAAAGCGCACCCGGCGCAAATCAGGGGTGCCCGAAGCAGATAGCCAGGTTTCGTACTGAACGATAGCCGGCAACTCCTTCAACCGCTGTAAATCAGGCAATCCAGGAAACAGGTTCACCGGCACCGCTGGGATCGCATCCCAGGTCTCTTTTGAGAAGGCGAGCATGACATCAGCATCAGAGACGGGCAAAACAATACCCGTTCGCTCTGAGCCTTGCTGGGCATTTGGCATCGAATTGAGCATGACATCAGAGATAAGACGGTTTGGCTCAATCGAAAAGCGTACGGTCTCGTCTTCTTGTATCGGCATGGTGATCTGTACGATCTCAGATAAGAGGGCGAGCTGCACGTCGGCATAGCCATAGCGCCAACTATCTCGCGCAAGCTCATACCGTGTCGCGCTTGGCCCATTCGTCCAATCCAACCCCTCTCCTTGAGACTCCCCGTGGCAAATAACATACGGCAATAAGCGCTCTTCACCACGTGCTAGACCAAAAATACAGGGTGAACGCGAGTCCTTATTCATGGCGCCTTGCCACGACGACGGCAAACGCTCAAACCATTCTTCACTGATAAACGCCCTTGCCTGACGCGGCGAAGCAACAAAGGTGATAAGCGATTCAGCCGGCATAAACACCGGTCGCGACAGATACCACGTCGCAGCGCTAATCAGCGCTATAATAATGATAGCGACAAATAAAAACACAAGACGCCACGTTTTATACCAAGGGATCGTTTCTCCTGAACCCAAAATCAACTGGCTTTCTTGGTTCATGGTCACGGTGTACGACATGTCGGCAGTATACACACTACCAGTCTTGACTGCACCTTTTGTTTTATGGAACGGGGTATCTTATGGCCTCATCTATTACCACCGCTTCGATCATTGGGCTGGACGCGCGTCCGGTCACCGTCGAAGCCGATATCTCAAACGGACTCCCCGCCCTCGTTCTTGTCGGATTGCCAGATACGGCCGTGCAAGAAGCGCGCGAACGCGTGAAGTCGGCAATAAAACATTCGATAAACGATTTTCCTAAAACACGCGTCACCGTAAACCTCGCTCCGGCTGACGTTAAAAAAGTCGGCACACCATTTGATTTACCCATTTCACTCGTCATTCTCGCTGAACACGGCACCATCAAATCTGAATCTCTCGCCGGACTGCTCGTCGCCGGCGAGCTGTCTTTGGACGGAAGCCTGCGCCCGGTTCACGGCGCGCTCTCTTTTGCCTTGCTCGCCAAAGGACTAGGGATGAAACAACTCATCCTCCCAACAGAGAATGGTCCTGAAGCCGCGCTCGTTGAAGGCATCGACGTGCGCACCGCCAACCATCTACGCGAGATCATCAAGTCACTCAAAGGAAAATTCGAACTACCTCCCGCCGAAAGCGCGACTCTCACCGAATCCCCCATCATCCATCCCGACTTTTCTGCCATCCGCGGACAAGCCCAAGCCAAACGCGCTCTCGAAGTCGCCGCCGCAGGCGGACACAATATCTTACTTCAAGGCCCACCAGGCTCTGGTAAAACCCTTTTAGCGAGAAGCTTTCCGAGCATTTTGCCTCGATTAAGTTTGGACGAAGTTCTTGAAGTTACGCGCATTCACTCGGTTGCCGGGCTTTTGCCAAAACAATCCATCGTTCGCGAACGCCCTTTTCGTGCGCCACATCATAGTGCGAGCGGGATCTCTCTCGTTGGAGGCGGCACCATCCCACGCCCCGGCGAAATCTCTCTCGCTCATCGCGGCGTGCTTTTTTTGGACGAGTTTCTCGAATTCCCTCGTGACGTTCTTGAGACGCTTCGACAACCGCTTGAAGATGGTGCCGTCACCGTCTCGCGTGCTGCAGGCGCTGTGACCTTTCCTGCGCGCTTCTCACTGATTGGCGCGATGAATCCGTGTCCATGCGGATTCGCCACCGATCCAGATCGACCTTGTGTTTGCCCTCCACTGCATTTGCTTCGCTATCAGAAAAAACTTTCTGGCCCATTACTTGATCGCATCGATCTTTTTCTTGAGGTCCCAAAATTGCCTACGCACGACTTAACAAATCATCTCGAAGCCGAACCAAGCTCGATCATCCGTGAACGTGTCGAGCGAGCTCGCCGGATTCAAAGAGAACGACTCGCCACGACCAAGCTGCAAACCAATGCCGAGATGACCAGCGAACAAGTCCGCCGTACCATCACCCTCACGAGTGAGGCACAAGTCTTACTCAAGCACGCCATCGAACGCTACCAACTCTCAGGCCGCTCCTACTTTCGTCTTTTGAAAGTCGGCCAGACAATTGCCGACCTCGCAAACCAAAAAGAGGTTCAAGCTGAACACATTGCGGAGGCGCTGAGTTACAGGCAGGGGTAGATCCATCCCCTGCCCCTCGCACCCCCTACCCCCCGCCCGACTACGCAGAGCCTTCGTCGGGCGACCCCTTCCCACGTTTGTGGAAGGGGTGTCTCTCGTTGTTCGACATGACAAGAATATTGTCATGTCGAGCGCGAGCGAGACAGCAACCAAAAACCCCTTCCCAGATGTGGGAAGGGGTCGGTTGGCACAAATCTATAACAACCAATATTTGTGACAACCGGGGGTAGGGGGTGTGAGGGCAGGGAGGATCTGTCACCCCAACTATTGACATTTGTTTATAATTCTGCTACCTTGTTCGAGCAAGTGATCGCTGTGGCATGCCGACAAACGTCGGCCGTTCGCGACCACCCCGTCCCTGGCTCGCACGCCAACATCCTCGCAACGCACACCAAGGAGGTCGAATGACCGGTCCCCCGAAGTCCCCCGTTTACTGATCTTTCTCGACGTCGCCGGCAACTCCCCAACTGTACTGTTCTGCCGATTCGAAGCAAAGAATTCGGCGGACAGCCAAACCAGGTCCCGTCCTGACCCTGCTATCTGCTCCACGCAGAAGTAGGGTCAGGACGGGCTTTTCATTTTCTTTCACGACTTGACGTTTAAAAATACCATGCTTTGTGTTAATATTTAAATACACCATTTCATTGACCCAAGACGGTAAATCTGCTAACGTCTTGTGACCAAATTTCAAGGAGCACGCTTTTGCGGCCTTGATCGTCTGACCTGCGAAAGCCGGTGATTATGAACGTAATCCCAGCTATTTGCACCAAGACCTCGGTATGTCTATCAAAACAACTCTCACCCAATTCGCAACACGTGCCATCCTCGCCACCCTCCGTGGCCTTAATGCGGTACGTCGTGGCTTTTTAACCCTCATCCGCCCAACCGGACCTGTTTTTGCAAAGATTGGCAGCTTTTTGGGCAAGTGGTTCATTCGCCCGCTTTATCGTCTTTTCATGACGATTCGCCTGCGTTTGAACAAAATTGGCGTTACCACGCGCGGTTTTCTTTTTTCTATCTTCACCAACCGCTACGCCTTTCACGCAGCCCTGCTCTTGATCACGGCCGTATCTGTTTATAGCCAAGTTCAAGCCAAAGGCGCCATCGCATTAGACGCCGGCCAGCGCAGTCTTCTCTATACCCTTGTTACCGACGGTCGTGACACCATCGTTGAAGAACGTGTCGACACCGAGAGCTCGGCAAAAAACATCCAATATCTTGCTGACGCAGGCGTTATTGAAGCGGTACCCTCAATTGACTTTGACTATGGTGATGATGAGATCGCCGATGTATCGGTGCCTGGCTCGGTTGCTGTCTTGCCAGAGCATGAAGTTCTCGAAGGTCATGATGACGTAGTTCTCGCCCGCACCAAAACCGAAGACTACGTCGTCAAAGAAGGCGACGTTATTGGCTCTATCGCACGTGAGTATGGAGTTAATATCGGCACCATTCTTTGGGCGAACGGCCTAACGGTGCGCTCGGTGATTAAACCGGGTACGGTTTTGCGCATTCCTCCGGTCTCGGGCGTATTGCATAAGGTCGTTAAGAACGACACGCTCGCCAAGATTGCAAAACAATACGGCGTAGATGAAAACACTATTAGTGACTCAAACGGGATTACTGGGGGACAACTTAGCCTCGGTACCGAACTCATTATCCCTGGCGCATCCCCAACTCAAGTTTCATCACCAGTCGCCGTTCGTCAGCCAGGCACCGCCATCAAAGCCGACGTACCGATCTCACGCATCACCGGCAAAGCCGTCGATGTCTATCAAGAGATCACCGGCAAAGACGATGCTCGTCCAAAACCAGCAGACATTGTCGAAGAAGCACCGACCACCAAACTTCTCTGGCCAACGCGCTTGCGCCAAATCAACCAATATTGGGGATGGAAGCATACGGGTCTTGATATCGAAGGTGACTATACCGACCCTATCTACGCTTCAGAAGATGGCGTCGTGACAACCTCGGGCTGGAACTCAGGTGGCTACGGCATGCAAATCGTCGTCGACCATCCAGGCGGATTCAAAACGCGTTATGCTCACGCCTCCAAAATTTTTGTGAAGGTTGGCCAACAGGTAAAGCGCGGTGAAGTCATCGCTATGGTCGGTACTACCGGCCGCTCAACGGGTACGCACTTGCACTATGAGATCTATCTCAATGGCACACGCGTAAACCCACTCAAATACACCAAATAAACAAAAACACCCTTCGGGGTGTTTTTGCGATATACTCATGTCATGAACAATACCTCGAAGTTTCCTTTAATCTTACTTGGGCTCTATATTGTTGAGCTCATCATCTGCAGCATCAATCCGTATGATCGTGCTGTTTGGTTCGCTGAGATTATCCCGATTCTCACCATCGTTGGCGTGCTTATTTGGCTCTATATCAAAAAAATCCGCTTTTCTAATCTTGCTTATGGCATGATGGCGGTCTTAATCTTTTGGCATACGGTCGGCGCGTACTATACGTTTTCACGGGTCCCATTTGAAACGATCAGTAACTTGCTCGGAGGCGAAGGCCGAAATATGTATGACCGCATTGGCCATTTCAGCGTAGGCTTCTATGCTTTTGCCATCGCCGAATGGCTATCAAAAACGGTTCTACAGAAAAACCGCAAACTCTCGGTCTTTCTCGCCATCGCGTGTATCGGTCTCATCGCCTCGCTCTATGAAGTTCTTGAGTGGCAGTTTGCTGTCATTTACGGTGGTGACGCGGGTGCGGCCTTCTTAGGCAGCCAGGGCGATATCTGGGACGCTCAAAAAGACATGGCGCTCGATATCGTGGGCGGTATTGCTGCTGGCATCCTCTTTCTGGTCATCCCAAAGAAAAAAGAGAAAACCTCCCCGTAGGGAGGTTTTTTGTCAGTTGTGCTCATGAGAGCACTATTTTGCCACAAGGATAAGCGTACAAACCAAGGCCGTTGAACGGCGCGTGCAGTGATTGAACGCTTTACGAAACTTGGCGAGATAGTCGGGGTCTTCGAGAGCCGTGAGCTCATCTGGACGAACAAAGAGATACAGCGAAGTCGCTTGGCCTTTACGTCCCCAAAGCGCTGATGCGAGCGTCGCCGCATCACCGGCAGGATCGGTACCAAGACGAATGCGTAGTGGTCGAAGATAAGGGCATCGTCGTTCAGACTTGCTCGGCTGATTTCTAGGCGAGATAGCCTGACGCACACAAACCGAATCATCGGTTTTATGCATGACTTTGGCTCGATGCGTTGAAAGGTGCGGTAGGATCTTGAGGTGCAGCTCCATCTTCTTTCTCCCGATAAAAAACCCGCCTATGCTTATGCATGGCGGGGTTGGATGACAAACATCACGAGATACTAAAACGACCCGCCAGAGACGGTAAACCACCAAGCAGCGGCAACGAGCGTTGCAGCCTTTGGCTGGTAACCGAAACGAGACGTCTTCATACCTATTCAAAAGCTATCACGACCAAATGAGACAGGCAAGAGAATTGACCAAGCCCCCGGCTTGTGGCACTCTGTCGGCACCAAACGAGGGCCCTTAGCTCAGCTGGTAGAGCGCTTCCATGGCATGGAAGAGGTCAGCGGTTCGAACCCGCTAGGGTCCACCACCGAGAAAATCTCGTCAGACGACGAGATTTTTTGTTTCACAAATCCTTCACGACGCGCGTATACTGACGGCCATGTCTTGGCTATACGAATCCCGTCTTATCCCCTCTGAGATCAATGGCGAGATCAGGTGTGAGCGTCGGTTTGGGCATTGGTCGGTGGTGGTTGGAGGGACCGGGCAGGATACCCCTTATCTCAAAAATATGTGGGCCTGGGCGCTTCGCCAAATAACCCCTGGCTCAGCAAAGATCCATCGGATTCTCGTACTGGGACTGGGAGCAGGTGGCGGGCTTCTGCCATTCTATCGTCGCTATCCTCACGCCCATATCGTTTGCGTTGAAATTGATCCTGCCATGGTCGAACTTGCTTCAACACTCAAAATCCTACGCCATACTTCTCGGCCAGAGATCCATGTCGGTGATGCGCTCGATATTTTACCAACCTTAACGGGTCGATTTGATGTGATTGTCTGCGATATGTTTCTTGGGCAAGAGGTCGCACCCGTCACGGCCCAACCAAAACTTATCGAACAGATCACCCGTCTCTTAGTGCCCCAAGGGCACCTTCTCGTGAATGCCTATACGCAAAGCGAAATACTAGATTCGTACAAAACAGCCTTCGCTGAAGAAAACCGCAAGAAATTTCACCTAAACTGGATGGGGTTCTTTCGTCCGCATGCGAGCGGCGTTGCCGGTGATGTCTGGCCTGAAGAGTTTATCTCGTTCATGACTTGCTCAGAGTATTTGCAACGAGAGTATGGTAATCGGCCTGGCTTCTCATTGGTACAAAACGGATCGTCTTGGGGCACCCGACAAAAAATCGGACCAGTGATTTTAGAACATAGCTACGGTCCAACAGAACCGGCTCACACCTCAGGGCCATGGCGACTGAAAAAGTGGGACTCGTTTACCCTCAAGCATCCGCCTAAGGGATGGCTTGTTTCTCCTGGTTCACCGTGGAGACGCCGAACGGGCTATGCCTCGATCCCTGCTACCGGAGACGTTCACCTCGACTGGAGCGATCTCGCCAAACGCGAGCGTAAGAAATGGCTCGCTCAAGAACAGCTTGAAATTATTGAACTCGATCCTGAAACCTACTGCCAGTTTTATGCACGTTGCGACAAGTCGACGGCGATAATAGCCGGCTTTACAGCAAGTATCAAACGCAAAGCCATTGCCCATAAAGAACGCTTACATCTCTATGGAGTCGTTAGGCGCGGCACAACTGATGTTATTGCGGGGCTTGCGATCTTAGATATTCCTGAAATCCGCACGTCGCTTCACATCTCAGGCTTTATGCTGGATGCTGCGCGACAGACTCCCTCCAATACCGGCTTAATCGCCCATTGGTTCATGACCTCACAAGCCCGCGGGATACGCATTTGTGATTTTGATGGATTTTATGCCAAAGGAGATGCGACCTCCTGGAAAGGTTTTTCACGTTTTAAATCTCAATTTGGGACACGATTTATCTCTTATCAAAAAGCCTTCTTCTGCATTGCAAGAAAAAAGCAATAACAGAGAAGGTTTTAAGATGTTTCAATCTCTTGAAAGACTTCGAGTCGATCACGTGTTACGCCGTTTTGGCGATCGCTTTGTTTGATAGCACCTTGCGCTTGTTTAAACGATTTTACCAACTCAACTGAAGTCCTAGGATCTAATTCTGGGTGATGCGCCTTTTTGAGGACGGCGGACCACGCTTCAATCACCTCCTCCGTCGGAGGTTGGAGCGACTTCCATAACTCAATCAGAGGCAAATGATGTTCGGCTTTTACGGGTTCACTGACCTGAAGATCTGGCACACGAGATGGAGCACTCTCACTCACCGCCACATCAGGAGCAACCACTCCTGAAGCGGAAAACATTTTTTCAACCTGTCGTGAACGTAACTCGCTTTCAAGCATCTCCATGCGCTCATTTCGGACAAGACTCTCAGCGCCTTTAGAGAGGTGCTTGTGTTGCTTCCATTCATTTAGCTCAGTGACTAAGGCTTGCTTGTCTTGTCTGGCCAGGATTGAGCGATAGAGCGCGCGACGCGTAGCTTGCAATTCAGCGCGCAAATGTGGCGCTTTTGCCATCAGCTCATGATCTTTATCTTGGTCGAGTGACTTGATCGCTTCATCAAGAGCCGCATCATAAGCCTTCATCATGTCACTAAAATGCGCGCGCAAAGCCCTTGCCTCAGCAAGGAGCAATGCACGCGCATCACCATGCGGCGCATCCTCAGAGAGATAGCTCCCAACTCTCTCAAAAAGCTGAGAGAAGATGCGTCGAAGGTCGGCCATAAAAGGTTAAGGTTTTACTGGGTTCGTAGGGTTCTGAGTCTGAATTGGTTCTTGAATTGGCTCAGGGAGTGGCTGTGTTTTTGGCGCTTCTTGAGCAGCCTTGGCAACCGAGATGGCGTTTATGCGCTGTTTAACCGCGTCATTGTCTGGATACTGGGCCTGTACCGGCTTGAGGGTTTCAAGCGCTTTATCATAGAGACCTAACTCTTCTTGAAGTGCTGAGAGGTACCAACGCGCGTTTACGTTTTCTGGTGAGAACTCTACAACTTTTTCAAGAAGGTCGCGACTTTGATCTTTGCGTCCATCGCGATAGTAAAGGATCGAAAGCTCAAAGGCGACACCAACATCTTTGTTATTAAGGGTGAGGACTTTTTCTAATTCACTTACCGCATCTTTGACACGGTTTTGGCGCTCATAGACGACACCGAGCTGATAACGAGCAGGCAAATAGTCAGGCTTAGCGGTAATCGATTTCTTTAAGAAATCTTCTGCAAGAGCAAGATTTTCTTGCACCCCTTTTTGTGCTTCTGCATTTTTGGTGGCGTCTTCAGTACCCAGCGCCTTTCGATAAGCATCGGCACGAAGAAGGTACAACTTACCGATCTCACTCAAGAAGACCGGATTTTGCGGTTCACGATCTGAAGCTTCTTTGTAGTATTTGATAGCGAATTCATCTGCGCCACGTACAAAGCTTGCTACGGATTGGTACATCAAGCCAAGATTCGACCAGTTATCAACGTTTTGTGGGTTAATCTGTGTCGCGACGATACCAAGGTCTACCGATTCTTTGATCGCAAGGTTGATCTTATTTGCGTCTTCTTCGTTTTTTGGACCAGCTTGGATCAAGCGTGCAACATTCACAAGATTTGCCTGTGCGAGATTGCGAACATACACATCCGACATCGGATTCAATGCACGTGCGGATGAGATATCACGCATGACTTCTTCAAGATTGCCATTGGCTCTAAAGGTGCTCACAGCCTTTGTGAAGCGCATTTCTGCCAAAGCTCGTTGACCAATCAACCAAGTAACCGAGATCGCCGCTACGGCAAAGACGACAATCTTAATCGATAAGGCACCAAAGACGATAGACGAGTTCTTCTCCCAAGTAATGGTGTTTTTAGCAACGAGAGCCGTCAGAAGCGACAAGAGCAACCAGAAAGCAAACGCATGCGCGATATTGAGGTGGGCAAAAAACGAGGTAAAGATCAGCGCAACAAAACCGGTGAATGTGACGAGATAGGCATACCACGCATCGTCATCTCTTTCTTTAAGGAGTTGGGTAACCGCCTTAATGAGCAATGAGAGAATGAGGATTAGCCAAAGTGCAACACCGACAATACCTGTCGTTGCCAAGAGGGTGAAGAAGGTCGAATAACCACGATCAAAGCGAACATTCCAGAATGGCGAAAGGTTAACGAGCTGTACGCGATACTTCGTATAGTCGTAGATCCACGTGCCAGGACCGGTACCGAAGATGGCATGATCACGAAGAGCTTGCTTTGAGATCTCAAATGAGGCCATTGCCGAAGGAGCGACTTCACTTGCGATTGGCAATGCGATAGGCACTTTGAACGCGAGTAATACCGCTGAAGCCACGATCAAGATACCTGGGATAATAAGACGCACTGGGCTCGTGACTTTTTTAGTGCGAGCAAAGGCCACAGCAACCATCACAATGGCACCGACGAGAATAATCGCCCAGGTTAGCCAATAATCAACCAATACGATGTATGAAAGTGAAACGATACCCGTCACCCATACCATGCCACGAGCCGCTGTGCCCATCGGACCTTTTGAGCCGAGAAGACACACGTTGTTACGGCAACCATGAAAAGCGAGTCCTGCCGAAAGCAAGAGAGGGACGACGAGGTAGGACGCTAACGAATAGGCCGTACCAATCGTATTCATGCCCGTATTCTGAAAGACTCCGCCAAGCAAGTGAACGCCGAAAATCTGCAATAGACCAAAGATACCGGCAAGCAATGATCCGCCCAAGAAGACAAAGAGCAAGTCATACAGCTTTTCTGTCGTGCGAACATGGTTCACGATGACAAAGTACATGGCCATGAAAGCGAGCACCGTACCAAATGCCCAAGCGACCTGGCCTGGCGCGCCAAAAAATGAAAGCGTCTTATCTTGTGAAAAAATCGATGAAAGCAAGTATCCAAGACCAAAAAGACTCACAACAACGTGCATCCAGTGACGCGTGAGCACGAGTTTGCGCTCTGCAAGCGCCTTACCCATCCAAGCAAGTACCGCGATTGAGACAATTGGGATCAAAAGACTTTGCTTGCTCAACTCAACAGCATCGGTAAAGCTGAGGCAGACAAAAAGCGGGACGGCAAACGCTAATAAATACAAACAACCGTTAATAACAGCGTTTAATAACTTTGCGAGACCGGGCATAGCCTTGGTAGGCTCAGGGGTTTGTACCGTTGGTGACGATTGGAGGTTGGAGAAAATATTGGACATACCTAAAGGGCGTTTAGTAATGACGCGATTATAGCATAAGTGATCATCAAACAAAAAATGAACCTGTAGGTTCATTTTTTTGTTAAGGATTATTCGCCTTCTGTAATAACTTCTGGCGCGGATTCTTCAACGACCGGCGCTTCAATCACCGGCTCTTCACTATCGACTTCTGGATTCTCAATGAGTTGCCCCGTTAATGGGTCGAGTTGTCCATAGGTCCCGTCAGAGTGATATTGCATGATGCCCGTCTGTGCTGGACTAACCTGCCAAGCAAACTGAATATCGATAGGCTGGATGGTATCCATCACGATATCAAAGCCGACATCGCTCACATTTTCTAACCACCAACCGCCACTGACATTGCCCATCGCCGTTACTTGAGGTACAGGGTAGGCCAATATACTCGTATACTTAATACTCACACGCGAACCACCTGTCGTAACCTTAGCGAAGCCTTGGCGCGCAGGGCCGCTACCCATACCAGAGCCCGTTGCAGGCGCATTCGCCATCGCATCAAGCCCCGTTTGAGGGATCCACAAGCCTGGCTGAATAAAGACCTCAACCAAACCATTGTCATCACCTTCATAATTCTCAAGCGCATAACCAATAATCTGGCCGGCAACCGTCGCTTTTTGCGCGACACCAGGGATGGTTGAAGCCATCAATGCATCACCACGCTGAATCGCACCACCCATCGTGGTTACCTTGGTAGGGACACGACCTGCAAGAGCAACGGGGAAAGTGCCACTTGCATTCGCACCAAGGGTAAAGCCAGCTTTTGTTGAGATGACGCCGATTGCAATTGCCTCGTCTGCATTTGTACGCAAGATTTGGCGGTCTGCGTCTTTTGAAATCATGACTAAGTCACCAGGCTCTAATTGATCTGCAGATTCATAACGCTCAGCTAGATCAAAAGCATCATTCACTTCATAGCCATTAGCACGAACAATACCTTCTTGATCAACCGAGAACGTCGATGAGCCAAAGTTATTCTCAATAACGAAGCGTGAATTCGTTGAAGAAAGCATGTCGGTGCGCAAGGTGAAGTCATAGGCGAGCGCCATCGAGCTCGTCGTGTCCCAGCCTTCACCGTGGAAAGTCAGGCCGAATGAACCAACACCTGTCGTGGTAGCAGTAGCACCTTCAACGCCAACAATGACAAGATTATCCGTAACGGTGGCGATAGAACCATCCGTACCAAGAGCCGTTGCAGCGTTATAACCTGTATCAACAAACACTTCGATCGTACCCGTTACTGAGAGATCCTCGAGAGCGTAGCCGAGAATCATACCTGGCTTGGTCGCCTTCATGGCATAACCAGGGTATTCAGAGGTTGTTAGCGGATCACCGATCTTAATCTCGCCATTGGTCATCGACACCTTGGTAGGCACACGACCTACAAGAGCGACTTGGGTCTGCGATGCTGCCGCCCAACCAAGCAAGAGACCAGGGCGCGTCGAGACAACACCCGCAATGCGGCGGTCATAACGCGTACCACCCGACATCTCAACGGTTGCCGTAGCCGACTGATTAAAGACTAATACATCGCCAGCCTCGGCTGGACCTTCGACGGCATACATTTCAGCAAGATCAAAGTTGCTGGCATTGATCGTGCCATCAGCCATCAATGAGGTACCAAACAAACCAGACGCAGGACAAGAATCGATCGTCTGCGTGTCATCAAGACAAAGACCTGATGAGAAGCTACCGCCTGAGTATGAGATAACAGTTCGATATTCTACGGTGTCAGTAGCAGATTCTAGACCAAAGAATGCATGCTGGTTTACGTCCAACGAACCAGAGATATATGCGTTACCTCTACCAACAGTCAAACCACCCTGCAAGTCCATACCGCCTTGCAATACCGAAATACCTGAACCAACCTTGAGAGACTGCTTGGTATAAACATCTCCATCAAAACTTGCAGAGCCCACGGTTAACGAACCGAATTCAGCGCCAGGCGCACGAACACCGCCGAGCGAATACTGATATTCGCCCAGATTGCTCACCACGACGATAGTATCGCCAATCATTTCAACATCAGAGAATGTCGTACCAACAACACCTTCTAACGTCTTTCTTGTATTGGATTTAGTATCGATTACAGAAAGGTTTTGACCTACGACCGCAATGTAGCCATTTTGCGCAGCAATACGTCTTGCAGATGCATCACCCATGACATAACTCGTGCTCGTCGTCCATGAACCCGTATTATTAAACCTCACAACCGAATTCGTTTCTGGGATCGGAGCATAGTAGTACCCACCCATTGCCCTCACCTCTACCGGGCTCGCTGAAATACCATTTGACGCAGATCCTGCCGAGATACAAGCAGATCCGACATTACAGGTAAGACGTCTTAATCTTGTGGCACCTGCATCGTAATACGAGATAACGAACTGACCATCCGAACGCGTATCATCTTCGATAGAGATGATCCCTTGTGCAGTACCAGACACCAAGAACTGACCAACATAAGCGATAGCATCAGACTGAGACGAACCTCTCTGAAGAGTGAATGTATAAATCGTTGTCTTGTCTCCCACCAAGATCATATTACCATTCGCATACAATACCGATGAAGTAGTGAGATCAAATGTCGACGTCGTATATACCGTATTCGACCCCAATGTGATGCTTCCATCGTATTTCAAACTTACCGATGATGAATCATCTGCATATGAAGGGCTATAATTCTTCACATTAGATGCCGAGATTCCATTTGAAAAACCGGTAATAATTGATCTGGTACGAAGCGGAAAGGTTCCGGTAGAAGCAACAGTAAAGTATGTATCACCAGAAACTGTCAGATCGACGCTTGTAGAACCCGAGAAGGCCAGCGCGGATGAGTACTCAGTCGTAACCTGCGTGCTTGATGACAATGTCTGCGAGATACCGCCAAACATCGTTACGCTACTCGCCGTAAGCGTTGACGTCACCGTAACATTACCAGCCACAAGATTTGAAGTCGTTGCATTCGTCGAAGTCACATTATTGAAGTAGCCATTAAAGCGCTGAGTGAGCGAACCAAGACTGATGCCAAGATCAGTCGCCGGCAAGAAGAATCCGTTTGACGCTGATACCGTGATAGCGCCATCCGTCTTCGTCAACGTGCCATTACCAATCTTGAACGAACCCGTACCAACCACGAACTCACCCAAGGTATAGACACTCGATGCCGAACCGATATTGCCACCAACATAGAGATCGTTGCCATTAAAGTTGCCAGAGAACAACGAGTGCATGTGGCTCATCGTTGAAGACGTGCCACCGATAATGAGATTAGCCGAGGTACTGTATCCGATAAACAGCGTCGACGTGCCGACCGTCTGATTTGTTTCGAGATAGACAGGAGCACCGGTAGACGTTGCACTAGCGCCAAGAACGATGTCATTTGATGAAGTCGTGAGCCGCACAAGTCCGTTTGCCCCATCATAGACCCAGCTCAAGCTCGTTACAGGACAGTTCGTCCCATCCAAGAGACAAACATTTTGGCCACCGACAGTGAGTGCAGCCGTGCCGATCGTATTTGCTGTAATCGTATCAATAAACGCCTCGTTCCATGCCGCCCCTAACGAACCAAGATCATAAGTAAGGTTTGCTGACGGGATCAAGTCTCCTGTCACCGTGCCGGCGATATCAAGCGACTGCACGAAATTGTTCCAACGCAACGAACTACTACCGAGCCCAAAGGTATTCGTGAATCTCGGCAAAATACTTGAGTCAAAACGCGCACCGCTATTGAGAGCGACGTTATTCATGAAGGTCGTCGTACCACCCGAACCTGGTGAGATATCGATACCCGAATTATCAATCGTAATATATTTGAAAGAACCGCCACTGGCCTGTTTTGTAAACAATGTCGCAAAGCTCTGTGTGCCATCGTCTGAAAAGACAAGACCGGACGACGTCGTATTACCAACATCTAGCGTCTGGTCATGACGATAGAACATACCCGTACCCGTACCTGACCATATCGGCACAGCCGAGTTACTGAAGAGCGCAAGATCAAGTCCTTCATTCGTGCCTGAAACAAACGACGCAGTAATAAACGGGATATCGGTCGTACCAACAATGGTTGCCGTAGCAGAACCGATAAGCTCAATAGCCCCATCTGATGTCACAATAACCTTACCATTGTCATAAGCTGACTGAAGATCACCAGAGCCGCCCGTTAACATGTCGACGGTGGCAATTCCCGTCCAGCCCGTATCAGTACCATCAACATTGACATAAAGCTGAGTACCAGAACCCGCGCTAGAGTTTGAACGGAACATCAGATCGCTGATTGCTGTAGGTGTAAAGCCTAACGTGTTTGGATCTTGATCGTCGATTAACCAAAGCGTCGATCTTTCTGTATCCGTAAATAAGCCGATCATCGCTCCATAATCTATACCATTAAGAAACGAATATGCAGGAGAATCATTTACCCCACCGTTCACTTGAGCTTCAAAACCAAAGAGGCCGTCGCTATCCATGCTCATATGCGCCACACCAAGCGTACCGTCATCAATTGAAAAATAGAGATAATCACTAGCAATGTTAATTGATGAAGTATTATTTCGAAGAATAAGTGACTGAGCATCGTTCTTATCTGTTAAAAATGAAATTCTTGATGTGTTTACACCGGTAAGATAGCTTTCACCTGATGGCGCGTTAAGGCCGTCACGATCTGTACTGAATGTGAACTCAATACCTTTGTTTTCACCATCATCGTATCCGAGAATATCAAAGCCGGTTGTGGTAACACCTGCAACACCACCACCAATCATTCGAGTGAATGTCGTTGAGAAGTTATCTGCGTAAACATCTGAATCCGTACCCGTTACCGATGCGAGTTCGATGTGACCATTGTTTAACGTAATATCTTTACCGAGGTCATAGGAAGCCTGCAACGAACCTCCACCGCTTACAGGACAATTTGTCCCATCAGATAAACAAACGCTCTGACCACCAATCGTAATGCCATTATTGAACTCCGCGTTACCACGCACGGTCAAACGTGTACCAATAGTCAGTTGTCCCAAATTTGCGGATGCAATCGTTGCAGCACGCGACTTCAAACCACCAAGATCAAGAATGCGCAGATCTTCATTACCCGTGATACCAAATGCATAACCACCCTCGACCACAAAGTAATCGAGACTGTTGCCTACGCCATTCAGGGTTGCACGAAGCTGTGGAGCATTGCGATCGCTGATATCCCAATATTGAAAACTAGGATCCGAGCCATCATCACCACCTGTTTGAATATAGAGTCCTGAATCCAATACATTGAAATCATAGATCGTGATATCACCTGTATCGATAGCTGTACGCTCTACGATGTTTGCTGGATCAGCAAAATCATACACACGCACCAATGGCCCAGGGCCACGAGAGAAGACATACGCACGACGATCAGAAACGTGAACTAATGAATCTTGGCGACCATCCGAACTAAGAAATTGCCCTGCAGGGTACTCAAGATGTGAAACAGATACCGGAGCCGATGGATCACGAACATCAAAGACTTCGAACGTGCTTGTAGCAGTCAAAGCTCCGTAGTCGACTTCACCCGTATAGATAAGGTAGCCGTTATTATAGGCGATGCTTGCATCACGCTGTGTACCACTAACAGCAACCGAACCAAGCTCAACAATGGCCGAAGGATCTTTTGCATCAAAGATCTGCACGCTCGTAACGGTAGCGAAATAAACCATGGTGCCATCAACGGCAATACGACCATCAGAAACTGCCGAC
>Ga0209277_10000223_pt1 | contig 30504 bp, 27 predicted proteins | sample JI81AbrownDNA_FD_187503 | JGI IMG/M metagenome (GOLD analysis project Ga0209277, IMG submission 187503) | Wastewater effluent complex algal communities from Wisconsin, to seasonally profile nutrient transformation and Carbon sequestration -... | ecosystem: Engineered > WWTP > Effluent > Algae... | reverse complement strand
CAAGTGAGTTCGTGAGCAAACCAATTACTACTTCGATAAGGACGATGGTAGTATTTAAAAAAATCCCGATAAAAAAATATCGATTATAATTTTTAGTACCGCGATGCGTATGATCGTGTAAATTTGACATGAAAGTTAATTCATTACTCTATAAAGCTGAGTTCTTTTCTCAATATTTCCATGAATTCAATGATAAGATCGAATTCTCGATTTTTTTCATCATCGATTGGCCTTAAGCCTCTAATGGAAATATTACTAAAGCGATTCAGATAAAAAATTTTAAATTTGATGTCTGCTTGGTAATTATCTTGTGGCAAACGTTTTGAAAAAAGGGCCACATTCATGTCCGATAGCAGGTGATTTTTATCCAAAAATTCTTCTAACTTTTTAGTATTTTTTAAAAGAATAGTGCGTTTTATCTCTCTGGGCAGTTCAAGATTTGGGTGCTCGCCAGTGTACTTCCATTCATACGTTAGGCGATTATTCTTGAGCGAAAATCTTTCGCTGGTCGCGAACTCTTGGTCCGACCTTTGGGCGTAAGTCAAGAGCAAATCAAAATAGAATCGATCTTCCGCGAGAATAGGATCACTGATTGAAATTGTGAGGAGAAAAAATGCAATTAAATATTTCATTCGTTCTCCTAACCTCTGTTTATTCTGCCTTATTAGTTTTGGATACGAATTTGAGTTTCGGGCGGATCCCGGTCAATATCGCATTTGAATTCCAGAACACTGGTTTCATTTCCAGAAAAGTCTTTGGCTTTAAATTCCAACTCTACTTTTTTATCATAAGGGAAAATCTTTTCGATATCAAATATTTTATTGGTAAGAGTCCACAGTTCGGTTCCCTTTTTACGCCAGAGCAGATCTTTCGTCTCGGTAAGGGTATCAGTGGAATTGATCTGTATTTTTGTATTTCTAAGACAGATTTGTTTTTCGGAAAGTGAAATTGATTTTGGGACAGTCAGTAAACTTAAGGTAGGCGGTGTCGAATCAACCATCCAACTGACTTCTATTTTTTTTGAAACATTTTTCACATTGTCTACCGAGTAGGCGATTACCTGGTGTTTGCCTTCTGCATTCGTGAGTAAGTTCCACTCCATCCCTTTTTCTACTTTTACTTCTGGTTCCGAATCGAACTTAACATAGACAGCTTCGATTCCACTTTCATCATCAATGGCTCGTAAACGAATCTCGTTGTTTGATTGAGCTACTGAAATGTCATTCCAAGATTTTGGTAGGAACTTCCATATAACACTCATTCGTGGTTGTGACTTATCTACATACAAGTTGATTTTTTGTTCAGACTCGCGATTGCCGAGTAAGTCTTCCGCAAAAAAATGAATTTCATTCCAACCGGAAACTGGAGGGAACATTGGTTCCGAGAATTTTGCCCAAGGCTCATCATTCCATTGGTAGTGGTAGGTAACGCCGGATTCTCCTTTTTCCCAGTTGAGCTTATAATATTCGTTAACGAAAAGTGTCCCATCCGCTGCGAGAAAACTATGCGGACGGGGATCGGCATTTTGAGAACCGAGAGAAAGTACAAGGAGAAGAAAAATTAGGGAAATTAGCCACTTCATTACGAAAGATATTGACCTGCACCAAAAAAGCTGCAAGAGAATCTTTTGGCCAATTCATTATTTTTAAATCCTTCACCCTGGGAAAGGGAAAACTGACTCGACCAATTAGGAGATCTGGTCAAACTCGTGAGAAAGATGCTCTCCGTTGGCAATGATATTGTCGAAAATCAACGTATCCGTGAGTTGTTGGAAAAACATGGGGATCGATTTTTAAACCGAATCTTCACCGATGAGGAAGTTTCCTACTGCCACTCCCACAAGGACCCGGTCCCTTTTTTGGCGGGACGTTTCGCATGTAAAGAAGCTGTCATAAAAGCAATGTCACTTGGTCCGGGAGAAGTTTTGGATATGAAAGAGATTGAGCTTTCCGGCACAGGTTTCGGGAAAAAAACGCTCGTCATCCACGGCAAAACTGAAAAATTTTTCAAAGCAAAAGGATTTACTAGTAGTTCTGTTTCGATCAGTCACGCTGATCATTACTCTACTGCGGTTGTCATTCTGTATCGGGAGAAACCATGATCATATCTGAGAAAATGACGCAAGTGCTCGCATTGTATAACGAAGGCCTCGCACTCTATAAAAATCGAAAATTCAAAGAAGCTAAAGAATTTTTCCAGAAGGCATTACAGGTCGAACCAAAGGATGGACCATCGCATTTATATATGGAAAGATGCGATGATTATATCGCTGAACCGCCACCAGAAGACTGGGACGGGGTTTACAACATGAAAACGAAATAAGAAATATGACAAAAAAAAATACACAACCGATCGTAACCGAACATGGCGTAATCGCTACTATTTTTGGAAAAGAAACTGCATTTAACGGAACTTTGGTATTTAAGAAACCATTACAAATTTCCGGAGAATTTGTTGGAGAAATCATCTCGGATGGATATCTCGTCGTGAGCGAAGGTGCCAAAGTGAAAGCAAATATCAAAGCAGGAACAGTCGTTGTTGGTGGAACTATCATCGGAAATGTCACTGCCACGCAAAGACTGGAGATGTTAACGACGGGGAAGGTGCAGGGGAATATTCGCACCGCCAAATTGCAGATAGCTGATGGAGTCGTCTTCGATGGGAATTGTGAGATGATCCAAAGTGAAGAATCCTAGTTTTGTGGCAATTTCATCCCTATAGCTTACTTTTAGGTTTTACTTTCAGTCTCAATTTAATCTTGGGACTTTTTGTCATTAGATCATTTCGTTTAAGTATTGTTAGATACTTGCTTCTGATGATTTTTGGCTGTTTGATTTGGACGGGAGCGTATGGGCTTGATTTTGCCTTCATTCATGATGACTGGCATCGAATATTTATCTCGATCGTCCATCTCGGAGTAACCCTTGCTTGTACAGGTGCTGTTTTAACAGGCATTGAATTTACACAAAACAAGCACTTATTAAACAAAACAATGTGGCTGCTTTTGATATTACAGCCACTTCTCATCCTTACTTTTGCCATCGTTGATCCTCTTTTCCATACACTGTTAAGTGATACTTACATCGCGACCATTCAGAACCGAGTTCAATGGGTTCAGCAAGTTGCCTTTCTCACGACGGCAGTTGAATTTGGTGGATCCGCAATCTGGTCCATATTTATCCTGAAACTTTTAGTGGGATCTATTCGTCATTCGGCTTACCCAGTGAGGTATCGTTTCTATTTGCTAATCATTCCTTATATCTTGGTTTGGGCCGTTGCGGTGTCTCACCAACTAGGATTTCGACCTGTACCAGGATTGAACTTAACGCCAGTCTCACTTTCTTTTCATGCATTATGGATATTTTTTTCCATAGGGTATTATAAAATGTATGATCTGGTTCCATTGGTGAGGAGTGAGATTGTCGATGAGTTAGATGAACCAGTAGTGATATTAGACGGGAATGATCGCGTTGTGGATTGGAATATTGCCGCAGAGCAGTTGTTTGTTCATGGGAGACGTTATCTCGCTTTAACAACAACTGATCATTTTTTTGTCGCTTATCCTGAGATTAGTCAAAAGATCAAGTTACTGCCTGAAAAAAGGGTTCACAGTCAATGGTCTTGGCTCTCGACCACACCATTAAAAAAGTGGGAGATCAAAGCTAAACGAATCTGGGATCGGAATCGTTACAATATGGGGCTTGTAATGGTTTTCCATGATGTAACGGAACAACGTCAATTGGAAAAACGTATGATCGAAGCCAATCACATACTTCAACTTGGAAATGCCACCAAAGATAGATTTTTATCAATTATTTCTCACGATTTACGTGGGCCGCTAACTGGAATTAAAGCATTGCTAAGAATTTTAAATGAAAAAGTGACTACGCGCGATAAAGAAATCTCGGAGATGACACAATCACTGGTTGATGCAACGGAATCGATTTTTTCGTTACTTGAAAATTTATTGGAGTGGTCTAAATTACAAAGAGGACAGGAGGAATTTTTTCCAAAGAATTATTCTCTTGAAGCTCTAGTAACGGAGGCAGTTCAGTTGTTTGAACTGAATGCCAAAAATAAGAATTTAAAATTAATAGTAAGAGTTCCAACACATGCGTTCGTTTATTGCGATGACCGAATGATTTTTATTGTTCTGAGAAATTTAATCTCTAATGCGATCAAATTTAGTTTTCGCGAAACAGATATTATCCTAGAAGCAAAAGACATTGGTAAAAATTGGGAGTTAGTGGTGAAAGATACTGGTGTAGGCATGTCGCCTGAAACTCTCGCGAAACTATTTCAAGTTGGCGAAGTTGTTAAATCTATTGGAACTGGCGGCGAGAATGGGAATGGAGTCGGCTTACTCTTATGTAAGGAATTCATAGATATGAACGGTGGATTGATATCGGCTAGTTCGGATGGAACTACTGGTTCTACGTTTACGATTTCACTTCCGAAACCCTCTAAAGGCACTTTTAACTCAACTTATTAAGGAAAACAAATGGATCAAAAAAAAATAGTCATAACAGGTGCTACGGATGGAATCGGGAAGGTAGCCGCTAGGGAACTTTATAAAAAAGGTTATTCCCTTATTCTTGTAGGTAGAAACAAACAAAAGTTAGATCAGACGATGGAAGAACTGTCTACCTTTAAGAATCAAAATTCAATTTACTTGTTTCAAGCTGACTTATCTATCACAAAAGAGACAAAAAGAATTGCTACCGAAATCAGAAAGAATCACCCGAAAGTATACTGTTTACTAAATAACGCAGGCGCTTTTTTTTCAACTCGTACCCTAACTTCCGAAAATCTGGAAGCAACTATTGCTTTAAATCATCTAAATTATTTTGTGATGGCGCAAGAATTATTGCCATCTCTTGAAAGTTATGGGTCAGCTCGGATTGTGAATGTCGCCTCTCGTGCACATGTGGGTGTGAGTTTAGATTTTAAGAATTTTTTTGGAGAAGTTGATTATTCTGGATGGAAACAGTATCAGAGATCAAAATTGATGAACATTTATTTCACTTATTCGCTTTCGGAAAAATTGAAATCAAAAAACATCTCGGTAAATTGTTTACATCCTGGATTTGTAAAAACAAAGTTCGGCCAAAACAATGAGGGACTTGCAAAAACTTTAGTCACGATCGGACAAAACCTTTTTGCCATCAGTGAAGATAAGGGGGCCGAAACGTCAATCTATCTAGCCTCTTCCCCTGAAGTAGAAGGTGTAACTGGAAAATACTTTGTTAAATCAAAGGCCGTCAATAGTTCTCCTCAGTCCTATGAACTGGATGCAAAAAACTCCCTCTGGCATTTAACTGAAAAAATTTTAAGAGAGTTGGAATGAGTTTTTATCACCAAACGAAACCTATTTCTATACCGGTTCCTGGTGGAAAAACAATCCAAGAGCATTTTGGAATTCCATCGACTGCTAGTAATGAACTGTCCATTGCGCACATGGTTGCACCACCTGGGTGGTCTGAACCTTTTCAAACACCTAACTTTGATGAATATACGTTAATGGTTCGAGGTGAAAAGAGAATCGAAATCGATGGAAAAGTTATCATTTTAAAAGCAGGTGAATCCATAAGAATCAACAAAGGAAGTCGCGTGCGGTATTCGAATCCGTTCGAAGTGGACGCAGAGTATTGGTCGGTTTGTTTTCCCGCTTTTTCGATTTCGGAAGTAAATCGAGAAGAGGAATCAGTATGAAGCTTTTAATCACTTATTTACTTTTTATCTTAAATTTAATTTGGTTGATCCCTATTCTCTATCCATTTTTACTTTTAAAACTTTTACCAATGTCCACGACACGCTTGTTCGCGGATAGGATACTGGTAATGATCGGAGAGAGATGGATACAGAATAATTATTTGATCTCGGTTTTCATGTATGGAATTAAGTTTGATGTGGAAGGACTAGATCATCCTGAAATAGCATATAATAAAAGTTACTTGATAGTTAGTAACCACCAATCTTGGGCTGATATTTATGTGATTCAGTCTGTTTTGAATAAAAAAGTTCCGTTTATTCGATTCTTTATTAAAAGTTCCTTAAAATGGGTGCCTATCCTCGGACAAGCGTGGGTTGGTTTAGATTTTCCTTTCGTTCGCAGGAGTAAAAAAAAGGATCTGATTAAGAATCCTGATCTAGCGAGACAAGATTTAGAAAACGTAAAGAGAGTTTGTCGTAAATTTAAGGACATTCCATTTTGTATTTTGAACTTCGTGGAGGGTCATAGACGGACGCCTGAGCGTATGAGGAAGTTGATCAAAAAGAATCCGTATCGATATTTGCTTAGACCGCATAGCGGTGGTATTTCGACGGTGGCAACAGAACTAAAAGATCAATTGCATGGAATTCTTGATTTAACATTGATTTATCCAGATGATAAATCCACTTTTTACGATTTAATGAGCGGAGACGTACGAGCTATTAAAGTTGTAGCAAAATTCATTCCGATCAATGAAGTACCGATTGAGACAAATCCTAATTTTTCAGCGATGTCGAAGAAGATGAAACGATGGATTGATGGTAGATGGGAAGAGAAAGATAAGATACTCATCGCATCGTACTAGTGTATTTACTAAGCGTCTGTTTCAACTTTTAGCTTTCTTATGACGTATGAAAATTATTTCTGACGCATGTTATATTAATACTAAATCATTCGTTTAATTTATTTACCAGAAAAGGTAAAATGTCAAAACGAGATATAGCTTATGTCTGAATCAAAGCCGTTACAATTAGAATATAGAGAGCACCTTGGCCTTCATACGAATATCAAGGATATCGATCATCCCATCCAAGAGAACCAGCCTTTTCATTTTAAATTCTACAATATGAATCACAATGTCGAGAGCACACTCTATCAAACTTTGGATAGATTTCTTTTGCAACTGGATGTGATCTCTATTCGCGATTCAGTACTGGCAGCCGTTAAAGAAATGGTTACGAACGCGATAAAAGCGAATGTCAAAAGAGTATACTTTCACTCCAATAATATCGATATTCAAAACGAAGAAGAATACAATGAACGGATGAACTTCTTCAAGACAGATTATTTAGAAAAGCGTGATGAATTTGAAGAGGGACTGATTAAACATAACTACGGAGTTTTCGTTTCTTTTATCCATAATAAGTCTCTCATGCGGATTCGAATCATGAATAACATTCAACTGGCACCCGAAGAAATCAAACGAATTCAGTTTCGAATTGAAAGAGCTCGATCTTACAATGATTTGGCGGAAGCGTTTATGGATGCTTCCAATGAACAAGAGGGAGCAGGACTTGGGTTGATCATGACTCTTATGATGTTAAAGAATGATGGATTGAGTGATTCGGCCTTTAAATTTGAGAGTGTGGGGAATAAGACGATGTTTACCATCGACGTTCCTGCATTGTTACCTAAAGAAACTTCCGAAAATGCGAAGGTAGAAAAACTTGTGTCCGAGTTGGATAACTTACCAACTTTCCCGAAAACAATCCAAGACATTCAAGCGGCCATCGACAAACCGAATTCTAGCATTAGCAATATAGCCGAAATGATCAAAAGGGACATTGCACTCTCTGCGAATATTCTGAAACTTTCGAATTCGGCAGCTTTTCGTCGCGGTGACAAAGTGGAATCTTTGGACCGAGCGATTCAGCTCATTGGTCTAAAGGAGCTTCAATCGTTATTGTATTCTCTTGGCACGAAACAGATATTAGAAGACAGATTTCCTGCATTTCAATCCATTTGGGAAAAATCAAATGAATCCGCATTTTATGCCAAAATGATTGGTCAGAAAATGGGTTTGAATAAAAATGCATTGAGTAATTTAATCGCATCCGCTTTGTTACATGATATCGGAGAAATCTTATTACTGTCATTTGAACCAGAAAGTATGGGTAAAATTAGAAATTACACAACTTCTAAGGAAATTGCCTCAGCGATTTCAATGGAAGAGTCTGCATTCGGAATAACGCATTCTAAGTTAGGTGCCCACGTGGGAGCCAAATGGAGTTTTCCTGATATTTATATTCGAGCCATGGAATACCATCACAGGCCTTTGCTCGCAGAACAATACCATCAGGAAATCGTTTATCCAATTTACTTGGCCGATATGATGATCTTAATCAATCATAAAGAAGCAAAAACATCTGAAATCCCAGAAGAAATTCTCAAGTTTTGTAAATTTGCCTCTCGAGGAGATTTTGATTCTTTACGAACGAAAATTCGAGAACAATTCCAAATTATTTAGTTTTTTAATTTTCCTTTGTAATTCTTTTTGAAGTTTTCATAACGAGGGAGAGATACGTTTACGACGTAAGACTGCCTTGGATTCAAGGCGATAAAATCTTGGTGGTAGTTTTCCGCTTTGTAAAAGGCGGTTAACTTCATTACCTCCGTAACGATAGGCCCAGAAAAACGTTTCTTTTGTTTTAGATCCGCGATCAAGGACTCTGCCTGTTTTTTTTCGTCCTCTTGGAGATAAAATAGAATCGAACGATATGAAGACCCAACATCCGGACCTTGTCTGTCTTTTGTAGTAGGATCGTGAGAATCAAAAAAGACACGACAAAGCTCAAGAAAACTCACCTTCTTCGGATCATAAATCACATAGACCGTTTCGGCATGTCCCGTCGTTTCTGTATTCACATCTTCATAGGTAGGATTTTCCGTTGTTCCACCAGCATATCCAGAGATCACTTCCTCAACCCCGTAAACGGATTCGAATATATGTTCCGAACACCAGAAACATCCCTCTGCAAAAGCAGCAATGGCCTTCCCTTTCGGAGGGGTCAGATCCAGTTTCGAGACAGATTGACTGGTTTCGGAACGGGTAGAACAGGAAATTAGTAGCAAAATTATCGACAAGGAGGAATGCAAGGAACGTTGGAAATTCATAAATATTAGATTCCTTTCGAGGTAAAAAAATCGAAAGAAAAAATGACAAATGAATGAGAATGTGTCTGCCAGGTTAGGATCAGAATAAATTGATTGATTTTATATTTTATTATATTAAAAAATGCTTGTTTAGCTTCCGCTGACTTTTCTAGCTTTTTGGTAGGTGATCATGGTATCGAATCATAAAAAATCAATCCTGCTCGTGGAAGATGAAGCTTTGCTTGCTCTTTTTGAGAAGAATCAACTTGAGAAAGAAGGATATGAGGTTAAACACGTATTTAACGGAGAAGAAGCGATCCGTTTTGTCTTAATTCATAAATATCACTTTGATTTGATTTTAATGGACATAGACTTGGGTGAAGGTTTAGACGGAACCGAAACTGCTACGGAGATATTAAAAGAAATTCAAATCCCGATCCTTTTTCTATCTTCCCATACGGAAAGAGATATAGTTCAAAGAACAGAAACAATCACATCCTATGGCTATGTTGTAAAAAACAGCGGGATAACCGTTTTAGATGCATCGATAAAAATGGCATTTAAACTTTCCGAAGCAAATGAAATTATGAAATCAAAACGGGATCATCTAGAAACCGTACTTCGCTCGATAGGTGATGCTGTCATTGCTACGGACACAGATGGCAGAATTCAAAAAATGAACCCCGTAGCAGAAAACCTCATCGGTTGGAAGTTTGATGATGTTGCGGGTGTGAAATTGAAAGATATATTCAAAATCGTTAATGCGAATACTCGTGAAACAGTAGAAAACCCCGTCGATATCGTTCTCTCTACAGATCGAACGGTAGGTCTCGCAAATCATACGATTCTTATCTCGAAAGAAGGAAAGGAATACCAAATAGCAGATTCTGGGTCGCCGATCCGAGACTTGAATGGGGAAACGAAAGGTGTTGTTTTGGTTTTTAGGGACGTGACTTCCGACTACGAAATTCAAAGTAAAATAAACTACCAGGCATATATATTGGAAAATGTTTTAGATTCTGTGATCGCCACGGATTCAGAGATGAGAATCACCTATTGGAATAAGGCCGCGGAAAAAATCTACGGATGGAAGGCCGAAGAAGTAATAGGTAAATTGTCATTTGAAATCCTTCAGACCAATTTTTTAAACATTTCAAGAGAGCAGGTGATCCAACAGATTTTTGAAAAAGGAAATTATTTTGGCGAAGTGATTCAAAAAAGAAAAGATGACAGCCCAATTGAAATAGAAGTGAATACGATCTTACTTAAAGATAACAACGGTCAAGCAAACGGGTACATTGCGGTAGCTCGAGATATCTCAGAAAGAAAACAAAGTCGCAAGAGAATAGATGCCACAGAAAGTAAACTAACTCAGATTATAGACACAGCGATGGATGCAATCATAAGTATAGATAAGGACAAAAAAATTGTTCTGTTTAATCGGGCAGCAGAAATGATGTTTGGATACTTGGCTGAGGAAAGAATCGGCCAGTCTTTAGATGTATTGATTCCAATGGAATTTAGAGCAACTCATGATAAAAAAATTGATCATTTTTCTGAAACAGGGGTTAGTCGGCGAAGCATGGGTGAACTAGGTCAGATTCATGGTTTGAGATCTAATGGAGAAATTTTTCCCATTGAGGCCTCAATTTCGCAAATAACTGTCAATAATGAAAAACTATACACGGTTATACTTCGTGATGAAAGTCTCAGAAGTGAGAATGAAAACAAAATTAAAAAGTTACTCGCAGATAAAGAGAACATATTAAAAGAAATTCATCATCGAATGAAGAATAATATGACAGCCATCTTTACACTTCTTTCCATGAAGGCGGATTCACAAAAAGAGGAAACGACAAAGACCATATTGTTAGAATCGGCTGCTCGAGTGAAGTGTATGGCAGTTCTATATGATAAGTTGTATTATTCAGATACAAACAATAGCGTATTGTTAGAAGATTACTTTCCTGTCATTTTACGCGAGATAGTTGATATTTTTCCAAGAGTAGTTAAATTAAATGTAAAAATCGAAACAAAGGGGATTTCTCTGGGCGCGAAAATTCTTTCCTCAGTCGGTATCATTTTAAATGAGCTCATCACCAATTCGATGAAACATGCATTTAAGGATCATAACAAAAATGAGATTTTTTTCGAAATCGCAAAGATCGGCCAGAAAATGATTTTGGTTTACTCTGACAATGGAATCGAAATTCCACCTTCTGTAACGACCCAAAATTCCTCCGGATTCGGCTTACAGCTGATTTCCATGCTTGTTTCGCAATTGGGCGGAGAGATGGAGATTGGCTACCAGCAGGGTCCAAAGTTTAAAATTAGATTCGATTCTCAAAATTGAATGTGATCCGAATTTTAAATGCTATTTGTTTGACAAGTAAATGTATGTTTAGTATATTGGTTTTGGGCTTTCCAACCATTTGATAGGGGGGTTCAGAATCGATACCAAGTATGGTTCGGAACCCCTCCCTTTTTTTCATTTCTTGGTTTCATCTTTTCAGATTCAACGGTAAGATGGGATAGAGATTTTATGAAATACTACCTACTGCTCATTTTTTTAATGATCGCGTCATCCATTTCCTCTAAAGAACCCCCTCAGGCCAAAGACGCTGCGTCGATCTACAAAGCCATTTTGAAAACACAATGGCTGGAAGAAAAAAAGGAACTTGGAATGGAGCTGGGAAGGTTGGGTTCACAGTCGGAACCATTCCTTCTGAAACTATACGAAGCGGAAAGTTATTGGGATCGAATCGCTGCGATCTCAGCCTCCACAAAATACTTTTCCGCGGCCGTGAATTCACGTTTGGTGAAATCATATCTAGAGGATCACATGGTTGAAACTGAATCCGAGTCCGCCATCCAATCGAATCTCGAAAAATATATAGAACAGATAAGACAAAATTGGGACTCCGATGTGAAAATAGAATCCCGAAAAAAGATGATCAAATTGCTCGCCTTATCTAACGATTCACAAGCGATAGAATTTTCAAAAAGAGAAATCGAAGACCGAGGGTCAAAATATCGTTCGATTGCATTCCAAACACTCTGTTCTAAAAAAGAAAAAAAAGACGATGTTTATATCCGATCCAAACTCGCAGAGAAAGATATACGACAATACGCATTGAAGTATATTTTAGAGACAGGCCAGCCCTCGGACAAAAAAATTATGTTGGACGTCTTATCAGAAATCCAAATTCAAAACGCAGATTTTACCTTTGCTCTGGGTGGCATTAAAAAGTGGGGATCTTTTCAAGAGCAAGAAATCGAGTATACCAAAGCATTACAAAATGAAAAGTATGATGATTCTTTAAAATTATATTCGATAGTTTTATTTCGTGAATTCAGATCAGAGCCGATTCGAGTTTCGTTATGCGAGATATCTAAATATGCGAGAGACCAATCAGCTAGGGTCACCGCGTCAGAGGCACTTGTTCCCTTTCAAAATATAAAAAATATTGAATGTTTAAAGCGCATCGTAAATGAAGACTTTCAATCTTCTAACCAGGGTTTTGGATTTGGCGATGCAGTTGCCATGTTCGCGACCCTTGGAATCTCCAACGTCCTTCGTGGCATTCAGGAAAATCGTTCGCGCGCGAGTTTTTTAGGAAGACAAAACGAGTTAAAAAAACATATTCAATTTTTAGAATTGAAAGCTAAGGAAAACAATTAAATGGAAATGGATAAATCTGAAAACGTACTCGGCGGAAAATTGCTTCCTTGTTCTGAAGATCCGCTCACAGGATTCTTTCGCGATTCCTGTTGCAATACTTCAAATGAAGATTATGGCTCTCATACTGTCTGTGTCCTTGCCACAGACGCATTCCTCCTCTCTCAGAAAGAATCTGGGAATGACCTAATGACTCCCCGTCCGGAATACCACTTCCGTGGAGTGAAAGCAGGAGATAAGTGGTGTCTCTGTGCGAGCAGATGGCTGGAAGCTTACCGCAATGGGGTAGCGCCTATGGTTTTCCTAGAAGCGACGCACAAACGTGCATTGGAAATCATTCCTCTCGAGACCTTAGAGCGATTCGCTATTGAAACTGGCTCTTTTTAGGGAGCCCGGAATGCATCGAGGTAAACCCGCGTATGATGAGAGGTGTGTGCTAATAATTTGGCAAGGATTTGATGAATCGGATGGTTTTCAGGATACACTTTCTCATATTTCGTAATACCTAACTTTTCGAGCTGATAGTCGGCCTCATTGGCAGTCTCGAAGGCCTCCTTAGTAATCAAATTTCGAATCGAATCGTAATCGATTTTAGATTTCATTTGGTCAGCGCTCGCATTCTGTAAGGCTTTTGATACGATGTGTTCTTTCGCATTCTTCTGCAAAATATCTTTAATGAGATAGTATTGGTATTCTTCGATCAAAGTATGTCGAGTAGATACATCTTCAATCACTTGTGTTTTTAAAGAAGGAAAACCGACAGTTGACAAAAGCTGGGCTCCGATCTGTTTTGCGGCACCTACCCTTGGTAATACGGAGGAGTGGTAAGGCTGAGTGAGATCTTGGATGTAATGAAGTGCCCAACCTGCAAAACGATATCCCCAATACGGATGACCTGTTTTAAAGGCATACTCAGATAGTTTAGTAAACTGATAGATTCGATACTCTGGATAAGTTCTTTTTAAAAAGCTAGCAAGTGAAAAAATGAGATTCGATTCATGATAAAACCCCATGTGGAACGGTGCTTGAGATGAAAATTCATAAACGGGATTTCCAAATGCCTGTTCACCAAACCCGTATCGTTTCCCGACTTCGGATCCACTATCTGAAAATAAATAAAGATCTAAATCGTAATCTGGTTCATCAACAGCGGTAACCAAAATATCAAGTGGGGAAACTAAACTTCCTTGTGGTAACATGACAAATGTTTCGTTTACCAATTTTCCTTTGTCGCTCAGTGTAGTAATTTGATTTAGGTGAGGAGATGGGTTTTTGGCGATGGAAGTGACTGACTGAACAAATAGAGCCGGCTTATGATGGGGATTCACACGTAAAGCCTGGAAAAATAAAGGTACAGCTGTCTTTTGTGTAATTTGATTTCCATCGAGTTTTAATTCAGCAATGGGTGGTGGGCAATGCGGTAACTTTTTTGAAATAAATGAATCAATGTCATTCAAAAGTCCAGGTAAATTGTTTTTCTCTTTAAGGACAAACGAATCGAGTGTTTCCACTTTCACTTTCTTAGGCGGTTTGTTCTTCCAATAATCTTGTAAGATGATGTACGTTATACCTGCGTGATTATTCCAGCCGAATGTAGGTGAAAATGAGAAAAGTAAGATTAGAAAAAGACTGATTGTTTTTAGTAATTTCATTTTACATCCATTAGCTTTTTGCCATTCCATTTTTTGAGACTCACTGAAAATTCATTGATGGATACATCATCTAGATCATAACTTCTCGTGATTTCAAGTATAGAATTTGGTTGGCCTTTGTATTCTTTACGGGCGATAGAAGGATCATTTACTAGTATATCTCCTGGGAATACGAGCCATGTTTCCATACAAGAAGGCGGATCGCAAGCTCCTGGATACCAAGTAAAAAATTCCGTTGTTTTTCCTTTTTCATCAATTCTAAAAACTGTTTCTTCAGCTTGAGCATATTCAATTTCTGAATATACTAAATAACGAAACCCTAGTAAATGGCCAGGATTTGGAGAAAACGAATCACTTTTGTATATATTAAACTTCCATTCTTCATTTGCAACGGGTCCTGGATTTGTATTTAAGATGGAGTATACTTTTCCCTCTTTTAAGGTTTTAAATTCCAGTTTTTTTGTGGCTGCACCAGGATTACGAATGAGTATTTTAAAATCGCCAATTTCGGCATAGGAATCAGCGAGTAAAGAGCCCCATACAAAGCCACTTTTATCGTTTGATTGAATTTGATACCAGTATTCCTTCATCTTATTTTGGCTAAATGATAGGGATAATTTTTTTAATATTTTCACTTTATCACCAGGTTGAAGTTTGGTGATAATTTCAGATTTTATATCCGCCTGCTTTCTTACATTCACATTTTCTGCAAATACTAGATATGTTTTGTTTTCGGTTTTTTCAGGAAGTACATGATCCCAGTGATTCTGAGCCAAAAGTGGAGTAAAAAAATGTAGTAAAAAAAATATACCTAGGATCGGAAAAATCATACTTGAAGCTACCTGGCTTGTGCATCGGGTCAATAAAAATTGACCACGAATTCTCCGCTTTTCCTCGGAATCGTTTTTTTTTCTTCCTTTCAGATCCGAAAATAGTATTATAGAACTAGGTCTCAAATGGCATTTGTATACAAAGAACTGAAAGTTTTCTCTCCCAAAGATAATTTACGCATTGATGAGACTTTTAAAGTCGCAGGAGTCGTGCCAAATGCCAATGATACGCTTGCCGAATTGGAAAGTGAGTCTCATGATCCGGAATTGGCGCCAGGAACAGGCTTTTTAAATTTCCGCACGAAAGCTCATATCACAGCAGGACTCATCACGGTTAAATCTCCACCAGATACAGAATACCTTCTAGTGGCAAACCACAAGGGAGAAGTTATATTACTGAATGCGATAGGGGACAAATTGAATCCCGTTTGGAATGTGAATGTTCCTGGGACTATTTATAGAACTCCCGTCATTGTAGACGAACACGCATTTGTTGTTACCAAACAAGGGTTTTTGGCTGCGATATCGATCAAATTTGATTCCAATGGTCATCCTCTCCCAGGAACGATCACTTGGGAAAAAAATCTAGGCCTTACGGTTTTTTCAAAACTCCTTACGACTGGTCGTATTCTTATCGTTGCTGCGATTAGCGCCATACAAGCTTACGACTGTTACTTTTCTGGAGAAAACGCTACAGGCACGTTCGGTGAGAAACTTTGGGAGCATAAACTGAATGGACTGGTTTCCTCTCCAGCGATTGATGGTAGTTCCCTTTTTATTGGCAGCGAAGACAAACAACTGTATGCACTAAGATATGGTGGAGAGGGTGCGAGTTCTCTTTGGTCCTATAAAACAGATGGACCGATACGCAGTAAACCGTGTATCTCCATAAAGGGTAATTCAGTGTTAGTTGGTTCGCTTGACGGTTTTGTGTATTCATTTGATCGGGTAACGGGGCAACTGATTTGGTCCTTTCCAGCGAGAAGCGCCGTACAATCTGATATTGTCTCCTTCGTGATCGGAAATGATGAATTTTTCTTATTTGGAAATGATGATGGCACATTCTTTTGTTTGAATACGTATGGAAAACAGCAGTGGTCCTTTAAGACTAACGGCCGTATTCGTAGTGAAGCGATGATATCTGGTGACCATGTTTTTTTTGGGTCTGAAGACAATCATCTGTATGGTTTGAAAACGATAACAGGGCAGCTCTATTTAAAATACAACACGGATGGAAACTTAAATGGGAAACCAGTCATCTGTGGAAATCGACTTTATATTGGATCAACTGATTCATTTGTTCACGGCGTTTATATTTAGTGGAGTAGAATATGTATATGTATTTGGCACAATTAATGAATCCTTATTCGATCGAGCAAATCAAAGCATTAGAAGACAAAGTAAATTCTTATGAAACTTGGGTTTATTTTTTAGTATTTGTTGCGGCTATTCTAGCTCTGGTGACCATAATGCAGAGACTGACTATTGCCAAACTTAGATCTTCGGATCCATCACAAGTAAAATATTACCATAAAAAGATCAAAGAAAAACCGGATTCAAAAAAGGATGATTTGATTGTCCCAGATGTTCATACCATCACTCAAACAGCGCCAATTCAGATGAATGAAAGTCACGCTAAACCTAAAGATCTTCCCGACCCAGGACTGATTTTTAAATATGTAATCTCTGGAGAGCCGGCAGAAAAGATTATAACCATTGGACAAAAAGAAGGAACAATTAAAACTTTTTCCACTGAAATTGTGGATCATCACTTAACGATCATGATACGAGCTCTGGATGCTTCTCGAGGGCAAGATATTTATAATTTACCTGATAGAATCATGGAAACTTACGTCCTCGATTTCCGAAGAGAAGGAAAAGCCCTGATTGTACTTCCGAATACAAAGGAAGTACGTGAGATGGGTGCCAGGGAACGAATCTATATTCAAGAAACGGCTGATGAATCTGGTGATCCTCACTATCCGACTTTGGAATCCAATCAACCTATTCGTTTTAGATTAGGAGATCGTCTGAGCCAAGAGGGTAAATTTAAGGCAGGCTATTTTGAATTCCATTTGTATACTAAAGATGTAGAATCTAAGACCAAAGCAGGAATCGTGAAAGTAGAAAAACAATTTTTTTTGCGACTTTTTAAAATTTATCCAGGATATGATACCGCCAAACAGAATGATGATGGACTGTATCCGATGATAGATCCATTTGCAAAGGCTTAATTCAATATGACAGATGTTCAAAAATCCATTCAGCGTGTTTTATCTGGTGATAAGCCAGCATTAAGAAAGTCGATTATAATCGGAGTCGGTGGCTCCGGAATGAAAGGCGTATTATCTGTCAAAAAATGGATGGAATCAAGTTTGCCAAACGAGGCATTTCGGTACTTGCGGTATGTGGGAATTGATACTACCGATATTGAAACAAGCATCGAAGCAAAAGGTGCAAAATACAGATTCCCATCAAATCAGTTTTTTCAAGAAGAAAGTAGAATGTTGTACATTCCTTCTCCAACACCAGCAGAACTTTCTTTAGATTTTCTACGCGATAAATATAAGAACGATCCCGCTTTCAAATGGTTACCAAATCCAGACGTTTATGATATTTCCACACGTGCGGGTCAAGGTGCAAATCAAACTAGACCACTCGGTAGACTGGCATACTTTTACAATGAAAAATCAATTCGTGAAACATTAATAAAGGAACGTGATAGATTGGCGAGTTTATCTACGAATCCGAAATATTTTCAACTATTGGATGTAAAAGAGGAAGATCGAAAAGAAGAAGTAATTAGTTTCACCATAAAAGATGGTACGAACAAATATTATTTTAAAGATAAAATTGAAGCAGGTAGACAGTTTATAACACTCGATCCTGATAGTACGGCTCGTGCCATTCTTGCACCACAATCGGAAAAAGCACTAACTCTAGATTCCTTCCCATTGGATGATCAAGGTTATTACTTTGAAGTTAATCCTAGTCATTTTCATGGACAAACTTTTAAATTTAAGACGACACATATGCGAAGTTCAGCGCAAATTTCAATCTTCATCACCTGTTCTATCGTAGGTGGAACTGGGAATGGGATGATCCTTGACATCGCAGCAATGGCCAAAGATATATTCAAAGATTTTTGGCCAACTCCCCGTATTTATGGAATATTGGTTCTACCTGCAGCTTTCCAAAAAGTTGTTTACAATCGTAATGCGCGTGCTAATGCCTATGCTGCATTAAAAGAGATTGACTACTTTATGAGTGGGAATTCTTTTAAAGCAATCTATCCAAGTGGAAGGGAAGTTGTCGTTAATGATCAAATCTTCGACAATGGGATGTTATATCTCTTAGATATTGAGAATATGGCATCCAACGCGCTACAAGGACGAGATCAAGTCCAAGAACTAACTGGTCAATTTATATCTACTTTTGTGGCATCGACTGTTGGAGGTGCCATTGAAGAGAGAATGGTAAATGATTCAACGCGAGTTTCTGTATACCTACCGAAAGAGGAATCATCGAAAAGAAAGGCATGTTATAATTCTTTTGGAATCTCAAGAGTGGTTTATCCTGTAGATAAAATGGCTCAGTTAGGTTATAAAATAACCGCTGTTAAGTTAATAGAAAATTTTGTAAAAGAAGTCACTCCAAAACTTTTACTGGAAACTATCGGTGATCTGAATCGAGGACTTGTCAGAGCAATTCGCCTGAATTGTTTATCTTTTTTTGAGAGACTCCATCCTGATTACGAACTTGATATGGGAGTAGAGTTTAAATCTTACAAAACAAGACTAGAGCAATTCCTTGAGAAAAAGGATGCACGTGGAGCGGTGAGTCTCCTCGAGATGCTCGTTAAGGATTATGGTCCAGAAGAACAAGAGAAGATTAAAAACAATTTTCTTTCTCGAATCAGTAAACGCGGACAATTAGAAAACGATAAATTAAAGAAAATAATTACTGATGAAATCCATAATTACATAAATGATCCCATGCGAGGTTTTCTATTCGCAGAATCAATAATTAATTTAATACTAGAGAAACTTGAATTATACCAAAAGAAATACTACAAAGAAAAAGTCGGATTATCAAGATATTCAGTAGAAGATTTTGCGAAGTGTATCGAGGAATGTGAAAAACAAGGACTAGCCAAACCAGAAGTTTTTCATCAATTTATTACGATGCAAGATTTTAACTATCGACAGTTAGTTTTTGAATCGATGCTTTCTGCTGCAGAAAATTTTGTTCGAGATCTCAAAGCTTCGCTGTTTGAAATTAAAAATAAGGAGATAGTCGTCTTAAAAGAAAAGCTTCTCGAACTGAAAAAAAATTTAGAGACTGAAATTCAGGACGGTAAATTCGAGATTCTAGAAAAGAAAAATCCATTATTTTTTTACTTAATCAATCCTGAAGAGATAGACACTTTTTTAAAGAAATATTTTTATTCCCGTCTTTCGATCGAGGATCTTTCAAATGAAATTAATTTTTTAAAAATGGACAGAGAGGATGACTCGATTCAAATTTTAACGACTCATCTTATAGCGACTCGTGGTTTAAAAATACTTGAGAAAAAACAAGAAGAGATCATGGAAATGATTAAGTCAACCTATAGTCATTTGTTAGATAAATCTGGTGACGAAGTAAAAGCTGCCCTGTCAGAAGAATTAAATTCAAGTGAGGATAAATTAGAAGTTTCCGATAGCACTCAGCTCAAAATTGAAATCGAAAATATACGCTCGAAATTATTTCAGATCATTTACTCAAAGTTGAAAGGTTTTAATTTTGAATCCATTTCCATTAAGCAGGTGTTAGAAGAGAAGAAGATTACCTTAAAAAAACTGTTAGATAAACTAGATACTTATTCTAGGCCATATATCAAGATCGATCCAAATGGCACTGACGCAATGGAATATTATCGAACTGTAACTAATTTCCCTCTGAATACATACGAAGAGGGTGATGATGAAAAACAAATTCAGGTGAATGATCTTCCAACTAGGATGGATCATTATACGAAAAGATCACACTCGACTCCTGACATTAGCGTGGAGACTTTCGAAGCGCCGACTGTTTGTAAGCCTTATGAAATGATTTCGATTGGAATCCTACTGGGTTATCCAATTTTTAAGATAGCAAGTTTAGGTGAATCTGTAAAAGATTATCATGCTTTAATGGCAGAAAAAAGTCATCCTTTACATTGTTTCAATCATCCAACGGAAGATGCAAAATATTTCCCTGATCCAATGCGGAAATTAAATTATCTTAATCCTGCTCGGCTTTGGAATGGTCTAGTCGCTTATGGAATTTTAGTTCCTGGTAGCGATGGTTATGAGTATGAACAAAGTTTAGCGGATAAATTGCGAGAAATTCAAGCTCGAGAAGATTACAAGGTCAATATTCTAAATTTAGAAAACAAGATATTATCCGAAGGCGGTTTCGAACATATTTCAGCAAAAACACTTGTCCTTGCAATTCATACATTTGCGATGTTAGCAAAAACTAAATCAGGAAAGATTGGATTCAGGAAAGACATAGCATCGGTAATAGCTGATATACTGGATGGAGATGGTACGGCAGATCGAGCATCTGAGAAAAAATTATCTAAGGAAGAATACATCCGTAAATATTTGAGTTTACCTGAGTTTAGCACCATGGATAAGTTAGGTGAATTTTTAACAAAGGGTGAACCCAAGATTAAAAGTTTCATTATTTCTGAGTTACAGAATGGAATTAGTAGAACAAAGGGTGTGGAAGAGGCAGGTGCTTCCGTGTCTCTGCCAAAATCCAAAATCCAAACATCTGTTTTGCCGACTTTCAAAGACCAATATAAGTTCTACGAATATTTCGAGAAATTCGGCTCTCTTGAATGGCAAAACCTATTAAAAAATGAAATTGTGAATAAACTCGCAGCTAAACTCAGCTCCTATGAATTCCGGATGGACTATGATCCAACTTTATTGGATCGAACGAAAATTCAAGCTTTCTTGGATAAAGAAAAAATGAATTTGCCTGAGGTGACAGTTTGGGAGACGGCAATTGAGAACAAAATAATTAAGTGAAAAGAGTTTGATTTCATTTCGATCATTTTCCTATTTTCATACCGTTTTCCTGACCGGTACGGAGAACGAAAAAAGCTACTGCCTAGAGGGCAATCTCGAAGCAGATTGACATTTCGAAATAAATAACTAACATGTAATTTATGAAAATCGCTCTTTTTTTTTGTTTGTTTTACGGATCGGTTTTGTTAGCCGAGAAAGTGGATTCCAAGTGTGCGACAGAATGTCGGAATAAAGGATACCAATACCATTATTGCGAGATGAAGTGTTTGAGTGGAAAGTCTTCTCTGGAAAAAGAGCGGGAGGCGAGCCATGCACCTTTAGAAAGTGAGATCGACCCGAAATGTATGAACACGTGCATTCAAGATAAAAAGCCATATAATACCTGTGAAGTGAAATGTCGGTATTAAAAAAAAATCCAGATACGAATCCACCGCCTATTTTAAAAGCAGAGTTTTTGCGAAAAACATACCAAATGGGCGAATTGGAACTAGTCGCTTTGGATTCTGTATCCCTCGAGTTAAACCGTGGAGAATTGATTGTCCTATTAGGTCCCTCCGGTAGCGGAAAATCGACACTTCTGAATATTTTAGGCGGTCTTGATTCTCCAACAGAGGGAAAAGTTTTTTTCGAGGGAAAGGAAATTTCCAGTCGAGGGGAGGACGATTTAACGGAATATAGGCGGCATCACGTAGGTTTCGTTTTCCAGTTCTATAATCTCATCCCAAGCCTCACTGCCAAAGAAAATGTGCTTTTGGTCACAGAAATAAGCAAAAATCCCATGACCGCTGAACAAGCATTATCTCTTGTTGATTTAGCGGATAGAATGGATCATTTTCCGGCGCAACTTTCTGGAGGACAACAGCAGAGAGTAGCGATCGCTCGAGCAATCGCAAAAAATCCTGATCTTTTGCTCTGCGATGAACCAACCGGGGCATTGGATTTCAAAACGGGAAAAATAGTCTTAGATGCTCTCGAAAAGGTTAACAGGGAATTACGTACAACAACAATCATTATCACTCACAACGAAACCATTGCCCAAATTGCAGATCGAATCATTCTTGTAAGAGATGGAAAAATCGTTTCTGATAAACTAAATTCACATAAATTGAAAACCGAAGAAATTTCCTGGTGAAAACTCTATCTAAGAAATTAATCCGTGATTTAAACAATATGCGATTCCAAGCGATTACCATTGGATCGGTGATTGTAGCAGGGATTACCTATATGGTAGGATCACTTGCGTCTTATAATTCCTTACTTGTTGCCAGAGATAGTTTTTATACGAACCAAAGGTTTGCGGAAGGATTTGCTAATTTAAATCGAGCTCCAAATTACTTGTTAAAAGAAATTGGTGGTCTTGAAGGAATCGATACCATAGAGAGCAGAATTTCTAAGGAGGTTGTTCTTGATTTTCCCGGTGAACTCTATCCTTCTGCAGCACAGCTACTCTCGTTAACTGACAACTTAAATCAAGTAGTTCTTCGATCGGGTAGACTTCCTGGAATCTCTAATGAGGTCCTTGTCAGCGAAAATTTTGCAAAGGCCAATCGTTTTAACCCTGGTTCTCACCTAATGGCAATTATCAATGGAAAAAGAACTAAACTAACAATAACGGGTACAGCCTTATCCCCAGAATATGTTTATGTTTTTCGGCCAGGTAGTTTGATGCCAGATGATAAACACTATGGAATTCTCTGGATGCAAAGAGATGCGATTGAGTCTGCGCTCAATATGGAAGGTGCTTTCAATCAGATCATTTTTAATTTTTCAGTTAATGAAATTGGTAAAAAAACTTTTGCATTGAAGGAAGTGGACTCAATCTTAAAGCCATTTGGAGGTGTTGGTGCCAATGAACGGGACAAACTTCCCTCTGACTCCTTTCTCAAAGATGAATTTAAACAGTTAAGAACCACTGCCATATTTTTACCTTCGATCTTTTTAGGAGTGGCGGCTTTTCTTTTGCACATCATTACAAGTCGCCTGATAACAAAAGAAAGAGAGCAGATAGCGACATTGAAGGCACTCGGTTATTCCAATGCAAAAGTGTCTTTGCATTATTTGAAGCTAATCTCAGTTATAACAATGATTAGTTCTGGAGTTGGGATCTCACTTGGTTTTTATGTTGGAGTTTTGTTTACTGAATTGTACGGAGCATACTATCACTTTCCTAACTTAACTCCTAGTTATCCGCTTTATTTAATGTTCCTCGGTTTGGGGATTGGATTATTATCAGGTTTCATTGGAACATTTACATCTTTGTTAAGTGTTATCAAACTAGAACCTGCGACTGCTATGCGCCCGCCAGCACCTGAAACTTATCGATTCAACTGGCTTGAAACTCTCATTCCTGCCTTGAGATCAAGAGGAAGGATGATACTAAGAAATCTACTCAAACGCCCGATTCGAACGGTATTAACAATACTCGGTTTGTCAATGTCGGTGATGATTATGATACTCGGAAGTTTCATTAAAGATACTGTGTCCACTCTCCTTGTGACACAATTTGAAGTGATACAACGTGAATCCATTACACTTGTTTTCCCAGCGATCATGAATGAAAATGTAGTATTTGATATTTTAGAATTAGAGGGAGTTCAGGAAGCTGAAGGAATACGGATTGTCCCAGTCAAAATTAAAAATAGAAATTTTTTTAAAGATACTGTGTTATATGGGATTTCATCAAATTCCCAGCTTAAGAGGAATTTAGATAAAAATTTACAAAAAATCTCTTTGCCTTTAGATGGTTTGATGGTAAACGAGGCGATTGCAGAAAAATTGAAACTCCAGGTCGGAGATAAAGTTTGGATTGAAGTTTTAGAAGGGAATCGAGCGGAACGTGAAGTAACGGTTGTATCTCTGGTTAGTGAGTTTCTTGGTCAGGGTTTGTATATGGATCGGAAAATTTTAAATGAATTATTAATGGAAGGTCATGTGATCAATCAATTGTATCTCCGAATCGATCCAAAGGAAGAGGCGAGCTTTATTGAGAAAGTGAAAGAATTTCCAAAAGTCGGAGGTATTGTAAGTAAAACAGGTTTACTTAAAGCCTTTAAGGATACCATGGAACGAACGTTACAATCGACTTCATTCTTTATTACTTTATTCACAGCGATCATTTCCGTAGGAGTTGTATTTAATACTGCAATGATCGCATTATCCGAACGCACATATGAATTAGGAAGCTTGAGAATTCTTGGCTTCACGATGAAAGAAGTTTTTGAGATTCTAATCTATGAATTAATTTTGTTAGTTGTGATTTCTTTGCCGATTGGATGCATTCTAGGTTATTATCTCTCTAATCTGATGGTTAATATGAATGATACAGAGGGATTTCGGATACCGGCTATTGTGTCGATTTCCACCTATTTGATTGCCATAGGACTGACAATCCTTACAACAGCAGTGAGTTTCGTTATGCTTTTCCACAAATTAAAAAATATGGATTTGTTAAGTGTATTAAAAGTAAGGGAATAAAAAAATATGTTTGAAAATCTAAAACAATGGATCAATTCAAAAAATGGTAAAATCTCAATAGGTATACTGATATCTATCGTTGTTATATTTTTCCTTCTCCGTCCCAATCCGAAACCAGTGCAGTTTGGAAAGGTTTCGAAGGGTGTTTATAGAGAAATAATTTCAGAAGAAGGAATCTCTCATGTTAAAGAGGTTTTTGCGATTTATTCTCCAGTAACAGGAGTTCTACGTCGAATTGAAAAACATGCAGGCGAAGAGATAGCTAAAGGAGAGACACTCGCCGTAATTGATTGGGATATTTTACGTGTTATTAAATCTCCCGTCAGAGGCAAAATCTTAAAAGTCTATCGTGATAGCGCAGGTCCTGTGATGATGGGCGAAAAATTGATGGATGTCGGTGACACGAAGGATATGGAAGTTTTAGTTAATTTACTCACAGAAGATACGGCTGAATTGGATGTCAAAGACAAGGTAATTCTTACTGGTTATGGAGATTCCATTCTCAACGCTGAAGTCAAAGTAATTGAACCTTCTGCGATCACAAAAGTATCCTCTCTTGGTGTAGAAGAACAACGAGTGCCTGTTCGATTGAGTTTCGACCCACCTCCCGGTCTGGGGGATGGTTACCAACTGGAATGTAAAATTATTTTATTTGAAAAACCAGATTCGATTTTAATACCAACGAGTTCTCTTTTTCGGAGTGAGGAAAAATGGGCAGTGTATGTTGTTCAAAAAGGAAGAGCAAGACTTCGGCTTGTGGAAATTGAACACAACAGTGACGGAGTGGCTAGTGTAAAAAATGGACTTCTGCCAGGAGATACCCTCATACTCTACCCAGGTGATTCAATCAAAGATGGCATCAAAGTGAAAGACGAAGAACAAAAGTAATCTGCTCTTAGTTTCTTAACTTCCTTTTTTATGTTTGCGCTAATAAGCATCGTAAATTATAAAATACGAATCATGTCAAAACTCGTTGTTAGATGTTTTTCCATTTCGATTGATGGTTACGGTGCTGGTCCATCTCAAAGTTTAGAAAATCCAATGGGATTGGGTGGGATGGGATTACACCAGTGGGTTTTTGATACCAAGTCATTTCGGAAAATGCATGGTGATGGGACAGGCGGACAGGAAGGGATTGATAATGATTTTGCTGAGAAAGGTTTCGAAAACATCGGTGCTTGGATTCTAGGAAGGAATATGTTTGGGCCGATCCGTGGCCCTTGGACGAGTGAGGATTGGAAAGGATGGTGGGGAGCGAATCCGCCTTACCATACCCCAGTTTTCGTGCTGACTCACTACCCGAGACCTCCATTAGCGATGGAAGGAGGAACGGTCTTTCACTTTGTAACGGATGGGATCGAAAGTGCGTTGGAACGAGCCAAACGAGCTAGCAATGGCAAAGATGTTCGCTTAGGTGGAGGCGTTTCTACGTTTAAGGAGTATTTAAAACGAAAGTTAATTGATGAAATTCATTTAGCTGTTTCACCAATTTTACTTGGTTCCGGTGAAAACTTATTTGCTGATATTAATTTTGATGAATTAGGTTATCATGTGGAGTCCCATGTCTCCTCTCCGTTATCTACTCATATACGCATAAATCGAAAGTAAAAATCGGAATTTTTTGATTTGATGCCTATTAACCCAGAATGACATCAAAAACGAGATAATAGGGTTTGTCGCTAATTGATACTTGAACGAGCGTTAGCGATCTTTCTGTAATTTTTCCCTCTTTGTTTTGGAAAAAATGTCTAAAATTATGAACGTCACCCTGGTTTTCCATTAGCTTCAATAACTCTTCTCGCTGATGAGGGTAGGGATAAAAATTGAAATGAGATGGTAATTGTCCAATAACCTCTTCTTTTGAAAATCCAGTTGATTCGACAAACGCGTCATTACAGTCGATGAATCGGTTCCCATCCATTATATCATTGATGGAGATCGGAATCGGCGAATACTTAAACGTTTTTAAAAATTTTAATTCCGACTCTCTCAGTCTGTTATTGCTTTCTGCAAGTTTTAATGCGATTTTTATTGATGCGATGAGTACGATTGCACCTGATGTTTTTAATATGTAACCGTAAGAAGTGATTTCCTCGCTTTTTTTGATCGTTTCTCTTTCTGATTGAGAGGAGAGAAAGATAATCGGAATATTGTGAATATTTAATATACTTTTTGAGGTTTCGAATCCATCGATTCCGACACCCAAGTCTAGATCCATCAAAATCATATCGATTTTTTTATACTCAGTTGTTGCGATTTTTATCGCTTCCTCTCCTGATTGTGCATGAACAACATCAAAACCTTCCGAATTTAACAATTTGATTTGAGACATTGCAATGATAACTTGGTCTTCAACAAGTAAAATCTTCTTTCGGATTGTTTGATCCATTACCTATTGACTATCGGCGAACTGATCCTAAAAACAGAATATAAAATAAAAAAACCCGAAAGATTTCTCCTTCGGGTTTCAGAATATTACATCGAATATGCGAAAATCGCTAATTCGATGTTAACTATTTAAGCATTAAGCTCTTTCTACAACCATAGATCCTGCGATCCCACCATGCGCACAAGCAGTCACTAGGACTTTTTTGACGTCTTTGTTTTCATGGAAATCCATAATCGCATTGTGTAACAATCTTACACCAGTAGCACCAAACGGGTGTCCGATGGCGATGGATCCACCATTAGGATTGATTTTTTTTGCGTCAAAATTCTTTTCCCAGTCAAAACCGGTTTTGATTTTGATTTCTTCGAGAGCAGCCACTGCTGTGGCAGCAAATGCTTCGTGAATTTCGATGACATCGATGTTCTCAATTTTTTCACCAAGTTCCTCAAGAAGTCCGAGAGTCGCTTCCGCTTGTCCGAGACCCATCAGGTTTGGATGCACTCCCTTCATTTTAAAACCAGAAACGTAAGCTTCTGCTTTGAGACCAAGTTTTTTTGCTGCTTCTTCCGAAGCTACGATGATACCAGCAGCTCCATCTGAACGAGGGCTTGCATTGAAGATAGAAACAGTAGGACCGTGAGATTTTTTCAAATCCTTTCCATACTTCTCTTTCCATGCATCAAACTTCATCCCTGGGTTATCAAACATAAGCATCGCACGACCCATGCGTGTTGGGTTTTTTACAAGACCTTCACGAAGGAGAACTGCCTCGTCTGCTTCGAGCATATTGCCTTCATCATCTTTAACTGGCATAATATACGGCTTGTAACGACCTTCCTGAGTTGCTTCGAGAGCTCTTTTGAAAGACTCATAAGCTACTTTGTCTTGTGTTTCGCGAGCTAGACCATAGTTTTGTGCGAGGATTTCTGCCGTCACTTGCATGCCGTAGCTTGTTTCCCCATCACCAAGACCATCTTCTAATGTATCACGAACTTCCACACCTTCTGGGAGCTCATTGGGAAGAAGTTTGAGGAGTGAATCTAAACTATTTGTTTTTTTATTGAGACGAGCATTTTTGACTACGAAAGGCATAGAAGTTTGTGATTCTTCACCGATCACAAGAAAAACTTTACCTTCGCCGAGTAGGATTCTACGAGTTGCTTCCGCAACTGCTTCGAGTCCCGATACACAGTTGTTAGCTACTGTTAAGCAAGGGATGTCAAGCGGAAGTCCCATGAGGTTTGCGATCACGCGAGCAGAGTTCGGTGCATTGGCAAAACCTTCTCCTACGATCACTCCGTCAATGTCAGTTGGTTTTAAACCACTGCGTTTCATCACTTCTTCACCTACTAGTTTACCTAAGTGGTGGCCTGCGTATCCAGCGAGAGCTTTACCGATTTGTGCAAACGGCGTTCTTGCTGGGCTTGAGAGAACGATCTTTTGTGTTACTTTCATGTTTTTGTTCCTTTTCTTGGCTTCTTACTACTACTTTGCTAACCACTTCATCATTGAACGAAGTTTGGTCCCAACTGCTTCAATTGGGTGAGCGGCATTTTGCTCTTTCAATTTTTTATATTCCGGATATCCAGCTTTTGTGTCAGCCATCCAACGTTTGGCAAAGACAGCACCTTTGTCTTTTTGGATGTCGTTTAACACTTCTTTCATGCGAGCTTTTACACCTGCATCAATGATACGTGGACCACTTACATAGTCACCGTATTCAGCTGTATCAGAGATGGAAAAGCGCATACGAGCAAGTCCACCTTCATAAATAAGGTCAGTAATGAGTTTTACTTCATGTAAACACTCAAAGTAAGCAATTTCTGGATCGTAACCAGCTTCTGTCAAAGTTTCAAAACCTTTCATGATGAGGTTGGCAACTCCACCACAAAGTACAACTTGTTCTCCAAAGAGGTCTGTTTCTGTTTCTTCTCGGAAAGAGGTTTCTAAGATTCCTGCGCGACCACCACCGACACCTGCTGCGTGAGCAAGCGCTCGTGTTTTCGCAGTTCCCGTCGCGTCTTGGTAAACAGCGATGAGACATGGAACTCCGCCACCTTCTGTGAACACGCGGCGTACTAAATGTCCTGGTCCTTTCGGTGCTACCATGTAAACGTCTACGTTTTTTGGGGGAGTGATGAGATCGTAATGGATATTGAAGCCGTGTGAGAAAACAAGTGCTTTGCCTTCTGTCAAGTTCGGTTCGATTTCCTTTTTGTACATGTCCGCCTGAATGGTGTCAGGTGCAAGGATTTGAATGATGTCTGCTTTTTTAGCTGCTTCGGCAACGGAATACACTTCAAAGCCCGCTTCTTTCGCTTCAGCTACAGATTTTGATCCGTCTCTGAGTCCGATGATGACCTTAAGGCCAGTGTCTTTCATATTTTGAGCTTGGGCATGGCCTTGGCTTCCGTAGCCAATGACCGCGATGGTTTTGCCTTTGAGGATATTTAGATCGCAACTGTCGTCGTAATAGATATTTGCCATGGAGGGGCACACTTCCTGGGTGATGATTTAACTAATATGGTCATTTTTTTTGCAAAGGGGGAGGGAAACAAGAAGGAATTAGGGCGCCTCTGCTTGCTACTCCGGGGTGCGCTTTCGCTTCCGTCTCGTTTCTAACTGCGTTAGCTCCGAGACCTTCGCCCTGCGTATCAAGGGCGCAAGGAAAAGAAAAGACAACCCCGACGGAAAGTTTAACTCTTGGAATTGAGGGAAGAAAAATGAAACACTGGTGGAAACATACAACGATTTACCAAATCTATCCAAGGTCCTTCCAAGACACGAACGGAGACGGAATCGGTGATATCCAAGGTTTACTTTCCCGACTCGATTATCTCAAAGATCTGGGGATAGAAACCATCTGGATCTCTCCGATGTACAAAAGCCCAGGGAAAGACTTTGGATACGATATCTCCGACTATTGCGCCATTGATCCTCTTTTTGGCACCTTGGACGAGGCAATCGAACTCATCCGAGCAGTCCACGAACGCAAAATGAAAATTGTCTTTGATATGGTTTTGAATCACACCTCAAACGAACATGTTTGGTTCCAAGAATCTAGTTCCTCGATTTCGAATGCCAAACGAGATTATTATATATGGAAAAAGGGAAAAAACAACCAACCACCAAACAATTGGATCTCCATGGTGGGAAAATCAGGTTGGAACTTTGACCCGAAAACAAACGAATATTATTACTCTAATTTTCTCTCCTTTCAGCCAGACCTAAATTATCGTAACCCAAAAGTGAAAGAAGAGATGTTCCAAGTGATGCGGTTCTGGTTAGATAAGGGTGTCGATGGTTTTCGATTAGATATTTTTAATAGCATTTACAAGGATGAAGGATTTTTGGATAATCCGTTTAGTTTTCGTTATTTGCCCACTCCAGATAACAACGATGAGGCGTATTTCCAAGAAAAAAAACATACATTGAACTTGCCCGAGAACTTTGAATTAGCAAAGGAAGTTCGTAGTCTAACGGAAAGCTATCCGCACGAACCATTTCTCATCGGCGAGGTAAGTGGAAATGACAAAGTCTTAAAAGGTTTTC
>Ga0209277_10000218_pt1 | contig 30691 bp, 20 predicted proteins | sample JI81AbrownDNA_FD_187503 | JGI IMG/M metagenome (GOLD analysis project Ga0209277, IMG submission 187503) | Wastewater effluent complex algal communities from Wisconsin, to seasonally profile nutrient transformation and Carbon sequestration -... | ecosystem: Engineered > WWTP > Effluent > Algae... | reverse complement strand
ATCTCAGTGACCCTTGCCCGGATCCTCTTCCTCATGTTCGGCGACGACACCGAGATGTGGCAGACCGACGCCTTCCGCAACGTCATCCAGCACGAGACCCAACGAGACGGGTCCGACCTTGCCCAGGTGCTCAACGAGCTGTTCGCGTTCCTGGACACAGCCAAGCCCGACGAGGTGCCGACCGGCTTCGACGGGTTCAAGTACGTCAACGGCGGCATCTTCGAAGAGAAGATCAAGTTGCCGCCACTGGGCAAGGACTTCCGGATAGCCATCCTCGACGCGTGCGCGGTCGACTGGTCCAGTATCAGCCCCGCCATCTTCGGCTCGATGTTCCAGTCAGTCCGCGACGCGGAGACCCGCCGCGCCCTCGGGGAGCACTACACCTCGGAAGAGAACATCCTCAAGACGCTCAACCCTCTCTTCCTGGACGAGCTCAGGGGCGAGCTGACTGCGGCCCTTGCCCGCGACACCCCACAGAAACAGGTCAACGCCCTCAACAGGCTCTGGGACCGACTCGGCGACATCCGGTTCATTGACCCCGCGTGCGGATGCGGCAACTTCATCATCGTGGCTTACCGCGAGCTACGTGAGATCGAGCTCCAGGTCATGGAGGCGCTGTACGACCTCCGCGACAAGCACCAGCTCTCGCTCGACGCGAAGTCCGACCTCAAGGTCACGCTCGATCACTTCTACGGCATCGAGATCGACGAGTGGCCCGTGCGAATCGCCGAGACCGCGATGTTCATGATGGACCGTCAGTGTGACCTCAAGCTCCAGGAGCGTTTTGGGCAAGCGCCAGAGCGCCTTCCCATCCAGCGCGAGGCGAAAATCGTTGTCGGTAACGCGTTGCGCACTCAGTGGGAGATGCTCCTGCCTCCCACCCAGAACGTTGTCGTCGCGGGAAATCCGCCGTTCCTGGGCATCTCAGGAAGGTCTGCCGAGCAGACGGCAGACCTTCAGTGGGTGTGGGGGTCCGGCTACCACGGCAGTCTCGACTACGTCACCGGATGGTACGCCCGCGCGCTTAAGTACTTCGGGGAAGCGCCCGGCCGATTCGCCTACGTCTCCACTAACTCGATCACACAGGGGGAGCCTGTCGGGCCACTGTTCCGGCCGATTCTCGGGGCAGACTGGCGGATCAGGTTCGCACACCGAACGTTCCCATGGACATCGGACGCCTCGGGCAAGGCGGCTGTTCACTGCACGATCATCGGTTTCGACCGAGGCGGGCCACCCGCGCGTCTCTTCGACTACCCCAGTTCCAAGGCGGGTCCCACCGAGTTGCCGACGAACGGGTCGATCACTCCATACCTGACCTTCGGGCCCCCCGTTATTGTCGACCCGTCCGGACATCCACTTAACCCTCAGGTTGGGAAGGTGGCCTACGGGAACAAGCCGACCGATGGAGGTTGGCTGATTGTCGAGGGCGATGAACGAACTGGCGTCGAGTCGGACCCCATCGCGCGAAAATACCTGCGACCCTACGTCGGGGCACGAGAGCTCCTGCACGGCGGCGACCGCTACTGCCTTTGGCTCGTTGGTGCGCCAGCGACCGATATCCAGGGGAGCCCGGTCCTGCGCGAGCGTGTTGAGGGCGTGCGTACATTCCGCCTGGACAGCGACGCTGCGAGCACGCGTCAGGCTGCCAGCACGGCGCACCTCTTCCGACAAATCGCACAGCCGGACACGTCGTACCTCTGCATCCCCGCCCATGTTTCCGAAGAGCGGCCCTACTTCCTCGCTGGCCACTTTGGCCCAGAGGTCATCGCAAGCAATGCCAACTTCGTCGCACCTGATCCCGACGGCCTGGTTTTCGCCCTTATATCGTCGTCGATGTTCGTGGCATGGCAGCGAGCGGTCGGTGGGCGGATCAAGTCCGACCTCCGCTTCAACAAGCTCCTTACTTGGAACACGTTCCCCGTTCCGACACTCCAGTCTGCTCAGCGCTCGGCCATCGCCGGAGCAGGAGAAGCAGTGCTACTCGCCAGATCTCGTCACAGCGAGGGCTCACTGGCAGCCATGTACGCGCCGGGCGCAATGGGCGAAGTGTTGGCCAGCGCGCATGCGGCCCTCGATCACGAGGTGAACGCCGCCTTCAACATTCGAGATGACGCAACAGAGCTCCAGCGACAGTCGCACCTGTTTGGCCTGTACGCCACCGCAACCTCGGGCTTGCTCGCTGGCCTGGCCTCGAAGGGTCGTGTCGGTGCCAGACGCTAGGGACCAGTTGCCGGTGGTCTTCGACCTGTTCTTCTCCAACCCCGACTTCCACGTCTCCCTCGTCCGATACCTCTCCTGCACCTAAGACGAGTTTCGCCAAGAATGGATCGGATGAAGCGGAGGCTCAAGACATGACTGTGTATTCCGACATCACCTCGTGGGCGGCGACGAGGCCCTGGTGGCAGCAACAGGCTTTGGTGACCCTGGCGTCCACCGGAGACGATGCCGCCTTCGACTACGAAGCCCTCGTCCACTCAATGTTGTCGACACCACCAGCCACGCCACCCGGTGGGTGGCTGGCGGGCATTCAACAGCCCCTAGAACAGCCCGCCTCGGCGGTCTCGCTCGTCTCAATCCACGGAGTGGATAATGTAAACCGGCTGGTGGCCGGACAAACGCTCACGTTCGCGCCCAGCGGTGTGACTGTCATCTATGGCAACAACGGCAGCGGGAAGTCCGGCTACGCGCGCCTGGTGAAGAGCCTGGTAAGGACCAGAGACGCGGCGGAGGTGCTGCCTGACATCTTCAGGTCCACCAGCGGCTCTGTGACTGCGGCCCTATCGTTCTTCGAGGGGGGCACGGTCGCGACGGTGCGTCTCGGAGATGAGGCCCCTCCTTCGCTACAACAAATCACCTTCTACGACGAACGCTGTGGCGACCTGTACGTCAGCAAAGAGGGAGAAGCCTCCTATCGTCCTTCCGCGCTTGCCCTCTTTGATGGCCTCATTCGTGTATGCGACACGGTTCGGGCGGCTATTGACTCACGCCTCGCGGACCTGTCACGGAACCGCGTCGCTCTGCCTGAGCTGGATGCGGCCACCCCCGCAGCGCAGTTTCTAAGCAGCCTAAACGCTGATACTACCGACGATGAGATTGCCAGCGCTTGCACGGTCTCCCGAGATGCCGAGGCGGAGATCGAGAGGGCTCGGTCCGAAGAGGCCCGACTGAGGGCGACCGACCCCACGACGGAGCGCACGCGCATCGAGGAACTGAGCGGCTCATACTTGCGGGCGGCGCAGCTTCTGGCCGAAGCCCGCACGAGCCTCGACGCCGTCGCGGAGCGTCAGCTGCGCACCCTGCAGTCGGAGGCAGCCGAGGCTCGCCAAGTTGCCCGCGCGATGGCGGCTGAGCGGACCATCTCAGATCCATTGGACGGGGTCGGTTCAGCTCTCTGGCGCACCCTCTGGCTCGCTGCGGAACGGTACTCCGCCACCGAGGTCTATCCCGAGCATGAGTTTCCCAACACAGATGAGGGGGCTGCCTGTCCGCTGTGTCAGCAGCACCTCGACTCAGCAGCCCGCGATCGACTCACCCGATTTCAGCGCCTGATGACGGACACAAGCGAGAGCATTGCTCGCCGACTTGAGGAACGACTGGACACAGAGATGTCCGAGTGGCTCGCCGCCGGCCGTGACGGCGACTCGCTGGCTCTGACGCTGCGGGATCTCGACGAACCCCTAGCAGCGGCCGCTGCGGCGCAATACCGAGTCTGGGGGGAGCGCCGAGATGCTGTGGAAGTGGGGCGCGACGCCCTGCCTGATGAGCCAAACGATGAGCTTGAGCAGAGCCTGCGAGCCAAGTCCGCCCAGTACGCGGCCGACGCCATACTGATAGACACCGACACGTTCAACCAGAGAGTTCACGGATTGGTGACGGCGCAACGCGAGCTTGCCGCCGCGATCGCGTTGGCCGGAGCAAAACGGCTGATCATGGGCGAGCGAGATCGCGTCCGGCAGGAGACAGCGCTGCGGGAGGCTCGCCGGGACACGGACACTCGGGGAATCTCCCGCACCCTCGGTGACCTAACTGCCAAGCACGTCACCGTGGTCGTCCAAGATCGATTCTCACGGGAGTCCCAAGACTTGCAGGTCGATTCGGTGACACTCCGAGGACAAGGTGTGAGGCACGGATCCGTGTTGCACAAACCCGAGTTCGTGGGTGCTCACCTTGAGGCCGACCTTCCGCGCGTTCTATCCGAGGGCGAACAAACAGCACTTGGGCTTGCCGGCTACTTCGTGGAGGCTCATCTCGACGCCTCTATGTCATCTTTGGTCCTCGATGACCCAGTAACCAGTCTCGACCACCTACGTCGCGAGCGAGTGGCCCGACGCCTGATCGAGTTCGCGAAGAGCCGGCAAGTCATCGTGTTCACCCACGACGCCGTATTCGCGGGGGACCTCCGACGTGCAGCCAGCGAGGAGGGTGTCGAGTACACAGCGCGCTCCGTCGAACGTCGAGGCCTGGAAAATGCTCCGGGCTACTGCCACGACGACCACCCATGGAAGGCCAAGGATGCGGCGTCTCGGCTTCACTCACTGCGGGAGGATCTGGCTCGAATGCGGCGCGAGTCGACAGGATGGGACGACGACACCCGCGAGCGAGCGATAGGTTCCTGGTCAGGGAGGCTGTCCGAGACGTGGGAACGCATCGTCAGCCAGGAGATCGCGGGACAACTGTTCGACAGATGCACCGAAGAGGTCCGTCCCACGATGCTCAAGGTGCTCGTCAAGTTCAACGAGGAAGACGACAAAGCGTTCCAAGAGGCCTACAAACGGGTGTCAAGGTGGGCCACCCGTCACGACAAGTCCACCGCGTTGAACTACGTCCCACCGAGCTTTGACGAACTGTCGAAGGAACTGGACATTGCCAAGGCTTGGTTCGAACGCGTTAGGAAGTTCAAGTAGCCACTACCAAGGGCACCTGCCAAGGGCACCTGTCGAGGGCGGGGTCAACACATAACACCAACTATCGGACACGCCTGAGGTGCATAACGTCGGCTAATTCTTAGAATCAAGGGCCGTTCTTACAAGATTCAGTGCATCTCGACACATCTCGACAGCTGTCGAGATGCGGTCGAGATTGCGCGTCGTCGTGCGGGGTATCTTGCACGACTTGGCCCGTCGCGCAAGGTCCTGCAAGTTGCGGTGCACCGGCACCTCAGCCGCCCCGAACTGCGAGGACCACTGGTCGACGACCAGCGGCTGGCCAGGGCCCCAGAACGGCTGTTTCCCCTGGTCGGCGCGACTCGTCATAGCTTCTCGGGCGGATGGGTCGCAGGCTGGGGAGCGCTGGGGAGCTGTGACGAGTCGCGGTGGGGGCTCCCTCCCTCGTCGCGGTCGCGTTGCGCCGCGGCGTTGCGCCGGGCTCGTCGATACTCGGTGTGCGCGGTCCGGCAGTCGTCGCATCGGCAACCTCGTCCGTACGACGCGACGGTTCCGCATGGGAAGAAGTTGGGGCGTTTCGCTTCGTAGAGCCGATCGAGGGTTGCCTGCTGCTGCTCGGGTGTTTTCGCATCCCAGGTGCGGGACTGTCCGATGAACGGTGTTTCTGGCGTTCATCTTGTTAGAGGTTCTCGGCAGCCGGCATGCGGTCGGCGAAGGTGACGGCAAACGCGTTCAGCGCGGGCTTCCACCTCATGGTCCATCGTGCCTGCCCGGTGCCCTTGGGGTCCATGCCGCGGGTGACCAGGTACAGGCACTTCAGTGCGGCTTGCTCGGTGGGGAAGTGCCCACGCACGGTCACGGCCCGCCGGTAGCGCGAGTTCAACGACTCGTTGGTTATCTTGAGCCACTGGCCGGGCTGGTGCCTTGACCTGCGGTTTTTCGTGCTGGACGTGTCCGGGACGAGGGTGTTCGGGGGCGTGTCCGGGCTCGTCGTCAGGGGCGGTTTTCGAGTGGGTCTCGGGCGTGTCGCGCGCGCTGGTCGCCGAGGGCTTGGGCGAGGGCGTGCCGCAGTTGCTGGTTGTCGGCCTCCAGTTCGCCGATCCTTTGGTGTGCGAGTTGCAGGCGTTGCCTGAGGGAGCTGTCGCTGGCGGCCTGCCGGGCGGGCACGGCAGGGACTGTCGTCCGCCGTGGGCGTTCCGCGCGGATCTGGGCGAGCAGGTCGGCCTGGGTGTACAGCCAGGATCGGGATACCCCGGCGCGCTGCGCGAGCACGCTGACCGTGATGGTCTGCTCGGTGGTGGCCAGGTGCCGCAGGGTGCTGACGGCACGGCGACGGGTCTGCTCCGCGCGGGAGCGGGCGGCCTTGGCGAGGTGGCGGCTGTTGTCAGCTCTCATCGTTCTCCTCGGGGTGTTCGAGCGCGGTGATGATCGACTCGAGGTTGCTCAGCACGTCCTGGTTCATCTGGGCCACTCGGGTCCGGCCTTGGGCCTCGGCGCGGGTGATCAGTTCGATGACCTGGGCGCGGTGCTCGCGGTGAGCGGGCAGGTGGGTCGCGGTGGTCAGGAACATCGGGCAGGTCAGGCACGCGTTGGCGTGGGGACATGCCTTGTGGATCGGCAGGGCGCAGTGCCCGTTGGGCAGTGCCTGGGTCGCGGCGGCGAGGCGGTGACCGGTCCAGGCGGCGTCGGCCAGCGGGCTGCCCGGTTCGCTGGGGATGGCGGCGCCGGTGATGTCGACCTTGCGGGCGGCGTCCCAGTGCCGGCGGACGGTGTCGTCGTGCAGCCTGGCGTAGTGGGCCGTCATCTGTGACGAGTCGTGGTCCAGGATGCGGCGCACGACCTCTTGGGGCACGTCCCGGTTGATCAGTCGAGTGCCCAGGGTGTGCCTCCACTGGTGCGGGGTCAAGTGCACGCGATGGGCGTGTTCGTCTCGTACGTCGAGGGATTCGAGCCACCGATACAACGCGGCCCGGTAGGTGGAGGTGCTCAGCGGGATGGCCCGGTCGGGGTTCTTCGTCGGCCGCGGGAACAGCACCGGCGGCGCGGTGGCCTCGGCGGTGAGGCGTGCCTGTTGGGCACGAATCAGGGTGTGCAGTTCCTCGTCGAGGGGGACGAGGGCCTCACGGTTCATCTTGTGGTTGACGTAGCGCAGGTAGGGCGCGCCTTTGGGGTCGGTGACCAGGCAGTCGTAGGACAGCCTGGTCGCGTCGCCGACGCGCAGCCCGCAGCGGATCAGGATCAGGGTGATCACCGCCCCGGCAGGGTCGGACCAGGCCGCGATCGCGGTCGGCGCCTCGAGCTGGGCCATCACATGCTCGGCCACCGCGCGCGGCCCGCGCTGCGGGCGGGGCGGGTTGTCGTCGGTGAACAGGGCCGCGGTCGGGTGCAGCGGCGCCCAGCCCCGCTGCCGGACGGCCTCGAGGAAGCCGCGCAGCTGCCCGATGTGGACCTGGCGTCGGTGGGCGGTTGGGACGCCGGTGGAAAGGTCGGCCAAGTAGCCCTCGAGCACGACCCGGGTGAGCGCCTGCGGAGCGTCGATCCGTGCCTGCTGCAGGTAGCCGGCGAGCCGGGTCACCGCGGTCAGGCCGCGGCGGACGGCCTCGAGCCCGACACCGGTGGCCAGCCGTTGCCGGGTCCACCGTTTGGTCGCCTCACGCAGCCACGGCTGGGCGATCCGGGTGAAGTCGAGGGTGAGGTTGCCGGGATAGCCGAGCCGGCGCAGCTGCCATACCTCGCGCGGGTACTCGGCCACCCAGCCGCTGCCGGCGGCGAGGTCGGCGACCCGTTGATGGGCGTACACGAGCAGGCCACGGCCGTTGCTGTCGCGTCGCCCGGACGCGGTGAACGCCTTACGCCAGGACCGCTCGTCCCCGTCGCGCAGGCTGGGAACGTCGGCCTCGAGCAGGAACGACACGAGGCGCCCTACGACCTCCGGAGGTGTCCGGCTGGCACGCTCGTCGTGCCGACACTGGATGACGTAGGCCAGCTCCCAGCGCAGCGGCTCAGGCAGCCGGGCCAGGACGATCACCTGGTCCGAGGGAACCCGGAGCGCGGCGAACTCACGAGCGAACACCACCGGGTCCGGGCGCCCGTTCGCGCGCCACGTGCTGTGGTGGGCGTGACATAACGGCCCGGCCGCTTGCGGCCACAACAAGCATCCCGGGACGTGGCACGCCTCGGCGACCGGCGCCTTGATCGGCGGTGGCCCCGCGGCGAGCCACTGCTCGAAGTCGGGGCGCCCGGAACGTTCCCACCCTTGAGCATGTAACTGGCACAGACCTTTTCGTGCTACCCCGTACCCGCACGCCTCGACCCGGCAGGCCCGGTTCGGGCGCTGACGTGCCCAGCCCGGATCGGTGCTCGCAACGAACTCGTCCACATCGGGCCGGCCCGCCTTGGCCCACCGGTGGTGGTGCCCGGCGCACATCCCGTGCCCGCGGGCCAGCCGCTGACAGCCTTCGACCAGGCATGGCCCCGCGGAGTAGGCCGGGTCGTTCACGCCGACCACGATCCGGTCGGCCGCGAACTCCGGCCGCAGCGCCGTGCGGACCCGAGCCGTCCACGCTGCCTCGCTGCCGCGGCCGGTGCGTAGCGGCAGCACGATAGCCGAGGTCACGACACGTCCTCGGTCAGCACACCGGCACGGGTGAGCGCGGCCCGGGTGTCGGCCACGGTCAGGTGCGCGTACGTGCTCGAGGTCGTGGCCACCGACGCGTGCCCCAGCAGTGAGGAGACGACCTCGACCGGCACATCGGAGCGCAACAGCCCGGTCGCGTACGTGTGCCGCAGCCAGTGCGGGTCGAAGTCGATCCCGGTCCGGGCACGCAGCCGCCGGACCAAGTCGTACACCGCCGCGTACTTCAGCGGTGAACCGACGCGCCCACCCCACAGATTGACGAAGACGTAGTCACTGTCGAGCTCGCCGTACTCCTCGATCAGGTAGTCGGCGTAGCACCGGACCAGCGAGGCCGGGACCGGGATCGTCCGCGGGACCAACGATTTGGAGCGGGCCCGGTTGTCGTTGTCACGGGCGATCACCCGCACCTGCCGCTCGGCCGCGTCCCAGTCCTCATGCCGCAGCCCGAGCGCCTCACCGACTCGCATCCCAGTGCTCGCGAGCACCTCGAGCAGCAGCCGGTCCCGGCGCCGCTGGCACGCCCCGATCAGCGCCTCGACCTCCTGCCGGTCGAGGGTGCGCGGTGTGCGCCGTCCAGCCCGGACCCGCACCACCGGCGCGGCGACCGGCCTGGACTTGCTCACGTGGTGCAGGAACCCGCGAGCCCCGCCCCGCCGGCCCGCAGGGCGCCACACGCTCAACGCGGCGTGCACCGCAAGCCCGGACCGGCTCGCGTGCTGGTACATCGACCCGACCGCCGCGAGCTTGCGGTTGATCGTCGCAGCCGAACAATGCTCGCCCAGCGGCAGCACCGCCACCCCTGCGCCACGCGCTGAAGGTGGCAGCCGCAGCCACGCCACGAACGCCGCGACGTCCTCGACCGACACCGCGGCCCAGTCCAGCGCACGACCGGCGAGGAAGGCGAACCAGTCCCTCAGGTCATGGGCGTACGCCTTGACCGTGTTCGGCGACCGTCCCGCATCGGTCAAGAACGACAGGAACCGCTCGGCCGGCTCCACGAGCTGCCCGTCCTCACCGACCACCGTCCACGACTCACGCCGCGAGCCGGACACCACCACTCGAGCAACGAACACCGAACCTCCCACGACCATGCCTGCTGGACGGCTGCAGATAAGCACGTCCAGCACGCACGATGGGGGACCGATCCAGGCCATCGGCTACATCAACGACACCCTGAAGCTGGCTCAAGATAACGATCGCGTTCGTGGAGAACAGGACCCGGCGGATCTCGACGTCGTAGGCCAGGAACGGGGTGAACTCCTCCCACGCCGCCCGCCACAGCTTGGGGATCGCCGGGTACGGCTTGCCCCATTTCTCCTCGAGCTCTTCGAACGCCGCCCACGCCGCCTCCACGGTGGGTGCGGTGTAGATCGCCCGCAGGTCCTTGGCGAGGTGGTCCCAGTACTTGCGCGAGGCGTACCGCAGCGTGGCCCGGATCAGGTGGATCACGCACGCCTGCACGATGGCCTGGGGGAAGACCGCGGCCACGCTGTCAGGCAGGCCCTTGAGGCCGTCACACACGACGAAGAACACGTCGGCCACGCCACGGTTCTTTAGATCGGTCAGCACGTTCATCCAGAACTTCGCGCTCTCCCCACCGCCCTTGCCGGCCCACAGCCCGAGCACGTCGCGTCGCCCGTTCAGGTCGACCCCGATCGCGGCGTAGTACGGCTGGTTGCCGACCTGGCCGTCGCGGACCTTGACGTAGATCGCGTCGATGAAGATCGCCGCGTACACCGCGTGCAACGGCCGGGAGGACCACGCCTGCATCTCCTCCACCACCTTGTCGGTGATCCGCGAGACCGTGTCCTTGCTGATCGACGCGCCGTACACCTCAGCGAAGTGGGCGCTGATCTCCCCGGTGGTCAGCCCCTTCGCGAACAACGAGATCGCGACCGCGTCGACGTCGTTGAGCCGGCGCTGCCGCTTCTTGACGATGACCGGCTCGAACGTGCCCGCCCGGTCACGAGGGACCTCGATGGTCACCTCCCCGGCCGCGTCGGTCAGGACCGTCTTGGGCCTGGTCCCGTTGCGGATGTTCACCGCGCCACCCTCGGGCGCCTGGTGCTTGGCGTGCCCGAGATGGTCGGTGATCTCCTCCTCCAGCGCAGCCTCGAGCACGGTCGCGGTGATCGACTTCAACAGGCCCTCCGGGCCGGTGATGTCCTCACCCCGACCCCGAGCCGCCTTCACCAGCTGCGCGATCGCAGCCTTCTCCGCCGCGGACGCCTCGGCAACCACGACTACACCGACCCCGGGGCCGGCCTGGCTGCGTACTCCGCCGCCTTCCCCCACGTGCCGACCGACGACGACCCCCAAGGCCGGTGGTACGACCAGACGATCGGGGACATCACCGTCTTCGTGCTCGACAGCGAGGCCCCACCGCAACACCAGGTCACCCAGCAACGGTGGCTCGAGGACACGCTCACCGAGGCCGCCGCCACCGCGCCCGACACGTGGCGCCTCGTCGTCTTCCACCGCCCCGCCCACTCGTCCGGCCACCACGGCTCGCACGCCCCCATGCAGGAGGCGGCCGGCTGGGAGCTTCAGGACTGGGGCGCCGACCTGGTCCTGAACGGTCACCAGCACATCTATGAGGACGTCCTCGTCGACGGCCTGCACCACGTGACCGCCCCGACCGGGGCCCTCGGCACCGTCCGCGAGTGCCCGGCCGAGCTCGTCCCGCAGAGCCGGGTCTGCATCGAGGGCGCCGGAGCGCTGCGGCTGACCGCCACTTCACAGACCCTCCACGTCGAGCTCCACCTCGCCGACGCCCCCGACACCGCCGCCGACCGGATCACGCTGCACCGCTGAGCCGGGCACCACAGCCGTCCACACGCCACGACGGATGTGTCCCCGACCCGGCCACCGTGTGAGGATCGACGCATGACGGAGCACGCCCACGACCATGCACCCGGCCCGCTCGCCGACGCCAGCGTCCGCCGCGCCGGCCCGAACGACGCGGCGGCCGTCGGGCTGGTCCAGGAGGCGGTCTGGGCCGAGACCTACGCCCCCCGCGTCCCTGAGCACATCGCCGCCCAGTTCACCTCGGCCGGCTTCGCGAGCGTCTGGCGCCGCTCTCTCGCCAGCCCCCCGCCGGGCGTGTGGACGCTGCTCGTCGCGTGCGCCCGCGAGCAGGTCGTCGGGTATGCGGCGGTCGGCCCCTCCCAGGACCGCGACGGAGAGGCGACGACGGGTTCCCTGATGGAGATCGGCGTGCACCCGAAGGGGCGGCGCAGCGGCCACGGCTCCCGGCTGCTCAACGCCGCTGCCGACATCCTGCGCGAGGCCGGGGCGACCGACCTCACCGCGTGGCTGCCCGCCGACGCCGAGGCGACCCGGGCGTTCTTCGACCAGGCCAACCTCCACCCGGACGGCGCCTACCGCGACCGCGGCGTCGCCGAGGACGTCACGGTGCGCGAGATCAGGGTCGCCGCCAGCCTGGAGCCGCCCTCGGATCCCAGCCGGCCCTGACGGCATGAGGGGCGCCGGCGAGGATCGACCCCTGACAATCCCCGTCGATCCCCGCCCGAATCCCTATCCGGTCGCCGGGATTGTCAGGGACGCTCCCCGACGCGAGCTCGGTCAGAGCGCGGACAGACTGATCTCAACGCACCACCCGGGCGACGATCGGAAGTCCGAAAGGGCCTCCCAACGAGAGAGGAAAGACCCTTATGGCGAACGGCAACGACAACAGCCTCGGCACCCAGGTCATCGTCGATGACACCTTGAACACCGACAACTCGGTCAACACCGAGACCGATGTCGAGCTCGAGGTCGAGGACTCCTTCAACACCGACAACTCGACCACCACCGAGACCGATGTCGAGCTCGACGTCGAGGTCGAGGACTCCTTCAACGACAACTCCGACAACTCCGTCGACAACTCCGTCGACAACTCCGACAACTCCGTCGACAACTCCGTCGACAACTCGGTCGAGAACGAGGCCGACGACTCCTTCAACACCGACGTCGAGATCGAGGAGTCGTTCAACACCGACAACTCCGTCGAGAACGAGGCCGAGGACTCCTTCAACGACAACTCGGACAACTCGACCGAGAACGAGGACTCCTTCAACGACAACTCGGACAACTCGATCAACACGGACATCGAGGTCGAGCTGGAGGACTCGTTGAACGACAACACCGACAACTCGGTGCGCAACCAGGACTCCTTCAACATCACGAGCTCGTTCAACACCCAGACGCTGAACGACCACTCCACCACGGTCGGCATCCGTGAGTACCAGGCCGGCTTCGGAGGCGACTTCAACTTCGGTCTCGGTGGCGGTGCCATGGCCGCAGGCGGCGGCTGGGGCAAGCACGGCGCCTCTGGTGCTGACATGGAGGTCGACCTCGACAACCGCGTCATGCAGCTGGACCAGTCGGTGAACCAGGCCATCAGCACCGAAGGTGGCCCCGGCGGTGGCAACGTCGGCCAGGTGTTCGGCCAGAACGCGACGGTCAGCTTCGGTGACGGCTCCAACGCCGCCGGACGCGACGTGAACATCGACAACTCGGAGCTCGACCTCGAGGTCGGGGACATCAACATCGGCAACACCGACATCTCGACGAGGATCAACGACTCCTTCAACGACTACTCCACCGAGATGGACATGGAGTGGGACCTCGAGATCGAGGACTCCTTCAACGACCAGTCCACGAACACCGAGGTGGAGGTGGAGGTCGACGACTCGTTCACCAGTGAGGTGGATGCGGCGTTCGACAACTCGCTCGAGTGGGAGAACAGCGGCAACATCTTCAGCCCGGGCGCCGCCACCACCGGCGGAGAGGCCGAGACGGAGTTCGACTTCTGATCATCACGCGCTGACATCCGGTGCCCGATCGCCCTCGCGGCGATCGGGCACTAGGTGTTTAACTCGCAGGGGACGACGACCGATGGGGAGTACATGATGGGCAAGACGGCCGAAGGCACACGCAGCGACAGTGCCCTCACCCGTCGGCAGCGGCGTGAGCTCGACGGGTCCGGCGCCGCTGGCCCGGCCGAGGATCTGCTGAGACTGGCCGACGACCTGGCCGCGATGGCACAGGACACCAAGCGCGACGACCTCGTCCAACGCCTCGGGACCGCCGTCGAGCGGCTGCGCAGTCCGAACACCCGGGTGGTCGTCGTGGGGGAGTTCAAGCAGGGCAAGAGCAAGCTCATCAACGCGTTGGTCAACGCGCCGGTCTGCCCGATCGACGACGACATCGCCACGAGCGTGCCGACCATCGTCGGCTTCGGCCCTCGTCCGGCCGCGTCCATCGTCGCTCGCTCGGGAGACGAGATCGAGCGACACGAGATTCCCATCGATGAGCTGGCCCAGTACGTCTCCGAGTCGGGCAACCCGGGCAACTCGCGCCACCTTCTGGCGGGGGAGGCGCAGCTGCCCCGCGCGATTCTGCAGGGCGGACTCCAGCTGGTGGACACCCCCGGTGTCGGGGGAACGGAGTCCCAGAGCGCGTTGACGACGCTGTCGAGCCTGTCGACCGCGAGCGCAGTGATCATGGTCTCGGATGCCTCGCAGGAGTTCACCGAGCCGGAGGTGCAGCTGCTGCGCCATGCCATGCGCGTCTCGCCCAACGTGGCCACCGTCCTCGCCAAGACCGACCTCTACTCGCAGTGGCAAGACGTGCAGGACATCGACCGCCGCCACCTCCGTGAGATCGGCGAGGTGCCGCTCTTCGCCGTGTCCAGCAACCTGCGTCTGCGGGCCGCGCAGGAGCAGGATCGCGAGCTCAACGACGAGTCCGGGTTCCCGGCCCTGGTGGCGCACCTGCGCAGGGAGATCGTCGGGAGGGCCGAGCTGATAGCGGTGCGAAGTGCCGTCCACGATCTCGGCTTCGTCGTCGCCCAGATGGAGCTCGCCGCACGAAGTGAGCTGAGCGCCCTCCTCAACCCGGAGGACAGTGCCCGCCTGCTCGCGGAGCTGGATCGCGCCAAGGCGCGGTCGGAGGAGTTCAAGAGCCGCTCGTCGAAGTGGAACGTCCGCCTCGGCGACGGCATCACCGACCTCATCGCCGATATGGAGCACGACCTGCGGGATCGTCTTCGAAGAGTGCAGCGGGAAGCGGAGCAGGCCATCGACGAGGGAGACCCGGGACCCATCTGGGACCAGATCTCTCAGTGGCTGGACGAGCGGATCGCCAGCGCGGTCTCGGAGACGTTCATCTGGACCGAGGAACGGTCCCACTGGCTCGTCGAGGAGGTCGCCGAACTGTTCCTCGCCGAGGAGGTCGAGATTCCGCTGATCGCCGTCGGGAACACCGACGGTGTCCTCGACCAGGTGCAGCGGCTTCCCGGGTTTGAGCCGGGGCACCTCTCCGCCGGAGAGAAGATCTACATCGGCGTCCGCGGCTCGTACGGCGGCGTGCTGATGGCGGGCCTGGCCACCGGTCTGATCGGCCTGTCCCTGATCAATCCCCTGTCGCTCCTCGCCGGCGTGCTCGTCGGTCGGCGGGCCTACCGCGAGGACGCCGCCAACCGACTCAACCGTCGGCGCTTCGAGGCCAAGAACATCGTGCGCCGGCACGTCGACGAGGTGACCTTCCAGGTCGCCAAGGTGCTGCGCGATCGTCTCAGGGTCGTCCAGCGGACCGGACGTGACCATTTCGGGGCCATCGCGGACGAGATGCACCGCTCCCTCGCGGAGGCCACGCTCGCGGCCAAACAGGGGGCCGGTGCGCGGCAGGAGGACGACAAGAAGCGCATTGCGTGGTTACGCGGCCACATCCAGCAGCTCGAACGAGTCAAGGCCGAGCTTCCCGCCCTCCCGCCGGCGACCGCCAAGGATGTCGTCGTCCGATGAGTGTGCCCGTCGAGGTCGCCGTGCGCGACCTCCTGGACACCGCCCGCGCGCTCTACGGGGGCGATGCTCCTGCGCAGCTGGACGATCTGGAGCGTCGTCTCGCAGAGCCGCTGCGGTTGGCGATCGCGGGCATCGTCAAGGCGGGCAAGTCCACGCTGCTGAACGCGATCGTGGGTGAGCGTGTCGCGGCAACGGACGCCGGCGAATGCACTCGCCTCGTCACGTGGTACCGGCATGCCACCACCCGGTCGGTCAGCGTCGTCGCGCGAGACGGCACCTCCACCAGGCTCCCGATCCACCGGGCCGCAGCGGGGCACTTCGCCTTCGATCTGAACCTCCCGGTCGACGACGTCGATCGGGTCGAGGTCGGCTGGCCGGCCCCCGCGTTGAAGAGGGTGGTGCTGATCGACACCCCGGGGATCGCCTCGCTCTCGCCGGGGACGACCGCACGCGCCACCGGGTTCCTCGCCCCGGACGAGGCTGCGCCGGCTGCCGACGCCATCATCTACCTCCTTCGTCGGCTGCACCCGGCGGACATGCGGTTCCTCGCGGCCTTTCGGGACACGGCCGCAGGATCCTCGAGGACGGTCAATGCCATCGCCGTGCTCTCGCGAGCGGACGAGATCGGCTCGGGACGGATCGACTCCCTCCTGTCGGCGAGCAAGGTCGCCCGCCGCTACGAGCTGGACGAGCACCTGCGAGCGCTGGCCCTCGGCGTCTTCCCGGTGGCGGGGCTGCTCGCCGAGGGTGCTCGAACCATGCGGCAGAACGAGTTCGAGGGGCTGCGCGAGCTCGCCGGCCTGGCCCGGGAGGACCGGGAGGCCCTGCTCGTCTCGGCCGACCGCTTCGTCCGGCTGACGGGTATCACGACCCTGGGAACGGACGAGCGCCGAGCCCTGATGTCCCGGTTCGGCATCTTCGGGGTCCGCCTTGCCGCATCGCTGATCAGGGCGGGAGTGCCGGACGCGCCCGCCCTGACGTCGGAGATGACACGTCAGAGCGGCCTGGACGATCTCGTCGAGTTCGTCGACGGCCAGTTCATCGGCCGAACGGTCGCGCTCAAGGCCCACGGCATCCTGGAAGTCCTCAGAGTCCTGCTCGACCAGCACCCGGTGGACGGCGCCTCCGAGCTGGAGGAGGGGATCGAGCGAGTCTCCCTACGACTGAGCGACGTGGACGAGCTGACCCTGCTGTCCCGGGCCCGGATCGAGGGACTCGGTCTCGGTGCTCGTGAGGATGAGGCGATCAGGATCGTCGGCGGCCACGGAGTGGCGGTGCACGACCGTCTCGGCATGGACGCCGGCGCCGAGCCCATCCGGCTGCGTCAGCGCCTGGTCGAGCGACTCGACGGATGGCGGGCCGCTTCACACGACCCGGCGAACGACCGGCGAGCGGTCGAGGCCCATGAGGTGGTGATCAGAACCCTCGAGGAGCTGCACGAGGGCTTACGTGCGCGAGGGGAGGAATCTCGCTCCGTGACGAGCCCGGCTGGCGGCTCAGAGCTCGGTCCCGCTGACACTGACGATCGTGCCGCGGCGGATGTCATGCTGTCGCGCGGTCCACGCGATGGCGCCGGGGAAGACGCTCATGAGCATGGCGAGCAGAGCCAGGCCCACCTGCGCGGTCATCAACTGCCGTAGCGAGGCTCCCTGGTCGCCGCGCGCCACCATCTCGGCGATGACGAGGAACAACAGGAACTGGACCGCCACGGTTCCGAACTGCCACCACCTGGTGCTCTTGCGGCGGTTCATGAACGACACCAGGAGGGTGATCTGGACGAGAAGCAGCGTCACCATAATCCCGAACGCCGACCAGTAGACGATCTCAGCGGCGGAGGTGTAGGTCTCCTCGGCCCGCGTGGCGTTGACCTCCCTGACCGCGTCGGCGATCTGCGGGAGCTGCTCTTCCCGAATGGCGACGAGGAAGCCGACGGCCACCGTGCCCGCGAGGAAGCTCAGCACCCACAGGAACTGCGCCAGGCGCACCGAGAACGGCGGCGGCTGCTTGATCACGACCGGGGGCTGGTTGGGGCTCTCCAACGACGGACGCGCAGGACGTTCCGAGGGCTGCTCCACGGCTGGCTCTTCCTTCGATGTCTGTCGCGCGACGATCCCATGGGTCGCCGGATCCGGGGATCCGGGCTCGATGCTACGGCTGGTCGTCGAACTCTGCATCGAGCGGCTGCTCCTCGATCAGCGCCTCGTCGGTGTACTCCGGACTGTCCGAGATCGAGTCGATCGTGTCCAGCGAACTGTCTGGTGTCGTCTCGGCGGCGTAGTCGGCGACCTCCTGCACGGGCTCTGCGGCGGCGGCAGCCGATTCCTCGACCTGCGGCGTCGAAGCAGGAGCATTCACGACCGTCGACCCGTCGATGGTCGTCTCGGTCGACTCGTTGAAGGAGTCCTCCACGCTCACGTCCTGCTCCACCGTGCTCGACTGGTCGTTTGCGGAGTCCTCGACGTCGGCCTCGAGATCGAGCTCGACATCGACCGACTCGTCGTTGAAGGAGTCCTCGATCTCCACGTCGGTGTCCGTGTTGCCGATCGAGATGTCACCAGCCTCGATGTCCGTCGTCGAGTTGTCGATGTCGACGTTCTCCCCGCCCGCGACGGACTCGTCTCCCGCGGCCACTACGGCGTCCTGGTCGAAGAGCTGGGTGACGTCACCCTCGGCCCAGATCGACTGGTTGACCGACTGGTCGAGGATGGTGGCCCTGTTGTCGAAGGAGAAGTTGTTCACGATGTTCGCGATCTCCCGGATCAGCTCGTGCTTGGGCTCCTCCGGGTGCGGGGGGCGGACGACGATCGTCGGCGGGGTGTTGACCGTAACATCCGGCGGAGAGACGGAGATGACCTCCGGCCGGTCGATCACCACTGGCGCGACACTGCGGACGTCGGCCGCGCAGATGTCGCCCAGCCCCGCCGCCTCGAAAGCACCCTCGGGGTCCTTTGCGAACTCAGCAGCCGCTTCCGGATCCCCCAGGAGACCCAGGATGAACTCGATCAGTGCATCGGCGATCGTCGCCATCGGCGTCGTCATATCCGTCTCTCCTGCTCAGGCGCGTGTGGGCCATCGTGTCTGTGATCGTATGGGAATGGTTTCAGTCTAGGAGCCGCGTTCGGTGCGTACATCGGGGTTTTCACCTATACCCGCACCGCTCGGTTAGGGGATTCGCGCGCGAAATCCTGGGTCGCGCCGAGCGCGAGTCGCAGCTTCGCGATGAGGTCGGACCGCGAGCCGGCCTCGAGTCGGCGGCGCATATGCGCCACATGGTGCTCGACGGTGCGCGGAGAGATGAAGATCGCCTCACCGATCTCGACGTACGTCTTGCCCTTGAGGATGAGTCGGGCGACCTCACGCTCACGCTCGCTGAGCTCGGACTCCGCGCCGACGGCGGCGACACCGGCGGTCTCCGGCTGGGTCACCGCGGCTGAGGTGCTCTCCTTGGGGTGGAGGTCGCGGGCGCAGGACAGCAGCCTGGCTGAGACCCGCCGATCCGTGGACCGGCGCGCGCCGTGTGCGGCGAGGCGGCCGCCGTCCCACGCCAGTCCCGCGGAGCCGAGAGCGCGGGCTGCGTCCTCGACCGCGTCGGGGTCGACCTTGCCGGCGAGGACCTGGACCCACACGCCACCCGCGCTGGCCATCGTGGCGGCCAGCGGGCTCCGGTCGGCGGCGCCGACGAGCGCCTTGGCGAACGGGGCCAGCGCATCCGGGGTGTTGAGCAGGATCCCCTGCTGGACGCCGGCCCACCAGAGGTGAGTCGACCACAGCGGCGGTGACCCGAGGCGGTCCAGCAGGTCGAGGCCGAGCTGCAGATGGGCTGCGAGCGTGGTCGAGTCCCCGAGACGTGCTGCTGCCCCCACCAACGTCGCGAGCGGAAAGATCGTGTAGAGGTCCACGTCCGGGTGCGCCACAGCCCCACGGACGTCGGCCCAGGACGCCTGCAGCGCCGCCAGATCCCCGAAGCGTCGAGCGAGGGTGACCTCGAGGATGTGCCCGAGCCGGGCGTCCCGGGCGCCGACCGGCGCGGACTCCTGCTGCGCCAGGGTGTATGCCCGCCGCGCGGCGTCCGGCCGTTCCGCCTGGATCGCCACCAGGCCCTGCCAGAGCAACAGCCTGCGACGCGCCCACTGCCGGCCCTGCCCGCCCGTGACCGCGTCGTCGAGGACCTGGCGAGCCGTGGCCAGGTCACCCGAGCCCAGCGCGACCGACGCGGCAATCACGGCGGGGAGCTCCGGTGTGGGACAGGCCGTCCCCGATGCGGTGTAGAGCTCCGAGGCCCGCACCAGATCGCTGAGCGCGGTCGGCGAGGGGGTGCGACCGAGGGACGAGCGCAGGCCCCGGTGGAGGAGATACAGGGCGACGTCGAGCTGCGAGCTCACACCCTGGTCGTCCGGCAGCACGACGGGAGCGCGGTGGGGCTCGAGATGGCCGCTGCCGATGTGTGCGATCTCCGCTCGGACGGCCGTCGCGCCCTCGTACGTGCGTGATCCGTAGACACGGGCAGCCATCGCCATCAGGTCTCGGGCCGCCAGCACGGACGCGGCCAGGTCGGCCAGCCCGGCGTCCGCAGGGGAGCTGGCCTTCGTGATCGCCTCATCCACGAGGAGGCCCGTCCGGTCGAGGTCACCGGCCGCCCAGGCCGCGCGAGCCCGGCGCTGCGCCAGATCCGAGGACCTCGTCCCCGCCCTGAGCGCGACGCGGTACAGCCGGTCCGCATGGTCGGGTCTGTCGTCCCGGAGCTCGTCAGCACGAACGGCGATGGCATCGCCCACACGAGGGTCCCGCACACCGTCGAGCAGGAGCTCGATGGAGTCGTCGTCCTCCAGACAGCCTCTGGTGATCTCTTCGGCCAGACTTGTGGAGTCCGTGCTGCCCCACCGGTGCGTGACCGACGACCGCATTGCCGTGCGCACGGCGGGCACCATGCGGCCGTTGCGGAAGAGCAGACCCTCGGCATGGCCCAGGAGCACCAGCTCGTCCAGGGCCTCTGCGTGCCCGTCCGGGGGGCGGCCGGGGTCGGTGCCCAGACTGAGCTGCTCGATGAACCGCCGAAGCGGCGCGTCGAGTGTCGCGACACGCTGCAGCACCTGGTTCTGCAGGTCCCGCCGGAGCGCGAGATGGTCTGTCCTGCCCCGGCACTCTGCGACATGGTCGTGGGAGAGGGCGAAGGTGACCAGCCATGCCGCCCCGCCCGTCAGGTCGAGGATGTCCTCGATACATGCGCACGACGCGGGCCGACCTTGCGCACGAAGGTGTGCGTCGACCTCTGTGGCAGAGACCTCACCGAGGATGATCGGAGGAGAGCTTCGCTGGAGCAGGCGTTCGATGGTCCTCACGTGTTCACCCACCGGCCCGGGGCGCAGTGCGACGACGAGACCGGCTCCCGGGGTATGCGCCCGCTCGGTGATCGGCGCGGCGCCCTCCTCGTCGATGAGATGGAGGTCGTCGACGATGAGAACCGCCTCGGCCGGGATGGCGGCGATGTCAACCTCGGCACCGAAGGTGTGCGTCTCGACCCCCCGGTCGTCGAGCCCGTCACGGACGAACTCCAGCGCCGCGGTCTTCCCCGACCCGGCGGGGCCGATGACCTGCGCTCGGGTGGGTCTCGACGACGTGAGGATCCGCTCGATCTGAGCGTCCGCCAGGTGGGCTCCCGTGAGGAGTGGTTGGACTGTCATGTCTCACCCTCCCCGCGGTGGTTCGACGACGGAATCAGCGTGCCCACCGAGTCCGAACACGCCGACCGAGTCCGACGTGAACGCCCACGCGAGGTACACGGCGCAGACGACGATGAGAGAGGCGACGACGAGCCGCCACGCGTACGTGGCGAGTCGTGCCCGTTCGGGAGGGATGAAGGGGATCAGGGCCGCTACCTGATCATTCGGGCGCAGCGGTTCGTCGCGGGACGATCCCGAGTCCGGCTCTGCTGCCAGGTCGCCCGTGCTCTTCCGCAGCGCCATGCGAGCGGCGCCCATCGCGACGACGGCGCCCGGGTCCGGTTCGGCCAGGGCGGAGACGCCAAGCGCTGTGGACAGCCGCTCGGTCACCAGCGGGATCCGTGCGGATCCGCCCGCCAGGACGACTCCCGAGAGGTCTTCGGCAGTCACGCCGCCGTCGGTCAACGTCTGCCGGACCGCGCAGACTGTCTGGTCCAGCAGTTCGCCGATCAGGGACTCGAACTCGTCACGGGTGAGTCGGACCGTCGACGGGCCGGGCGTGAACTGCAGGGCCAGGACGGCATCGGTGTCCGTCGAGAGCGCCTCCTTGGCCGCGACGGACGCCGACCTGAGCTCTGCGGATGGGGCGCGCACAGGGCTTCGTGCCGTCGCGCGGTCGGACAGGAGACTGCCGACGAGGGCGTCATCGACGTCGAGCCCCCCGAGCGGAGCGGTGCCGAACGCCTCGGGCAGAACCGTCCAGCCGTCCTCATGCCTGCGGACGATGGCCGTGGCGAGGCTCGTGTGGCCGAGGTCGCACGTCGCCCACAGCTCCCCCGCCTGCGCCTCGTCGACAGCTCCCCACGCCGCCGCCTCCGCCTCGGGAGTCAGGTCGACGGGGACACGGCAGTGCTCCTCGACAGCCTGACGGACACCCTCGCGACGGTGCGCTCCCCAGTGCACCGGGTGGGTCAGCACGACGCCGACGGGAGGCACGCCCTCGATCTCCGTCACTGCACCGACGACCCAGGCGACGAGCTGCGCGTAGGCCTCCTCGGCGAAGACCCGGTGGCCGGCGACGAGGAACGGGATCCCGGTGCCGATGCGGCGCCGCAGATCGCCGACGATCGCCTCCGGCTGCTCCCGCGCCCATGCCGATGCGATGGCCCCGAACTCGAGATCCCCCTCGCGGGACACCCACATCGACGCCGACATGTCGTCGCCCGTGGTCGAGAGCACGCAGGGCTCCACGCGTTCGTTGCGCGAGGACGTATATCGTGCGGTGGCGGCATGGACGCGGCTGGCGCCGACATCCACGCCGAGGTGATAGCTGTTGGTCACCGGACTCCCTGAAGTCACTCTGACTGGTGGACGGACGTCCGGCGCCGGGTAAGGCACCACTCGTCCCCCCGTCCTTGGTTCCTCACGCTACCGGCGATTCAGCGACGAGGACGGGAATCAAGGATCTACTCGTCAGTAGCCGGAGATCCATGGCCGTTCGGTCGATGAGAGGGTGTCGCTCTGGGGGCCGCGAGGTAAACGTATGGGAACCGGCGGCCCTCCCCTCGGACGCGTCGAGGTGCCATTGGTGTCAGGCCACGACGGGCGTCATACACTGAGTGCCGTTTGGTGACGACGATCGGCGGCCGGAGGGGCGATGAGTGAGGCCGCACCGACCGGCGAGCTGACCCCCGAGCGCCGCCGGGCCGTCCGGCGCCAGTCGTGGTCGGTCGGGCTCGCGACGGGGCTGTACGACGTCAGCTTCGGCGCCCTCTCCGTCGCCGCGGGCCTGACCATCTGGCAGACGCAGGCGCTCTCGGCGCCGATGTTCACCGGCGGCAGCCAGTTCGCGCTGGTCGGGATCATCCGCACCGGCGGCCTCGCGGCGGCACCGGCGGCGATCGCCACCGCGACGATGCTGAGCATCCGAAACGGTCTGTATGCGCTGAGCACCCGCCGCTTCCTGCTCACCGGGGCCGCGCATACACCTGTCGTTCGAAAGGCAGTCGTGCGGACGGCGGCCGCCGCCCACCTGACGATCGACGAGTCCAGCGCCGTCGGCCTGGCCCAGCCGGAGCCGAAGGCAGCGCGGCTCGGCTTCTGGCACACCGGTCTCGCGGTGTTCCTGTTCTGGAACCTCATGACGCTCGTCGGTGCGCTGGCGGGCTCGGTGATCGGCGACCCGGCGACCTACGGGCTGGACGGGGCGGCGGTCGCGGCGTTCCTCGCCCTGCTGTGGCCGAGGTTGCAGGCGAGTGACGCCCGGGTCACGGCCGCGGTCGCGACGGTGCTGGCCCTCGTCGCGGTGCCGTTCGTCCCGGCCGGCGTCCCGGTGCTCATCGCGGCATCGGCCGCCGTCGTCATCGGCCTGCGCGGCGGTCGGCCGGGCGCGACCGCTCCCCCACCGGACCCGGCGACGGACGGGGACGTCATCCCATGACGCTGACCACCGCTGTCCTGATCGCCTGCGCGCTCGCCTTCGCAACCAAGGCGATCGGCTATGCCATCCCGCCGCGGCTCGTCGAGGGCGAGCGGACGATGCGGGTCTCGACGCTGCTCCCGGCAGCCCTCCTCGCCGGCCTGATCGTGGTGCAGACGGCCGCCGACGGCCCGGCGCTCGTCCTCGACGCCCGGGTCGGCGCGCTCGTCGTCGCGGCGCTGCTGCTGTGGCGGGGAGCCGGCTTCATCACCGTGGTCATCGCCGGAGCCGTCACAGCAGGGCTCCTGCGTCTCATCGGTATCGGCTGAACCATCGGTCACAGCGCGTACAAGGACAGTGCAGGCTCTGCGTGGAAACCCGCAGGTCAGAGCGCGATTCCTGACCGTTGTGACCCTTGTCACGGCGTCCCGGCAGTGGGACTCTGTGAGACGGCACCCATCCGGGCGACCACTCCTTGTCAATGAAGAGAAGGGGGACTCCCCTGTGAACAGTCCCAACTCGGTGGCTCGGCGGGTGCGCCGAGCCCTCGTGCCGCTGCTCGGCTCGACCGCCCTCGTCGCGACCATGGTCGCGGCGCCCACGGCGACGGCCGACGAGCACTGGAAGGTCGTCGCGAGCGGCCTCGACAACCCGCGTCACCTGTCCGTCGGGCCCAAGGGCGACCTCTTCGTCGCCGAGGCCGGCCGCGGCGGCGGCGGCCCGTGCATCGACAGCCCGGAAGGCGGCGACTCGTGTTTCGGCAGGACCGGCGCCATCACGCGGGTCAGCCTCGACAAGGGCAAGGGCAAGAAGAAGGGCAAGCAGGAGCGTGTCCTGTCCAAGCTCCCGTCGCACGCGGTCGAGGGCGGCGCGCAGGCGATCGGCCCGCACGACGTCATCGTCGAGGGCTCGAAGAAGCTCGTCTTCACGGTCGGCCTCGGCGCCAACCCCGACGTCCGGACGCTCCCGGGGAACAAGCCGTTCAAGGACATGGGGACGCTGCGCTCGGCCACCATCGGCTCCAAGCGCACCACCCTCATCGCCGACATCGCCAAGCACGAGGCGCGCAAGAACCCGATCCACGACCCGGACAGCAACCCCGTCGGCTTCATCCGGCACGGGTCTGACTATGTGGTCGCGGACGCCGGCGGCAACACCCTGGTCGAGGTGTCGAAGAGGGGCCGCACGAAGACGCTCGCCGTGTTCGAGGACCAGCTTGCGTTTGCGCCACCCTTCCTCGGGCTCCCGCCTGGGACGCAGATCCCGTCCCAGGCCGTGCCGACCTCGGTCGTCAAGGGCCCGGGCGGCGCGCTGTACGTCAGCCAGCTCACCGGCTTCCCCTTCGAGAAGGGTCTGGCGAAGGTCTACAAGGTCGACCGCCAGGGCGCCATCAGCGTCTACGCCAGCGGTCTGACCAACGTCACCGACCTGGCCTTCGGCCCGGGCAACGTGCTCTACGCCGTGCAGCTCGTGACCGAGGGTCTGCTGACTGCGGAGACGACGGGACCGTTGGGGTCGGTCGTCGCGATTCCGAAGGGCGGCGGCGACTCCCACGCCGTCGTCGCCGCGAACCTGTTCGCGCCGTACGGCATCGCGATCAACGGCAAGACCGCCTACGTCACCACGGGCAGCGTCGCCCCCGGCGCCGGTCAGGTGGTCGCCATCCCGCTTCGCTGAGCAGCCAGGCGGCGCAGCCCAGGCCCGGGTTTGCGCTGGTCCAGTGAACACAGACGTGGCCGGTGCCGTTGCAGGACGGCACCGGTCACGGCAACGTCGGTCGCTCCAGCTCGAGCAACCGCGAGAGGTGCTCGCCGTAGCCGGACTTCGCATACCGCTCGGCCGTCTCCGCCAGCTGCGCGTCGGACAGGAACCCCATCCGCCAGGCCGCCTCCTCGGGCGAACCGATCTGCAGTCCCTGCCGCGCCTGGATCGTGCGCACATAGTTGCTCGCGTCGTTGAGCGAGTCGAAGGTCCCGGTGTCCAGCCACGCCGTCCCGCGCGGGAGCTTCTCCACCCACAGCCGCCCGCGGTCCAGATAATGCCGGTTGACGTCGGTGATCTCGTACTCGCCTCGCGCCGACGGGGCGAGCCCACGGGCGATCTCGACGACCTCTTCGTCGTAGAAGTACAGACCCGGCACGGCCCAGTGCGACCTCGGCTGCTCGGGCTTCTCCTCGATCGACAGCGCTCGCCCGTCGTCGGCCACCTCGACGACGCCATAGGGCCCGCGGGTCGGCGACCTGGTACCCGAAGATCAGCGCCCCGTCGACGGACTCGGCCCTCTCGCGCAGCCGGTAGCCCAGTCCGGGCCCGGAGAAGACGTTGTCCCCCAGGACCAGACACGACGGTCCGCCTTCGACGAACTCCGCGCCGATCGTGAACGCCTGGGCGAGCCCACCGGGACCAATTCACCAGGGTGATGACGCTGGCAGCCATGTCAGGCGCGGCACGACGTCAGGTCGCTCCCGAGGCTGAGCTCGAAGCGGCACGGATGTCGCGGATTCACTTCCCCACGGGTGGCCACCGATTCCGTCCGACCCTGGAAGACGTCCTTCAGATGATCGAGGAGGAGTTCGGCGCGAAACCCGGCCCAACATGGCGAGAGGTCCTTCGGACGAACAGGGTGCAGTGGCGACGCCAGCAAACCGGGTCTGCAGTGCGGGACTGCCCGAGCGAGGCGGTTCGGGTCTTGGAGCAGCTTGGGTACGCCATCTCGGAGCCCTTCGACGGGCCCGCACCCGATCGGGAAGATCGCCTAGCAGCCTTCTAGGCGAGTCGAGGTTGCGTCTCGATGCCTGGTTGCTTCCGCCAGAAGCTATAACACTAGCTGGTGGACACGCCCGAGGTGCATAATGTCGGCTAATTCATGGAATCAGCGGCACTTCTTACAGTTTTGAGTGCATCTCGACAGCCTTGGATCGGCGCTGCACCGCGGCATACCTCAGAACTGTTGGGCCATGTTGGTGAAGCGGCTGTAGTGACCCTGGAAGGCGACCACGATCGTGTCGGTGGGGCCGTTACGGTGCTTGGCCACGATCAAGTCGGCCTCGCCCGCCCGCTGAGTTTCCTTCTCGTAGGCCTCTTCTCGGTGCAACAGGATGACCATGTCGGCGTCCTGCTCGATCGAGTTGTGAACCGCGATCCCGTTGGCCACGAAGTTGTGCCCGCCCAGCACCGTCGCGTCGAAGACCTCCTCGACCCCGTCGGCCTCGATCGAGACGACCGGGTCCCAGAGGACGTCGTTGACGGCATACAGGTCCATGTCGGCCGAATCGAGGACCGCGGCAACCTCGCGCAACGGCTCCCCCGCCGCCCGCCGGTCACTCGCGGCACCGGCGTGCGACCCAGCAGCACCAGCCCCAGCCACGCCCATCCCCTGAACCGGCCGCGGCGCAGCGGACACACTCATCACCCGGCGCATCGCCTCGACGACCCGCGGTGGCACGGCAGCGGTCCCTGCGCCCGCCTCCTCGACGGCGCGAACGATCTCGAGCAGCCGCTTGGCCGCCTTGCGCGACTCCCCGTGCAGCCCGATCTCCTGCAGGAAGCGCCGCTGCGAGTCCTCGCCGGACACCTCCAGCCGGTATGCCGCCAGCGCACCACCCGCCGGCTCGGTCTCGGTCAGGCGCGTGGAGATGCCAAAACGCAGCAGCAGCAGCGACACGTCCTCGACGAGCCGACGCGACGACGACTCCATCCGGATCCGGCCGCGGTCACCAGACTTGGCGACACTCGCCGACCCCGACAGCGACCACAGGTGCGAGATGAACAGCGCAATCTGCGGCTTGCTCACGTGGAACAGCGCCTTGGGCAGCCGCCGCTTGTGCGGCTTCGCCGACAGCACCCCGAGGCTGTCGAGCCAGTCACCGATGACGTTCGCGTGCTTGCGGTCGACCGTGTATGCCGGGTCGCTCAGCACCTGCGCCAGCAGGATGACCCGCGGGTCCTCCCACGGCTCGAAGAACGCCGGGGCAGGCACGTGCCGGGGAACCGCGACCCGCGTGCCGGTGCGCAGCTCACCCAGGGGTGACCACCCGGCATACGTGAGGAACGGGTGGTTGGCGGTGGCGCGGATCTCCTTGCCCGACTCCAAGGTGAGCCGGAAGACCGGCCGCACCCCCGTCGGGAAGACGTGCGTCATCGGCCGGCGGACGTAACGCAGGGTGTCGTCCAAGGCCCAGACGGGGACGTCGCGAGCGCCCGCGGCATACAGAGTGCCGAGCGTCGTCTCCGCCCCGGTGTCCGCGCGCAGCACGCGGGTGTCCGCGGTCAGGCAGCCGGACTCACGCAGGTCGGACATCTGCGGGCGCTTGTCGGTGCGCTGTTCCGGTCCTCGGTTGAGCTGGGAGATGGCGATGACAGGCACTTCGAGCTCCTTCGCAAGCAGCTTGAGTGCCCTGGAGAACTCGGACACCTCCTGTTGACGGCTCTCCACCCGCTTTCCTGACGACATCAGTTGTAAATAGTCGATAACGACGAGCTTGAGGTTGTGGCGCTGCTTGAGCCGACGGCACTTGGCCCGGATCTCCATGAGCGACATGTTGGGGCTGTCGTCGATGAACAGCGGCGCGTCCGACACCCGCCCCATCGTCTTGGCCAGGCGCTGCCAGTCGTCCTCACGCATGGTGCCCTTGCGCATGTGCTGCAGCTGGATCTGAGCCTCGGCCGAGAGCAGACGCATGGTGATCTCGGTCTTGCTCATTTCGAGGCTGAACACGACCGCGGCCTGGTTGTGCTTGATCGCCGCCGACCGCGCGATGTCCAGCCCGAGCGTGGAGTTGTGCGTGGGGATCATCGAGCGCCCGGCGAGGTAGAGGTGGTCCGCCGCCTCCACCTCGATGCACCGAACCGGCACCGGCGCCACCGCCCGCACCGCCGTGATGAACCGCGAGCCTCGACGGTTGAAGGTCTTGGTGCGGCGCTCCTTATGGAGGATCGCCTTGCGGCTCAGGCGGAAGACATCGTCGTCGGTCGTGAAGTTGAGGTTGTATGCCGTGGAGCTGGCTGCCGTGCGTCCGCGGACCTGCTTGCGAGCCACACCCACGCGGTAACCCAGCGACACCAGCAGTTCGAAGACTCCCTCAGCGAGCGCAGGGCTCGTCGTGGTGAACTGCACGCTGCCGGTGTTGGTGACCGTGCCATCCGTGTCGAGCAGTCCTGCAAGCAGCGCCCGACGCTGAGGCTCACTCGCCCGCAGGTAACTGGCTGGAACGTGCTTCTTGCCCAGCACCCCGACCTTGCGCAGCAGGGCCTGCACCGAGCCGTGGTCTGCAGAGCATGTCCGGCACCGAGTGCGCGCGAAAGAGGGCTCGCCGCAGTCAGGGCACTCCGCAGACTGACCAAAGCCCTTCGCACGCCCGCCGCACGAACGGCCACAGGTAACAACGTTGGCGGCCTTGGGCGTGAACTCGTCGCCACACACCACGCAGGCCCGCACTTCAGCTGGGTCAATAGGCAGGGTCAACGAGTAACGCATCGCTGTGGTTTGGGGTCGCACGACGAGGCCCTCGGCCTCGAGCAGCATGACCATCTCGGCGTCGGCGCTGGTGAGGGCGGCCCCAGCGCTGTTGCCATCCCCCAACCAGGCACCCAGAACATAGGGCGACAGGGGCAGTTCCCGCTCGTCCAACTCCAGGGCTGCGGCGTTCGCGACCGAGTGGTTCAGTCGTTGGTCGGCCGTGTCGGTACGCAGGGTCGCAGCGATGGCTTCAGTCGTCTTGACGGTTGGGAGGGTGCGCTGGGTCTTGGTGCGGTTGCGCTGATCCCTTGCGGCCTGGAAAGACCGACGGCTGGCCCGGGTGTCAGTGAGCCACTGGTGCTTGGCGTCGGCGACGATGACCGAGCCGTCGGAAAACTCGACCTCATAGCAGGGGCGATCCACCATGACCTCGGTCGCGGCCACGACACGGGTGGGGCGGCCGTCGGCACCCATGACAAGGTCACCGACCGCGACCTCACCCATCGTCGTCCACCCGTCAGGGGTGGCCAGCGGGGTGTCGAGGGCGAGCGCCTTTCCCATCGCCGGTCTCGCCGCGAGGACGATCATCTGGCCGGGGTGCAGGCCGTTGGTGAGGGCGTCGAGGTCGGTGAAGCCGGTCGGCACGCCGGTCATCTCGCCGGACTTGCCGGACGCGACCTCGATCTCGTCGACGGTGAGCTCGAGGATGTCGCCGAGCTTGGTGTAGTCCTCGCCCCCGCGCTTGTCCGAGACGCTGTAGACCTCGGCCTGGGCCGCGTTGACGATGTCTTCGACGTCGCCGCCGCTCTGGGCATAGCCGAGCTGAACGATCCGGGTGCCGGCCTCGACCAGGCGCCGCAGCACGGCCCGCTCGGCGACGATGTGCGCGTAGTAGCCGGCGTTGGCGGCCGTCGGCACCGAGGAGATGAGTTGGTGCAGGAACGCCCCGCCGCCGACCCGCGCGAGCGCCCCGCGCTTGGTCAGCTCGTCGGCAACGGTGACCGCATCGGCCGGCTCGCCGCGGCCATAGAGGTCGAGGATCGCCTCATAGATCGACTCGTGGGCCGGCCGATAGAAGTCGACGCCGCGCAGCACCTCGACCGCGTCGGCGATGGCGTCCTTGGACAGCAGCATCGAGCCCAGCACCGACTGCTCGGCGTGGACATCTTGTGGAGGAAGCCGATCATCCCCAGGCCCATCGAGGGCACCGGGAAACAACTCCTGGATCGACACTGCTTCCCCTGACCTGCCTTCCTTGGTTTGCTCACGACCACCGACTCTAGGAAAGCGCGCAGCACTGACAGGCCTTCTGACCTGCGCAAACGTGCTGACGACACCATCCGCCCCCGGTGGTTCTCCTACCCTAGGTCCGCGCCCGCCCACCCTCAACCGCACCCTGTGTATGCCGCGTGGACAGCCTGTGGAACACGCCGATACCCCGTGTGGATAACCCTGGGGATAACCGGCGCGGGCTGTGGACAGTCGGGGGACGGCATACCCCGGCGCGGGGCGACCGTGCGGGAAACGGCGGGTGTCGCGCGTCCACCGATGTGGAGAACAGAAAATCCCGGGCGTGTCCCTGGGGGCGATGCGCGGCGGGCGGAGGCGGCATACCCTCGTGCCCATGTGCCGCAACATCCGCCAGCTTCACAACTTCGCTCCGCCCGCCACGAGCGACGAGGTGTATGCCGCGTCGCTGCAGTATGTGCGCAAGGTCGCCGGGTCCACCCACCCGAGTCAGGCCAACCGTGAGGCGTTCGATGAGGCGGTGGCGGCCGTGGCTGCGGCGACCGCGCACCTGCTCGAGCACCTGACGACGACGGCG